>Ga0194132_10003261_pt1 | contig 29144 bp, 26 predicted proteins | sample TA2KigOf80mmetaG_FD_148612 | JGI IMG/M metagenome (GOLD analysis project Ga0194132, IMG submission 148612) | Freshwater microbial communities from Lake Tanganyika, Tanzania - TA2015054 Kigoma Offshore 80m | ecosystem: Environmental > Aquatic > Freshwater > Lake | place: Tanzania: Lake...
TCCAGCACGCCCCTCTCCACGCCCAAGGATCGAAAGCCGGGTCCAGATCACCCTTGGAGATCGAGACTGATTCAACCAAAACCAGTCGTACTGACAAAATCACTGAGCAGTAAGACTGACAAAGTCATTGAGCATTGACACGCCGGCTGCCGGGACTTGACTTATCTGCGAAATATAGGAAGATAAGCGCGTTGCATTGAGTACACTCTTAGCTTAGAGATGACTGCGCCGGGTTTAATCTGAGCGGCTACCCAACGGGGCGTGTAGAAAGCGCAATGTGTCTCTGGGGAAAGCCCGCCATGCACCTTGGTGGTGGCACCCAGAGGGGGTTACCCACTCGGAGCCCGAGGATGTCGGGATTCGTGGCAGTCAGGCTGACTGCGGCCCTGGAGGGCTGAGTATGGTGGCGGGAGAGCAGGAGAAGATCAAGGTAGCGATCGTGGACGACCAGGAGGTCATCCGCGAGGCGTTCGGCATGCTGATCTCACACGCGCCGTCCGTGGACCTTGTGGGCGCCTTCAGCGATGGGGAGGAGGCGATCAATGTTATCCCTGTGCTGCGCCCGAACGTGGTGATAATGGACGTGAAGATGCCGAAGATCAACGGCATCATTGCCGCCCAGAAGATACGAGAGAAGACACCCAGCATCGGAATCATGCTCTTCTCGGCATACGAGGAGTCGGAGTACATCCGGAAGTTCCTCAAGGACGATCCCAAGGGCAAGGCCTGTTTGCTCAAACACACTCTGGGCAGTCTCGACGAGCTTATCCGCACCATTCACGATGTTGCCTCAGGCAGGACGGTGCTTGACCCAATAATGGTGGAGCGCCTGACTCAGCACAGGGGAATCTCCGATTCGTCGCCATTGAAGGACCTCACCAAGCGGGAGCTCGAGGTGCTGGCCCTGGTGGCCAAGGCCTGCACAAACCAGACGATCGCGAGCATCCTGTACATCCAGCCGCGCACGGTTGAGCACCACATCAACAGCATATTCAGCAAACTCGGTATTTCGCCCGAGAACGGCCAGCACGCTCGTGTGCAGGCTGTGCTTGCATACCTCAAGGCCACCGGCCAGTCCCGCGGAGAGGTCCCAGAGCCCTGGTAGCCGGTCCGGTGCAACGCCTTGATGGATGTTGCGCCGCCTGCTAGAATCTCACTAGTACGGGTTCCGCCCGTAAGCCCCCCCCATTCGCCGAGCGGGAGTAGCTCAGGGGCAGAGCATCTGCTTCCCAAGCAGAGGGTCGCGGGTTCAAATCCCGTCTCCCGCTCCAACCGTCTCTCGGCATGGTACCAGGTTGACAAGCAGGCCATAGAAGGCATTACTTCGGGGCTTGTCACCTCGGAACAAGAACGGGCGCTTCCAAATAAGGTCTCCGCCGACGCCCTCGAAATTGACTCAATGACTCAGAGTACAAACAATAGGGCTGACGCCAAGGCGAAATGAATAAGCTGCTAGTCGACAAGTACGATCCAATTCGGCACGAGTTAGGGGCCGGGACGGGGGGCCGAGCTTGTTTTGGAAACTCCCGCAGGTCGCGGGAGTTCGTGTTTATGAGCAGTATCCGCTAGTACATCTGAAACAATCGGGGTGGACCCCGCCGAGGATCACGGCGGGGACTTGTTTTTTTTGCAGAGAGCACTTACCAAGGCTGTCGAGGGCTAATGTTGCCGGTCTTTGCGACACCAAAAGAATGGTATGGCTTCTATTCCCAACAAGTGGAAGGGCACACGCGGGCCTTCGTATTGGCGCCCCTCCTCTGGTCGATGTGCGCGCCTCCTGTCCGCCTGCGGTGGCGTAAAGTTCCGTTCACAGATAATAACGTTACCCAGGTACCCAATAACTCCAAGGGCGTTTACTCCTTCGTAGTCCGGCCTACCGCCGCCGGGCAGCCTGGCGGTGAGTATGTGTTCTATGTGGGCAGGGTCGGGGGTGCGAAACGTGGCGAAGACCGAAGTTTCAGGGAGCGTTACCTGGAGTATTTATCGGAAAGCAAGACCGCCAATCCGCGTCGCATAGAAATCGCATTGGCTCTTACCAAATGGAAAGATTCGGCCTGGTTCTATTGGGCTCCAATAAGGGACACCAAGAAGATAGAGCACTGCGAAGACTCTTTGATCAAAGCGCTGCGACCGCCTTTGAACAAGATGGGGACGGCAACACCTAAACCGCCTGTAGGGGCATTTCAGGGTCCCGCAACGGAGAATGAGCCATGACCACTACTTCCACACCCTCGCCCGCTCCCGAAATGAAGAGGCTGCCAGCCATCAGGTGCCACATCGGCGACTGGTGGTACTGCGTTACCACATTGCCATCCAGCGATGTTGCTTCGCGCATCAAGAGGGCCAAAGAATTCCTTCAACCCAAAGGCTTCGACGAGATGGTGCAACGCGAAGTGCAGGGCAGGTACAAGCAAGTCGCTGGCTATCTTCTCGAAGAGCAGCAGAGGTTTTTCAGCGCCATCGTAGTTGGCGTTAGAGGGGGAGAGCCACGCTTCTTCGCCCTTGATGTTGAGCCGAATCCCCTGGTGGGTATCCCGGAGCTCGATAGGAGGTTCGAGGAGTCGCTGGGTATTTTGGAGTTGCGTGGCGATGAGCAACTGTTTGCTATAGACGGTCAGCACCGCGTTGAAGGGATTAAGCTGGCTCTAAAAAAGAACCCGGCATTAAAAGACGATGAACTGACGATCATCTTCGTTGCGGCCCAAAGCGACCCCGCATCAGTGCAGTGGGTGAGGAGGGTCTTTCCCAGGCTTAACCGCTACGCGGTACCGACCAAAAAGGGAGAGATCATTGCCATAGATGAAGATGATCCATCGGCAATAATCACACGTCGTATGTTGGCGGAACATGAGGGGTTTTACAGTCCGGATGGAGCGATGTTTGGGGAAAAGGACCACTTCATCTAATTCTCAACGACGACCGAAATCCAGCCGGACAATAAAACGTGCATCACCGGCATCACGTCTCTCTATGACTCCATCAAAGCGATCTCCGGTGCCCATTTGAAAGTCGTGCCTTCGAAGCGGAAGACCCTGCGGCCGCCCGATTATGTGCTTGATGAAATATTCAAGACTTCGGTCGATTTCTGGGACCTCTTGCAGAAGCATGTAGATGCCATCCGGACGGTAATGGCCGGTGAACCGGCTGATGGTCTGGCGGGTAACTACCGGTCGGCCGACACCGGGGGCCATTTGCTATTTCGTCCTGTGGGCCTGGTTAATTTTAGCAAGGCCGTTGGACGCCTTACTGACAAATATCGCCTGCCATTGTCTGAAGCGGTAGCCACGTTGTCAAAAATGTAGATGCACCTAAACAAAGAGCCGTGGAATCGACTGCTGTGGTCAAAGACCGAAGGTATGATGCCAAGGCGCGGCGGCATCGCTCTGGCCTTGATGCTCTATATGGTTGGCGCCGACTTGTCGGCGAAAACTTCTGAGGAGTCCTTGTTAAACAGTTACCGCAAAGCAGTCGACGATCCGGACGCCCAAATAGAGCATCTCCGTTATGCCAACGTCAAGCCGCCAAAGCTTCTCTAGGTGCTGGCGCCCACCGGGATTGGCTTCGTGACGGTGATGATCATGCCGGCCTCCGGCTCCTTGGGATCGAAGGCACATCCCGGGCAAAGTGGTCCCGGCGCCTTCCTGAGTTTTGACGAGTCCAAGGTCCCCCATTTGCAACTCCTGAGTCCTTTCGACTGAGCTGCGGCCTCCAAGTTCTTGATGCGCTTGGCGACGGTCGGATAAAACATGCCTATGTACTCAAGCTCATTAGGCTTTGCGAATGCGCCGCATAGGCATTCGCCGCTCATATGCAGAATCTGAGTGACTTCGTTCGTCGGGAGTTCGTGCTTATGCCTGTACGATAACAAAGCCTGGTGGTCGAAGTTCAGGATTGGCGCGACCCAGACCGTATTGCCGTCCCTTGTAACCTCTTTGACGTGCCCCATCCTTCGCTGAGATTCTGACTTCCGCACTCCCGTAATAAACATAACACGATCCTTGCGCTAACTCTGAGCTTCGCGGCGGACCTGTCTCAGGGGTCTTTCTTTGAGCCAGCTGTACATGTACCTGTGGGCTGCCGGGCCAGGGAACCCATACTCGAGAACCAGTTCTTCGTAGGTACGGGGAGGGTGCTTTTCAGTCAAGGGCAATTGCAGATACCTCGCGTACTCTCTCACGAACTCCCGGGTGTCCTCAATCCCGATGCCCGTATTGATGTGGACCAGGCCATCCACGCGGGGGCCATAACTGGCGGCCAGGTGAGAGGCCACGCTCGAATCGTTGCCTCCAGATATCAGACAATAGACCTTCGCGGGCATATACTCCTCGACCGCCTTACGAATGGTCTCGGCCGCCTGTCCGATTAGATCTTCCATGCTTCTGCCCCCTGGCTTGCACTTGTTGCACTCAAGCTTCATTGGATCGTAACCCCATGGGCATGGTTCTGGCTACGCCTTCCTTGGTGTAGTTGTACGAATTTTAAGACAAGTATAAAAGCAGCCCTGCCAGCCCTACTCCTTGTTTTGCTTCCTAAGCTGAGGGCCGCGGGTTCACTAGCGCCGCCGACAGATGAATTGCCGAGTTGCCTCAGAACGGGCCATCCACTTGGATGGCCCGTTCTTTTTCGTAGAATGCACCGGTCCCCCAGCACTACACATTCCTGAGCGCGTCGATCATCTAATTCTCTTTCTGTTGACACTGCTTTTGGCATCGTATAATATCTTCAACTGACTTGGTATATACGAAGTGAATGTCTCGCATGGCCGAAACGAAACAGCAAAGCAATACATATTGTGGATGTAAGGAGTACATCGCAGTTCATCGAAAGAAGTTGGCCTTTGCCCCTGTTGTCCTCTCACTTGCGACGCTAACCGGAATAGTGGCCTGCGATTCCGGTGCCAATTCGTCGTCGACGCCTACTACCGTGCCGGCAGCGTCAGTTGCCACGGCAACGACAGCGCCGTCAGGAGCGCCCACTTCCGTTGCGGTCAATCCGCAAAGCTGCTTGCCTGTGCCGGCGCCGACGGCTGTGCCGACCCCGTCAGTTGCACCGACGGCAACAGTGGCGCCGGCCAATCCCGCGCCGACAGCCGTGCCTACGAAGTCGGACGGCATCTACACACCGACCACAAACCGGGAAATATACATAAAGATCGCCAGCGACCACCAGGAGATCGTGTCGTTGACCGGACAGGTGATCAATGAGGGCAAGCCGTTGCCTGCAGGCGACATCCTCAAGATCTATGAAGAAGCGAAGATTGCGAAGGTGGGCACGGGGACCCGTCCTATGCGCGGGTTCGCCCTGGACCCGGCGCGCACGCGCGAGCTCCCGGACGCCGTCGCATTCTATTGCAGCCACACGTTCCTGGATGACCCCGTTATCGCCGCCATCGTCGGGACCGGCCCGGCCGCGTCTTATACTCCGCTCCAGCGCGTCTATGCAATCCAGCAAGGCCTGCTCAGGACCATATCCGTGTGGTCGCGCCACTATATCGAGCGCGGCGCAAAGGACCTCAACCCCAAGCTGGCCGATGAGGGGTGGGCGGTCTACGTGGGAGAGGAAAAGGATGGGAAGTACCCGACGGGGCTGGCGGGGCACTCCGTGAAGCTCGAGCAGTACTTCAGCCGCCCGGGGACGCTCGATACCCCGATTCGCCAGGCGATGTACCGCCTGCACCAGGCCGGCGCCGCTAAGGACCAGGCGGCCGCCGACGCAGCCCGCGACGAGGTTTACGCGAAGTTCAACTCGATCTTCTACCTGGGCGCGGTCCGCGGCATGAACGAGTCCCTCAAGAGCGCGCAGGGCGGGTTTACCAACCCCGCGGCGGCTTACCAGGTAGAGGGCTACTACAGCTACATGGCTATCCAGCCGTGGGTGGCGAAGGCAGAAGCGGCTGCGGACAGGACGATTATGGCCTATTTCACCGCGGCGCCGTCCACCCTCACAGCACAGAAGCGCGATGAGGCCATCGCCGCGCTCAACCGCACGGCATCGGCGCTGCGCCTGCCCGCTGGCGACGTGGTTGATCCCGCCACGCTAAAGTAGGCGGAGGACGAGTCGAGGCGACGGCTTCACCAGATGAACAAAACAACCGGCGCGGGTACCATGCCCGCGCCGGTTGTTTGCTTTCTGCCGTGTGCGACGCTTGCTGCTCGGCGCCAGGGCATATTGCGGTGTTCGGTAGGGGCGGGTCTCAGGCCCGCACTCGTTGTGCTCCAGGCGCGCGCTGGAGGCGAAGCTTTTCGGTAGGGGCGGCCCTGCGTGGCACCTGCACCAACTAATTCGATTTCCGAGCATGCGAATCTCGGCCTTACGACCTGAATGGCCGTGTTCCCTGAGCCCAGCCCAACGGGCTGGGTAAAGAGACCAATTAACGAAACGCCCTGAATGGGCGTGTTATCCAGGCCATGTCAACGTGGCCTGTGTCTGGCGCATTCCTCGCTGTCGACTTAACACAGCCCTTCAGGCCGTTTGCTATGCCGGACCTTACCCAGCCCGTTGGGCTGGGCTCAGGGAACACGCTCCTTCAGAGCGTTAGGCCCAGGACAGCGGGCAAGGCAAGAATCAAAACTCGGAGAATCGAATTAGTTGGAGCAGGTGGGTCTCAGACCCGCCCCTACCGAAAATGGACACGGGCCTCCGGCAATTCGTCTTCTCCAGGATAGCCCAATTCGAATGCTTGATTTGAGCGGTCCCCCTACGGCAGAACGCCGGCGCGGCGCATCAGCTGCACGGTCCCCTGCGTGTCTGTGAGCGTGGAGATGTTTATGTCCGGCGGCTGGAGGGTGGCAAGCGGTGGGACGCCTGCCGGCTGGAACTGCGTGCTGGCCACAGGGAAATCGAAAACGCGCTGCGCATAGTACCGCTGGGCCTCGTCTTCTGCCAGATACGTCAGCAGCTTGAGCGCGTTCTCCTTGTGCTTCGAAGTGGCAATAAGGCCTACACCGCTCACGTCCACAAATGAGCCTGGCGCGCCGTTCTCGAAGTAGTAGTTGCGCGCGCCGAACGCCTCCCCGCGCTCGGCGATGAACCGGTGAACGTAGTAGTGGTTCACGAATCCCACGTTCACCGCGCCGGACGCGACGCCTTGCGTAATAGCGATGTTGTTCCCGTAGACCACCGGCTGGTTGGCCTGGATGCCCCTGAGCCAGAGTTCGGTTTCGGCGTCGCCGAGTGTGGAACGGAGCGCCGTGATGAAGCCCTGTGTCTCACCGTGTCCTGGCGCCCAGCCGATCCGGCCTTTCCATTTGGGGTCCGTGAAGCCAAGGATGGAGTCCGGCAGGTCCTTCGGGTCGATCCTGGCTGTATTGTAGACGATGGTACGTATACGGCCGGTGACGCCCATCCATTTGCCGTCAGGCGATCTGAACTTCGTGTCCACTTTCGAGAGGAGGTCGCCAGGCAACTCGGTCAGCAACCCCGCCTCGGCCAGGTGGCCCAACGCGCCGCCGGACTCTATGTAGATCAGGTCCGCGGGCGTCCTGTTACCTTCTTCCAGGAGCAGCGCCGTGAGCTCGCCAGTGGAGCCGCTCCGCACCTTCAAAGAGATATTGTTGGCGGTGGCGTAATCCTCGAACAGGCTTCCAATCTCGAGGCTGCCCCTGTCTGTGTAGAGGGTGACGGTATTGTCGCTCGAGGACGAGCAAGATATGGCGACAACGGCGGTCAATAACGAGGCGACGAACAGGAGAGCGGGACGCCGAAGAGACCCGAACACGGCAACCTCCGTGGGCGCAGGACGTATGCTAATAGCTTCAGTAAGTATATACAAAGTGGAATGCGATGTACACACACGGGCGGGGATGAGAGATAGGCGGTAGTGAGCTAATCACCTGGGGAAGAGGACTATGCTGTTAGGCTTTGCTCGGACTTTAACCCTCTCGCCCACGCGGTGCACCTGCTGTGACGGCATGGCGCTCCAGATGGTCTTGCCCGAAGGGAGCCGAACGGAGTAGAGGTTGATCGCACCCTTGAACTCTCTCCCCGTTATCGCGCAGTCGCCGTTCGGATAGCTGGTGACCTCAACTGTGTCCGGCCGCAGGAGAAGGTCGAATGGCCCATCTGGCCGAGGGCCCTGGTAGCTGAAGAGTCCCACTTCGGTCGACACCGCTCCGTCTTCGAACCGCGCGGCCACGAAGTCGGCCATCCCTGCAAACTCGGCAACGAACCTGTTCGCGGGCCTGTGGTAGATGTTGTCGGGTGTATCGAGCTGCTGCATCACGCCGTCTTTCATGACCAGCACTCGGTCGGCGAGGGTAAACGCCTCGTCCTTGTCGTGAGTGACCAGGATGGTGGTGGTGTTCGTCTGCCGGAGGACCGCCTTCACGTCCCGCCGCATCTCCGTCCGCATCCTGGCGTCCAGGCTGCCGAAAGGCTCATCCATGAGCATTACCACCGGGCGCGGCGCAAGCGCGCGGGCGAGTGCGACGCGCTGCTGCTGCCCGCCGGACAGCTGGCGGGGGTACCGCTTCTTGAAGTCGTCCATGCCGACGACCCGCAACTCCTCTTCGACGCGGCGCGCCTTCTCTTCGCGAGGGAGGCCGGCGAGGCCGTAGGCCACATTTTGTTCAACGGTCAGATGGGGGAAGAGGGCGAACTGCTGGAACATCATGCCCAGCCCGCGTTGCTCCGTCGGCACCGAGAGCCCTGGAACGGCTACGATACGGCCCGCGATACTGACCTTGCCTTCATAGGGAGTCTCGAATCCTGCGATGAGCCGTAGCGTTGTTGTCTTGCCTGAGCCGCTCGGGCCCATGAGGGCCAGTGTCTCTCCTGCGCCCATTGTTAACGAAAGGCCGGAAACTGCCGGGAGCGTGCCCCCGCGAAAGCGTTTCGTCAACCCCTCGACCGAGAGAATCGGTCCGTGCTCGGTGGCCTGTCTCATCTGCCGCGATTCTCCTTGTTGAGGAGAATCGCGACCGGCACAGTGGAAACGAGGATCAAAAGAAGCGCGGGCACGGCCGCCCTCGAATACGATGCCGCGGCAGAGGCCGCCCAGAGGTCCGTCGCGAGAGTCCGGAAGCCGGCAGGCGCAAGGAGAAGGGTCGCCGGCAGCTCCTTCATGGTAGTCATGAATACCAGGGCCGCCCCGACCATGAGGCCCGGCCAGACCAGCGGCGCGGTGACACGCACCAGCACCCCGAGCGGCGCGCTCCCCAGGCTCCGCGCAGATTCCTCAATCTGCGGGCTGAGCTGCAACAGCGAGGTGCGAATGGCCCCCACGGCAACCGGCAGGAAGAGGACACAGTACGCGAACATGAGCATTGGCGCGGTCTGGTAGAGCGGGGTGGCGAAGTTAATGCCGAAGAAGACCAGCGAAAGGGCGACGACGATTCCGGGCAGGGCAAAGCCTGTCCACGTCATGCCCTCTACTATCCTCGCAAGCCGCCCCGGAAAGCGCACCGCCAGGACCACGATAGGCGCTGAGGCTATCACCGCGCCCAGGGCGGCGAACCCGGACACGTAGACGCCGTTCAGGATGCTGCGCGTGGGGAAGGTGATCTCCACGTTGTGCGCCAGGCCTTCTCTGAGCCAGTAGAGCAGGACGGCAACAGGGAGTCCAAGCGCAGAAAGCACAACCAGGGCGCAGAACGCCGCGGCGGGCCAGCGCAGCCGGCGCAGTTTGACCGTAAGCGGCGGGCGCTGGGCGCCAAGGCCCACGGCATGGTAGCTCGCCCTGCCTCGCGCCTGCTGCTCCGCGACTACCAGACCGAGCGTGAAAAGGCCCAGGACGATTGAAAGCGCCGTTGCGACCGTCCGGTCGAACGACGATTCAATCTGGACGAAGATCACGCGGGTGAAGGAGTCGAAGCTCATCAGTGCCACTGCGCCGAAGTCGCCCATTGTGTAGAGGGCGATCAGCAGGCCGCCGGCGGCGATGGCCGGGCGAAGATGCGGTAGTGTGGCACTCCGAAAGGTGGACCACGCGTTGCGCCCAAGGCTCCGGCTGGCCTCTTCCATCGCCGGATCCATCCCCCATAGCGCCGCGCGTATGCTGAGCAGCAGGTAGGGGTAGGTGGAAAGGGTCAGGGCCAGCCAGGCGCCCGGGAAGCCGTGGATGTCCGGTAGCCTGTCCACCCCGAACGGCCCTTCCAGCCACTGCTGGAGAATTCCTCTCGGCCCGAGGGCGGAGACAAGGGCAAGCGCATTCACGTAACTCGGGACGACGAGGGGGAGAGTTGTTGCCACCGCCAGTACTCTCCGCCCGGGCATGTCTGTGCGAACGGTCAGCCATGCCACGGGCAGGGCAATCGCGAGAGCGGATGAGGTGACGGCCAGGGCAAGCAGAAGGGTCCGGCCCATGATGAGGGCTGTGTCCCACTGGAAGATAATGTCCCAGGCGACGGCCCCGGCGGCGGCAGTTCGAATGACCAGGTACGTTAGCGGCAACGCCATCGCCGTCGCAACCACGGCGGCGGCAATAACGATCAAGAGCGGTGGGCCGCCGGTCCTTATTGCATATGGAATGCTGATATTCATAGGCGCGTATGAGAGTATATATTTATCCCACGATTTTGTATATACTTATCAAACCAGATAGCATGCCTATTCGCCGAACGATGAGCCCGTTGCACATGCACACGAACCACATAGGCCCCACCTCGCGCCTCAATGTCGCTGATTTGGCCCGCCGCACGGGAAAGGCGCGTCTCTTCCTCGCCCTGGCTCTCACTCTACTTTTTTCGGCGGTCCTCGCGCGCAGCGTGGACCGGTCCGGGCTTGCGGAAGCCGTGGGCGGCCTGCTCTCTCGTCCATGGCTGCTGGCTGCGTTTGTAGGCGCATTCGGCGCTGCGTTCGTTTTCCGGGCTATCGCGTGGCGCGTCTTGCTCAAAACGCCTGCACCGTTGCCCAGCCTCACGCGTATCCTCCACGGTGTGCTCTTCGCAAACCACGTCCTGCCGATTTCAGCGGGAGATGTTGTCCGGCCATACCTCGCAGCCCGGCGCGGGATACCGATGGCCGAGGGCGCGGCAACGACGATTGTCGCGCGGATGGTCGATTTCACCGTGCTGCTGGTGCTGTCGTCGCTCCTCATGCTGTGGGCTGCCACCGGCGCTGCTACGGCGATGAAGGCGCTGCTGTTACCGGCCGCATGCCTGTTGCTCGGTGCGGCAGCGCTTCTGCTGCCTCAGGCGCACCGACTTCCCCGGCTACCATGGCGGCTGCACCTGCCGTTCCAGGCGCTCGCGGCCGCAGTCCAGGAGATCGGTCCCAGGCGCATCGTGTCGGCCGCGGCGTGGACGCTGCCGAGCTGGGCGCTGGACGGCGCGGTGCTCTACGTCGCGTCGATCGCCATGGGGACGGGCATACCGTTTCATGCTGCCGTGGCGGCCACGGCTTTCACAGTCCTGTTCCAGACCTTCCGCTTCACCCCTGGGGGCATCGGAGTTTACGAGGCGACCATGGCAGGTGCCCTGGCGCTTTATGGAGTCCCGTTACAGGAAGGACTTACGCTGGCGCTGCTGGCGCACGGCCTGAAGTTCGCCTATTCCCTCACCGTCGCGCCCGCGCTGGTGATGATCGAGCTCCGCGGCCCGGTCAGTAACCCGCCGGGAGTCGTGCGCGGGTTGAGGTCCGATGCCAGGAAGGCTTCCGCCTTCGAAGTCGCGGCGGCCCGAGCCTGGAACATCGTCAACGAAGGCAAGCCCTTTACGGTCGTATTCACTCTCGCCATTATCCTCGTACTGACATTCCCCTCGCTTTCGGACGGCGCGAGCGCGTTGCGCGCAGTTGGATCTCTCCTGGGCCTTTCGCCGCTGTTTCTTCTGTTCTACCGGTACGACTACCCGCTCAGATTGCGGTGGACTCTATGGATTGCCCTCATCCCGGCGGCGGCCCTATTCGGGAGCGGGTCGCCTCAGGCCGTTGCGGTGGTCCTGGCGGCGTACTTCTTCTTCACGGTAATTCTCTGGGGATCTTTGTACTACCACTTGAGGATCGGAGCGCCTTGGACCAACTTCACACGGTTCTGGCGCATGGTGATCGAAAACCCGGACCCTACGAGCGGCAACTTTCTGGAGCAGGTCCCGAAGGTCCTTCTAATCGTTTTTCTGTTCCAGCACCTTGCAGCCGACTTTTCGCTGCCGGTAGTGGCAGGGGTGGAGATATTTGTGGGAGCCCTCGCGGTGGCGACAGTCCTGCTGCACCAGTGGTTTTTCACCTGGGCGCCGCCTGTGCCGCTGGAGCCCCGCCGTCTGCCGACCTCGAAGCACGGGCGCGTGGCGAGCAGGGTCATCGTTATTGTGATCGACGGCTGTCGCGCCGACCGTCTCCGAGAGGCGCGGACGCCATGCATAGACCGTCTGCGGCAGGAAGGCACGGCATTCACGGACCTCAGGACGGTTTACCCTGCCCGGACCGTGACCTGCTTCAGCTCTATGCTCACCGGCGCGGGGCCAAAGGTGCACGGCATGGGGAGCAACTTCGTGCCCAGCCTCGGCGTCAAATGCGAGTCTGTCTTCGGTCCGTTGCGCGCGCAGGGCCTCAAAGGGAAAGTGGTGGGCATCGCCCACCTGATCGATGCATTCGGGCACGACGACGTGGCCACTGTCACCGCCGTCATGCACAACGACGAGATCGACCATGCCCTTGTGGCGCGCGCTAAGGCCGTCATGGAGGCGGAAGACCCCGACCTGCTGGTGCTCCATCTCATCAGCGTGGACCAGGCCGGCCACTCTCGCGGCAGCTACAACCGGGAATACCTGGAAAAGATCGAGCAGACGGACGGTATCATCGATGAGTTCCTGGGCTGGTGCGAGCGGACGGGGAGGCTGGCGGACGCCACCGTCATAATCACGTCTGACCACGGCCAGGGGAAGGGGATAGGTGGGCACGGTCACCTGACGCCGCCGGAGGCCGTTGTGCCAGGCGGCCTCTGGGGGGCAGGCGTGGATCCTGGCAGGGTAGTAGATGAGCAACGATCGATCATCGATATTGCGCCAACGATTTCACAGCTACTTGGCGTCGCGCCGCCTGAAATGTCTGCAGGCCGGAGCCTGCTTTCGACCGTTGACGATGCGGCGGCGCCCACCGCAATAATCATCCCTGCATATAACGAAGCGGAGGGCCTGCCGGCCGTCCTTTTGGCGCTGCCGAGGCACTCATTGCAGCGGCCGGTGGTAATAGTGGTAGACGACGGCTCTACCGACTCCACCGCCGAGACGGCGACGCAGCATGGAGCGGATGTAGTCGTTCGCCATGCACGAAACCTCGGCCTTGGAGCAGCGCTACGGACCGGCATGCGAGAGGCGGTGAGGCTGGACTGCCGGGCGGCGGTATATATCGATGCCGATGGGGAGTACGACCCGGCGGATATCCCGAAGGTGCTGGAGCCGGTGCTGGACGGCACCGCTGACTATGTGTTGGGATCGAGATATCGGGGAAAGTGCGTCGGCCAGCGGCCGGTAAGGTACATAGGTAATAAGCTCCTGAATGCAGCAGTCACAGTCCTCTCCGGCCGCGTCATATCGGACGGGCAGACGGGACTGCGCGCATTTTCAAGGCGCGCGCTGGAGTGCGCCGAGATCGTCCACAATTATAACCACGCGCAGGTGCTGACCCTTGACCTTCTCAAGAAGGGCATGCGCCTTGCGCAGGTGCCCATTTCCTACCGCACCCGCAAATATGGACGGTCGTTTATAGGTCCGGCGTACCTGTGGCGCGTGCCCACAGCTATGTTAAGAGAGATACTGACTGCCTGAAGGATGTGCATCAACATGAAGTGGCCCGCTCTGTCTCCAGTTAGCAGTCTCGCAATGGTTGCTGTCTCCACTCTCACTGTGTTGGCGACGGGCTGCGCAGATAAGCCGGGGGAAGACAGGCCCGGCATCACCATCCTTAACGGCGTGGACGGGAACGTCTCCGTCTCCGCCGTGGACCCCCCTCCGACACCGGCGCCGACAATCGGACCGCCCCAAATCTACTTCCTGGAGACGGATGTTCAGCCGCAAGCCAACATCGCGCTGGACGTTCGGGACATGCTGGCGATCGTGGCGCCGGCGGCCGGCGGCGGGGCGGTAGACTGGGCGGCGGTTGCGGCGATCTACGAGAACGGCCGCTATTCCAAAACGGTGGCCAGCGCATTGCGCTCGCTCAGCGGCATGGCGATGGCCACCCACCCGTCCGCGCACGCGGCAATCGACGCCGCGCTCAAAGGCACCGGGGCGAGCGCAGGCGCATCCGACATCGCCCGTGTGGAGGCCGTGCGGGCGGGGACGCTCGCCGTTGTGCGTGCGCAGGTATTAACCGAGTTGGCCGCAGCGAGAGCGAGGCTCGCGGATGGGAAGGGGAGCGAGGCAGTTGCGGCGGTGGACGCCGCCTGGGCCTTCTACGCCGGCGCGACCGATGAAACAGGCGGCAGGCCGTTCCTCCTACTTGCCATGTCCAGACGTGGCCAACCCCAAAGCCAGTTGGACGACTCTATTCAGAAGGCCATGGCAGGCATGCAGGGCGCCGCCAAGCGTGGCGATCTGGCGGCTTTTGACCGGGCGCATGCGGACGCGTTGAATGGCCTGGGCGAAGTCCTTTAGCCCCGCCCGGCTCAGATCACTCGCCGCGCCGGCGATGTTCGCCCTGCTGGTTGCGGCATATGCGTTCTCTGTGGACATCCGCGCCTCCCGCGGGGCGACGATAACGGGCGACGAGCCGTTCTACCTCATCACGACCCAGAGCCTCCTGGAGGACGGCGACCTGGACCTGGCCAACCAGTACGAATCGCGGTCGTACGCCTCTTTCTTCGACCACAAGGACGGACTGTGGAGGCAGTCCGTGCCGGACGGGGACGGGCGAATCCTCAGCCCACACAATATCGGCCTGTCCGTGTACCTGCTCCCCGGATTCGCGCTGGCTGGCAGGCTGGGCGCGCAGGTACAGCTCCTGCTCACGGCGGCGCTGCTGTTTGCGCTTGCTTACGTTTTCACAGCCCGTGTCACAGGCGCTGCGTTGCTGAGCTGGCTGGCCACGCTGGCTGTTGCGCTGTGCGCCACTCCGTTCGTCTACGCGACAGAGATATACCCGGAGATCCCGGCGGCGCTGGCACTCATCGCGGCGCTGCTCCTGGTTCCGCTGCGTGGCCGCGCCGGAGCCGGTAGGGCGCTCCTGTTCGTCCTGGCAGTCTTGGCGCTGCCGTGGCTCGGAGTGAAGTACTTCCCGCTGGGACTTATCGCAACCGCGTGCTTTCTCTGGCGCGCGACGTGGTCGGGCAGGGCGGCGCTCGCCGGTGGGGGGCTGGCGCTGGGCCTGCACTACGTCTGGTTCCACCTCCACACCTACGGCGGCCTCACGCCCTACAACGTGAACATGGTCTACGCGGGCGAGGGCGTCGCGCAGCTTCTGGACAGCCATGTGGCGTTCGGGACACGCTTCTACCGGCTCTGGGGCATCCTCATAGACGAGCGCTTCGGCCTGGGGCGCTGGTCGCCTTTTCTGCTGCTGGCGATTCCCGGGGCGGTGCTTGCGATGTCCCGCGACACTATGAGCAGGCTCGTTGCAGCACTGATCGGGGCGCAGCTCCTGATCGCCACTTTTGTCGTCATAACCATGATGGGCTGGTGGTTCCCGGGCAGGACGATGGCGACCGTAGTCCCGCTGTTTGCCGTTCCGATCGTCCTGTACCTCAAGGAGGGCAGGGCGTGGGCCAGGGCGCTGGCGGTCGCGCTTGCGGCATACAGCCTGGCCGTTACCGCCTCGCTGGCTTTCTCGGGACATGTCCGGGAAATTGTAGTCGCGGTGGACCCGTTCGAGATGGGTGCGCCGTTCTTCCGCCACCTCAAGCCGCTGTTTCCTGACTACCGGCTCTGGAATGAAGAGACGTACATCGTTACTGCTGCCTGGCTCGCACTGGGAGCGGTTTCAGTTGCTGCTGCCGTATGGGAGGCGCTACGGGAGGGATAGAGGAGAGGGAAAAGCCAAACACAAGTCTTGCAGACAGTATACCGCATGCGGTATACTGCTGGAGGAACGCAGGATGAAGCAGTACCTTGACGAGGCCGGGCGAATTGTCACTTTCACTGACGCGGCGGCCGCCGAGATACCGAAGAAGCACCGGGAGATGACAGGTCTGCTGGACCAGATTCCTGTCGTTCTTGCTTCGCCGGATGCCCGCCGCCCGTCCCGCTGGGACCCGCGGTCAAGGCTTTTCTACCGGTTCTATCCCAATGTGTGGGAAGGCGACAAGTACATCTGCGTAGCTGTGAAGTACCTGCCGGGTGAGGCCTACGTGGTTACGGCCTACGTGGTGAATGAAGTCCCGGACATCCCATGAGGTGGAAAGAAATGGAAACGCAAGAGCGAAGGCAGGTCAGGGTTACCTATGACGCCTTTGGAGACATACTCGAGGTGCTCTGGGAGGATGCTGAAGGGTCGTACGTCGGCACGAACGATGATCGCGTGCTCGCGAGGTTGGACTCTTCCGGAAGGATAATCGGCATGATGGTCCAACACGCCAGCACTGCAATGGACCAGAATGCCATCGACGCTGTGCTCGTTGGCGGTCCCCAGCCGGAGCCTGCCGTGCCGGTGCGCGTCGCCGCTGAGAGGCTCGGCGTCAGCGAGCGCCGCGTGCGCCAGTTGCTTGCGGAAGGGCGGTTCGAAGGCGCGCGGCTTGTTGGGCGGGACTGGATCATCCCCCAACCCATCGCTATCACACCCGCGCGCTATGGCAGGGTCGGAGTCGCCCGGAGAATAGCGGAGTCAAAGGCGCCGTATATCACCGGCAACAATAAGACTACTGAGTGATACAGGAAGACGAAAAGCCCGGCCATTCGGCCGGGTTTTTCCATTAGACGTGGCGCCGGATATGCCTTGGGGATCTGGTCCTCCGGCACTATCGATTTGTCCTGGGGGTAGTAGCCGATCGTCTTGCGGCCGTGGTCCAGGTCGTACAGCGGCCAGTTGCTGTCGGAGGCGCCGTAGACCCTGACATGCTTGCCGCCGTCGTAGCGGATGGCTGCGTCGAATACTGCGGCGCAGTCGCGCGGGCTGAGCATGTGTGGGTGGGTTACCTTCTCTCGGGTCGGGTCCATGTTGCCGATACGCACAGAGACGATGCTCATGCCGTGTTTGGCGGAGTACATGTCGCCCATTGCTTCGCCAAATACCTTCGTGATCGAGTAGTAGCTCTCCGGTCTCGGCAGCGTCTCCGCCGTGCGGGTCATGCTTTGCGGGTAGTACGAGCTCGGGACCACACCGCCCCTGCTGGCAAATGCGATGTGCTTGACCCCAAGCTTGGCCGCCGACTCGTACACGTTGTACGTGCCCTTCATCGATTGGAGGGACGGCTCCCAATCGTGCCCCAGGTATGCCAGGTGCATCACACCGTCCATCCCCTTCATCGCGTTGTAGACCGCGTCCCAGTCCGCTACCCCTCCGATAACGCTGTCCTTGTACATGGGCATAGGGACCACATCCATCCCGCGAAGCTCATGTTTAGTGCCCAGATATTTCGCTATGGTACTTCCGACCTTACCTGCCGCGCCGATGACTAGAACACGCATGTAGAGACTCCTTGGATATTCCATTTTCGGACTGATGGCGTATTCTAGGCCCATGTGTTGTGGACGGCAAGTTGTCGCTCCCCTACAATATCGGCCAGCTACTTTTCGAGGTGCCGACACATGCCGAACCTGCCTCCGATCCCGGACGCGCAGCTTACTGAGCTCCGGGAGATCCCTACCCAGACGATCATCGACGCGCTGTGGGTCAAGAATTGGCCGCAGACTTACATAGAGGGCGCGCGGCCGCTGAAGCCCGGTCAGAAGATGGCAGGCCGCGCCGTGACGCTGCGCTTCGTCCCGCATCGGCCCGACCTGGTCGAGGACAAGCCGAAGGGCGAGCAGTCCGCAGAGTACGTCGCGTTTGAGCTGTGCGGACCCGGCGAGGTGCTTGTTGTCGACGCGATGCGGTGGGGCTACGCCTCCATCGGCGGCGACATCAAGTTCCTGCGCCTGCACCAGCGCAAGGTCGGAGGCCTGGTGACGGACGCCTCCGTCCGCGACAGCGGCACGCTGAAGGGCTACAACTTCCCGGTATTTTCCTACAGCACTACTGCCAAGCAGGGTCCCGCCGATTTCTGGCCGTGGCAGGTGAACGATGCGATCCAGTGCGGCGGCGTCCTGGTGCGCCCCGGCGACGGCATCGTGGGCGATGACGACGGCGTGGTGGTGGTGCCGCGCTCGATGGTAGACACAGTAATCCAGGTCGCGAAGCAGAGGGAGGACGTGGAGCACATCATCAAGCAGCAGCTTGAGATAGAGCAGTGTTCGCCGGGCAAGTACTACCCGTTCAACGAGCGGACGTGGAAGCTATACGAGGAGAAGACGGGCCGCAAGCGGCCGGGGTAAGACGGTAGCTGGTAGTAGGTAGTTGGTGGTTGGCTAACAGCCGAAGACTTGAACACCTAAGCAAGAGACAAAGGCAGGCAAAAGATGGCAACGGCGGTGAATATCTGCGATTTCCCCAATTCCTATGTGCTCTGGCGCGGCGGCGCGCCGATCAACGACAAGCGCAAGCCCGGCCACATGCCGTGGGAGAACTCCGTCCGGGTGCAGATGGATGCGCGGTGCGAGATCACTAACGAGAAGACCGGCAAGACCGAGCACTACGTCCTCATCGCCCCGTGCCGCACGGAGTGGATGTACCGCAACGAGATTCTGTGGCAGAACCCCAACCGCGAGTTCTGCGGCATCTACGGCGAGGGCTGGTCGGTCGCGGGCCACGTGGAGGTGCTGGAGTACGCCGAGGGCCGCCGCGACTTCAAGACGCCGCGCCCGATCAAGGAAGTCTTCATGGAGTTCAGCCTGACGGTCAAGAACCACCAGAAGGTGCAGATGCTCAAGAGCGACGCGGAGGTGATCGAGGCCACGAACAAGGGGCTTCCCATCATCGCGCGCACGGAGATTCTCAACGAGGCAAACGGCCTGAAGGCGATGATGGAGTACCCGATCAAGACGATGAACTACAACGACCACAACGTCCGCATGCAGGTGGACACCGGCCCGCTCTTGTTCGCGGACCTGGAGTCCAACGTCTCGAACAACATCGAGCGCATGAACGTCTCGTTCGTCTGCTACAACAACTACGAGGTCGCGGAGTTCGTCCTCCGCCACTCGCGCAGCGTCACGGACAACACGGGCAAGCAGCACATCTTCGCCGCGTACGACGACATCCGCCGCGTGCCGGTCAAGACCACGTTCTACGTGGCGGGGAAGCTTTAGGAGGAAGGGTTCCGGGTGCCGGGTGTTAGGTGCTGGGTTTCGGATCTAACCCCAGCACCCAGAACCCCTAGTTCTTCAGCGGCTTGCCGTTCTTGAGCACGTAGTCGATGCGCTCCAGCGTCTTCGGCTCAGGGCAGAGGGCCATGAGCGCCCCGCGCTCCAGCTCCAGCACGTCCTCCTCGGACATGTAGCCGCCCGCCGGGCGGTCTCCGCCTGTGAGCACCCGCGCGAGCTTGCCCGCCACCTTCACGTCGTGCTCGGACGCCTTGCCTTGCTCCTGCGCCTGCTTGACCGGCGCGAGCAGCTTCTCGGCCGCGCCGGCGCCCAGGACGCGTATCTGTAGCTGCACAGGCTTCGGTGACAGGGCGGGTCTCTTCGAGCGTATCTCCAGCACCGCCTGCTTCGCTAAGAACAGCAGGTGGTCGGCGTTGGCGCTCTCGCTGTCCGTCGGTCTGAGGAAGCCGAGAGAGCGGGCCTCCGTGGCGCTGCCGGATGTCTTGCCCATGTTGATTGTGGCGAATACCTTCTCTACGGCGTCGTAGGCCGCCTTGTCGGTATTCGCGTCCGCCGCGCTGCCGCCGAGGCCGCCGGGGACCTTCTCCAGCGCGCGGATCAGCATCTCCTTGCACCCGCCGCCTGCCGGGACGATGCCCGCCAGCGTCTCCACCAGGCCCATTGACAGCTCCGTCCCCGCGACCATCCTGTGACCGTGCAGCGATATCTCCGCGCCTCCGCCGAGCGCGAGGCCGAAGGGCGCGGTCACAACGGTCGCCTTGAGCCGCTTGACCGCCAACAGGCCGTACTGGAACCTGCGGATCATGGTGTCGATCTCGTTCCATTCACCCGCGTTGGCGGTATCCAGGACCAGCTTCAGGTTGAAGCCCACCGAGAAGTTCGGCCGCACGTGGCTGCTGATGACGAGGCCCTGGAAGTCATTCTCAACCTTCTGTGCGGCCTTCTCGATCATCTCCAGCATCTCCATGCCGATCGCCTGCTTGGCCGAGTGGAAGTCGAGGAACGCTACGCCGTCGCCGATGTCGAAGAGCGTCGCGCCGGGGTTCTCGATAACCGACCTACCGGCGCGCTTGAGGCCGTCGTACGAGATCTCGCGGGAGCTCTGGGAGACGGGCTTGTACTTGCCCGCCGTGCCGAGCTGCTGTGTCGCGCCGCCCTGGTGCTGGTACAATGTGCCGCCGGTCGCGGCTATCTTCTCCACCCACGTCGGGATGGGCAGGCCGTCGGCCTTCATGCGCTTCGTTGCCTCCGCCACTCCGAGGGCGTCCCACGCCTCGAACGGGCCGAGCTCCCACGCGAAGCCCCACTTCATCGCGCGGTCGATGCTCACGATGTCGTCCGCCACGACGCCGACCATCTTCGCGGAATACGCCATTACGCCCGATAGGGCCTTCCACGCGAGCTGCCCGGCGGGGTCGTTGTAGGAGACGAGCTTCTTGAGGCGTTCGCCGGGGTTGTCGATGCGACGGACGGCGTTCAGCGACTCCGCCTCCAGCTTGCGGCCGGGGCGGTACTCCAGCGTCTTGTGGTCCAGCGTCAGGATGCTGGACTTGCCGCCGTCCGTGGAGCGCTTGAAGAACCCCTGGCCCTTCTTCTCGCCCGCCATCCCCTTCTTAAGCATTTCGCGCATATACTGCGGCACGGCGAACACCTTCTGCTCCCATGGGTCGCCGGTGATCTTGAGCACGTTCTCGCAGACGTCGATCATGACATCGATGCCGATTAGGTCGATGGTGCGGAACGTGGCGGAGCTTGGCCTCGCCGAGGCGGGGCCTGTGACCGCGTCTACATCGTCCGCGCCGAAGCTCAGGTCGTCCATCGCGTGCAGCGCGGCCATGAGGCTGAAAATGCCCACACGGTTGCCGATGAAGTTGGGCACGTCCTTCGCCTTCACGACGCCCTTGCCGAGCGTGTTCTCGGCGAACGCGGACAGGCCGGCGAACACCTGCGGCGAAGTCTCCGCGGTCGGGATGACCTCCAGCAGCTTGAGGTACCGCGGAGGGTTGAAGAAGTGCGCGCCGAGGAATCGAGAGCGCATGTCCTTCGGCAGCGCCTCCGCGATGATCGCGATGCGAATGCCGGAGGTGTTGGTGCTGGCGATGGCAGTAGGCTTGATGTGCTTCGCGGCCTTCGACCAGATCGCCTTCTTGATGTCGAGGTTCTCCGATACGGCCTCAATGACCCAGTCGGCGTCCGCCAGCTTTGCGATGTCGTCGTCGAAATTGCCCGGCGTGATGCGCTCCAGCGACGCCGCGCAGTCCACGGCTGGCGGGCGCATCGTGGAAAGGCGCTCCTTCGCTCCCTTTGCCATCTTGCTGCGGTCGCCATCGGTGGAGGGCAGGTCCAGCAGCAGCGTCCTGATGCCGCGGTTGGCCAGCAGCGCCGCTATCTGTGAGCCCATTGTGCCGGCGCCCAGCACGGCGGCGGACTTGATTTCGATCTGGTTGGTCGTCATTCGGTGAGTTCCTTGAATGAGGGGTACGGCCCCGATTCGAAGACTTCCCGATTCCCAGGGGTCATACGGGATCTGCGACATCGGGGTTCAAAGCAAGGTACAGGGTACGGGGTACTGGTGAGCGAAGGCAAGGGGAGGGGAGGAAGTTGTGAGTTAGGAGTTCAGAGTAGAGAGTTTGAAAGCAAAAAGAAGTGGCCCCGGACAACAGGGGCCACTTCAGATAATACTATGGCTCGGGGAACGATGTCAGGACAAAGCCTCCGCCGCCGGCTTTCTTGCGCACGACGACGACGTTCTTCTTTGTGTCCTTTAGGCGCTTGGCCTTCCTCTCGCGGCCCTTCTTGTCCATGACGTTATGCTCGTCAAGATATCCACCGATGTTGCCGCCGCTGGTGTGGCGGACGGCCTTCGTGGCGTTGGCGGCGACGCTGGGGTCGAAGAGCCAGGTGTTGGTCTCCGATTTGTTGGCCTTCAGGTTGTCGTTCACGGCCGTCTCCGCAGTGGCCTTGTCGGGGTAAGAAGATGCCACATCTATGCCCTGCGCAGTGATTCGGCCGGTGAGGTATTCGTTGCCTTTGCCGACGTGGCGGTCGATCGTGTGCCCGCCGCCGGCCTCCTCGGTATCGAGGTCGACGCCCGGGTCGTCGTTGATCTTTGTGAAGTCGCGCTGGACCGCGCCCGGCTCCGCCTTCGCCTGGGCAATCCGGTTGGCGAGGCGCTGCACGTGCGCATTTCCGTATGTCCGCTGGATGTCCTGCGCGACCGATGCCCGCTGCATGGCCGCGCCTGGCCGGGGCGCGCCTGCGACGGCGAGGGCGGAGGCCTGCCTGTCGAACGTGGCCTCGCTGAAGTCCGTGCCTAACGGCGCTTCAATTCCCACGTCCTGGGCAGGGGCCGCCTCTTTGCCGGTATCCCTTGAAGGGGCGTCGTGCTGTTTGGATTCGTGACGCACACGCGTCTTTCCGCCGTCCCTACCACCTGTGTTGGACATATTTCCCCCCCCTGTTACCGGCGCATAATAGCACAGGCCCGCAACATTGTCGTGCCCGAATTTTGCGCCGCTACGTACGTGTCCCCCTCATTCGAGCAGCCACCGCACGGCGCGCTCGACGAACAGTTTGTTGTCCCCCTCATCAATCAACCCTTTGCCCGGGTAGTCGGTGCCCTTCGTCCCCAGCAGGCCGCAGTTTGCAATGGCGAACAGGCGGCCCTGGCCGACCCCCGGGTCGCCGCGGCGGCCGTCCAGGGCGACTGCGAATGCGCGGGCGTAGGGCGTTTTGCCGGCGACCAGGTCTCCCGCCGTCATAGGGACCCAGGCGACCACCTGGCCTGCGCCGTAGATTACGCTGCCGCACGAGTTGAAGACGATCGTTCTCACAGCGCGCTCACCTGAGCGACCGAGAGTAACAGGATGGTCCTTGACCAGCCTCGCGGGTATATGGGCCAGCCTGTCCGGTATCTTGAAGGAGGAGTTTTCAAAGCCAAGGCCGAACCGTCGCGCGAGGGTGTCGTCCTCTGCGTGGAAGGGAGCGTGAGTCGAGAGGTGAAACAGGCGGCCCCCTGTTTTGACGTACCGCTGGATCGAATCGAGCTCATCCGGGTCAAACGGCGCAGTGCGTATTGGGATAATCAGGAGGTCGCACTCGCTCAGCGCGGCCGGAGTCATACGACCGTCGCTGAAGACCGCTTCGGCGCCGGTGCTCTCCCTCAGTAACTCAAGGAATGTTTTCAGCCTGAGCCCTTTTACATCCGGGTGCTCGGTGTGGGCCTGCACCTGGAAGGTATTCCTGTCTATCACTATCCTCATCTGGTTGCTCCACCTGTGGAATTGTGGCGATTTTAGTTTCCGCGCCGCAACGTTACAATAGGGGCCGCCGCATCGCGACCTGTCAAAGGAGCACCCTGAATGGCATCAACAGTCATGACCGTCAACGGACCGGTCCCCGCCGACAACCTCGGCTTCACAACGCCCCATGAGCACATCTTCCTGGACCTGATGCGGGACAACTGGTCGATGAACAACTTCCTGAACGACCCCGAGTTGGCATACCAGGAGCTGATGCACTTCAAGCGCGCCGGCGGCGTCACGCTCGTCGACCTGACCAGTGGCGGGCTGAAGGAGAACGACCAGCACGTCCTTCCCGTGAAGCACCCGCTTGCCATCAGGGATATGGCGCAGCGCACCGGTCTGAACATCGTTCTCGGGTGCGGCTGGTACCGGGAGACGTACTACCCGCAGTACCTGTGGAGGGCGAAGACCGACCAGATAACAGAGGAGATGGTGCGGGACGTGACGGTCGGCATTGACGGCACGGAGGTGAAGGCGGGTGCCATCGGCGAGATCGGCGCACACTTCACCTGGCTATCTCCTGTAGAAGAGCGCGTCCTCCGGGCCGCCGCGCGGGCGCAGAAGAAGACGGGCGTCGCCTTCGCCACCCACGCCACCCGCGGGCCGGTGGGACTGGACCAGCTCGACATCCTTAAGGAGGAGGGAGCGGACCTGAGCAGGGTGGTCGTTGCGCACTCATGCTCGCACCCGTACCTGGAGTACCAGGTGGAGATTGCCCGCCGCGGCGCTTACATCTCCTTCGATAGCCAGGGCGCTTGGCCCGAGTACGCGCAGGAGGGGCAGCTAAGACTCCTGAAGCAGGTCATCGACGCGGGCCTCATAAAGCACGTTCACCTGTCCCACGACATCTGCTACCGCTCGATGTACCACTCGTACGGCGGGGGCGGCTACGACTTCATCCCTACGAAGCTCTTCCCAGTTCTCAGGAAGATGGGCATCACGGACGAGCAGCTCCACATCATGACGGTGGAAAACCCCAGGAGATGGCTGGCGGGGGAAGGGTAGGGCACTACTTCAGGATATCCGCCAGGATCGTTTTTAACAGGATGTTGGTGACTACGGCGATAGAGATGCTGGTCCCGATCTGAATCAAGAACCGCGCGTCTATGAGAGTCGGAGTTATCGTCTGTAGTTGCTGCATCTGATGAAGCAGGTGCTGGTGGCGCATCAGGCGATGGATGGCTCGGGTGGGCTCTTCCCCTTCGGGCGCTTCCGCGCACGCGTTCAGCGACGCTTTCAGCGACTTCATCTCGGATGCCTTCTGGCGCGCGAGCATCCTGTTGAGGAACAGGTGCGGCAGGAATATGGAGGTGGCGATCACAAGGTAGAAAACAATAAAGCCAACTACTACGTACAGTCGCTGGCTATCCGCGCTGTCCCCGCTGAAAGTGTACTCAAAAATGGACCCAATGCCGAGCGGGAGAACTGCTAACAGCCACGACCAGACGATAAGGTCTTTCACCGGTTGCAGTGTGGCCTTGCCACCGTTGAGCAGAAAACCGTCTTCCAGTCTGGCCTGCTTGCGGAGTTCGCGCGCGGCGAGCGAGAGTCCGACAAGGCTCATTGCGATTACGCCCATAAGAAAGTATGCGGCGACGGCGGACTGGACGGCCATGTTGACCCGCAGGGGGATCTCGTTTGTGTACACAGAGAATGTATCCGCGGGCAAAGGACCCAAAGCAAATGGCAAGACCGAAAAAGACGCCAGAGCAACGCCATACCAGAATGGGAGGGAGAACTTGCGAAGGACGGCGTTGCCTTCCCCGCCTGGCTCGCGTGTGTGGCCTGTTATCTGACTTACCATCGGCGACATTTTCAACGCCAGGCGCGGCAGGGCTGCGAGTGCGATCGAGCCCACAAGGGTGTATGCCGTGTACAGCACCAGCCACTTCTGGACTGCGCCGGCCTCAAAGTTTCCCGCCAGCGCGCCGCACAGGAGTCCGAATGCATAAAGCAGCAGCGCTGGGAGCACGATGAGTATGGCTGCCGTGGGTTTACTTCGGCGGGCAATAAAACTCGACCACCAGAAGGGACTCCATAGCCACCAACTCGTCAGCCCCGATTCTTCCCTTATGGTTCGAGTGTGAAAAGAGCCTATTCGCGCTGATTCAGCCACTTATGCCCAGCTTTCCGAACCGCTTCAGGTGATTACCACGGTTTTGGGGCACAGTATAGGCTGCCAACGGAAATAGCGCAATTAGACTCGCTTATAGGGTAAATAAACTTCCAGCTATATACCTCGTCCCTCCCATTCCGTTGCCGTCGTTCGCCGTGATGTAGTAGGCGGTGAAGATTCGCTCGTCCTCGAACTGGACCGCGATTGGGTAGCCCACGTCCGCGCCGGCAGAGTCGTCGCGCACGATTGCCTCGCCGGACCACGTTTCCCCCTCGTCTTCGCTGACAATCACCCCGATGCCGCACGGTGGCTTACGTCTGCCGAAGATCACTGCGATTCGCCCGTCGCGCAGCCGCTTGGGCCACGGCGAGCGATAGTAGACGCCCCTGGCCCCGGCGGTGGTGCTGGACGGCGCGTTCCATACGGAGCTGCCCCATGCGACGATGGGCTTTGGGACGCTCCAGCTATAGCCGCCGTCGTCCGAGTAGTTCATCTGGATTGCGTGTCGCACGCCGCCGATCTGCAGCATGTAGCACTGTAGCCGTCCGCTGGGAAGCAGCACAAGGCCGGGATAGGTGGGCCGCCCCATACCTGAGGAGTCCTCCGCTACCTTTGCGAGGTACTCCCAGGAGAGGCCGTTGTCATCCGAGCCGTAGAGGGCTACGCCAGGTGGAAAGGAGCCCGAGCCGTAGATGGACATTACGCCGAGAAGAGAGCCGTCGGGGCATTTCACCAGCGGATGCCCGTCGCGGTGGATAGTAACCGCGCCGCCGGTCGCATCCAGGCGGGGAATGCGGTCGAGGCGCACCCTGGTCGGGACCTTTTCCCACGTTCGCCCGCGGTCTCCCGAGCGGAACGCAAAGCATTCAAGCTCGTGGCCGCCGTCCGGGCCGAGGGGACCGGTCGCAGTCCGTGTAAAGTAGACCGCTGAGTCCGGCCCGGCGAGGTCAATTCGCTCGCGCGGCGCCTTGCCGTCCGCCTGACCAACTATCGCACGTTTCTCTTCGAGCGACCTGCCCTCGTCCCAGACGACAACGTTGTTTTCAGCCGGCCAGGTCTCTCCGAAGTCCATGGAGCGCTGCAAGAGGATGTGGGCGCGGCCGGCGTAGCCCTTGTTAAAGGAGTGGCTGACGTCGTACTTGTTGGCATATGCGCTGGTCGCGTGGCTGTGGAGCGCGGCAATTTCGCCGTTGCCGTAATAGAAAATGCCGCTCTGGCGGGGATGGCCACAGCAGTTCTCCTTGCTGTAGCACACTTTGGTGTGACGCAACCCGGAGAGCTTCAGAGGGGTCCTGAACAAGGCGCACCTCGTGGCATACTATCGGGAAATTCCGGCGCCTATCCCTTTGACGAGCCTATGTCCAGGAAAAGCTTGACCGCGTTCTGGATAACCATAGTCTCCGGGATACCGAGTTCCCCGGCGGCCTTCTTGATTTCGTTCGCCATGGGGCCATCAAAAGTAGCCGTGAGGCGGTCCTCTGTGTTCAGCCACTGGGACAGGTCGCGGACTCGGTTGGCCTCAATGCGGCCGGCCATTTCCTGCCTGGGGTTGTTGGAAGGGCCGCGGAACAATAGCACCTTGTCGGCGTCCTTTACGAACCAGTACTTGAACCCTGCAAAGTCCAGAAGGTCGAACTTTTCATTAGACATGGCTGTATCCCCAATTGGTAATCGGAGTATGATTCGTGACAGTATAGCAGCAGGGGCCGCGGTCAATTAGCGGACTCCGGCGCATGTTTTCGGAATTTTGACCGGGCGTTCCAGCAGTTCACTGGGAGTTAGTATGCGACGGCGGTCCACGGCTGAAAGCAGCGTTCGTGATACGATTGATTCTGTACCTAACACCTCCGCACGGAGGCCCCAATGTTCGAGACCCTTTCTGACAAGTTAAACGGCGTCTTCAGCAAGCTGGGCAACAAGGGCCGACTTACTGAGAAGGACGTTGATGAGGCGCTGCGCGAGGTGCGCAAGGCCCTCCTCGAAGCGGACGTCAACTTCAAGGTCGCCCGCGATTTCGTGGCCCGCATCCGAGCGCGCGCCGTGGGCGAAGACGTGCTGACGAGCCTCTCTCCCGGGCAGATGGTGGTGAAGATCACCAATGAAGAGCTCACAAAGATGCTGGGCTCCGAGGTGAGCAAGCTCACGCCCGCGCCCAGGGCCCCTTCGGTCGTGCTCATGGTCGGCCTCAACGGCTCCGGGAAGACGACCACCTCCGCCAAGCTCGCCCGCCTGCTCAAGCAGGGCGGCCAGATGCCCCTACTGATCGCCTGCGATCTCCAGCGCCCGGCAGCTATTCAGCAGCTCGAGACGCTGGGCGGGCAGATCGACGTCGAAGTCTACAAGCGCGCCGGCAACGAGACGACTGTGCAGGTGGCGCGGGACGGCATCAAGCGCGCCGTCGCAAAGGGCGCCGCTTGGGCCATCGTCGATACCGCCGGCCGCTTCCAGATCGACGACGAGCTAATGAAGGAGCTCGAGGCCGTCAAGGCTGCGGTAAACCCCGTCGAGACGATCCTGGTGCTGGACGCCATGACAGGCCAGGAGGCGGTTAACGCCGCGAAGGAGTTCAACACCCGCATCGGCGTAACAGGACTGGTGATGTCCAAGCTGGACGGCGATGCCCGCGGCGGAGCGGCGCTCTCGATCGTGAGCGAGACCGGGGTGCCAATCAAATTCATGGGCATTGGCGAGCGCGTGGAGGCGCTGGAGCCGTTCTACCCGGACCGCCTCGCCTCGCGCATACTCGGCATGGGCGACGTACTGACCTTCATTGAGAAGGCGCAGCAAAACATCGACCAGCAGAAGGCCATGGAGCTTGAAAAGAAGCTCCGCCACAACACCTTCGACCTGGACGACTTTCTCGGCCAGCTCCAGCAGATTAAGAAAATGGGCCCGCTCAGCCAGGTGCTGGACATGGTGCCCGGCTTCTCGGCAATCAAGAAAAAAGTGCCGGACGAGGATTTGAGCGAGAAGCAGATGAAGAAAGTCGAAGCCATTATCTGCTCCATGACGGCCCAGGAGCGCAAGAAGCCGGAGATGATCGACGGTAGCCGCCGCCGTCGGATCGCCCAGGGCAGCGGCACCACGCCCCAGGACGTCAACCAGCTCCTCAACCAGTTCCGCCAAATGCAGAAGATGATGAAGCAAATGTCCTCAGGCAAAGGCATGCGCAACCTCACGCGCATGTTCCAGTAATGCCCGCCTTCCTGTTGCTTGCCGGTAGCGGCTTGCAAATTCTCCGGCGAGTTCCGACTCTCGCTGGCAGGCGATTTCTCGCCGCAGTGTCAAGGGGCAGTGAATCTGTCAGTGTTTAGGGTGCAGTGATTTTGTCAGTACGGTTCGTTTCCATGGGTGGTCTGCAGCCGGCTTATGGGCGGTGGACTTAGCCGGATAGGGACTGAGTCCTCTCGCCCGAGGTTTCGGTTGAATTCCGGTGGGAGACTCCTGCGCTTCGGGTTTTGGCTGCTCACCGAGTGAAGATTGGGGATGAGAAAGGTC
>Ga0194132_10003262_pt1 | contig 29140 bp, 29 predicted proteins | sample TA2KigOf80mmetaG_FD_148612 | JGI IMG/M metagenome (GOLD analysis project Ga0194132, IMG submission 148612) | Freshwater microbial communities from Lake Tanganyika, Tanzania - TA2015054 Kigoma Offshore 80m | ecosystem: Environmental > Aquatic > Freshwater > Lake | place: Tanzania: Lake...
GCCATTCCGCCCGGATTCGTCGCGGATATTGGCGATCCCATCGATGACCTTGTTGCGCACCAGTTCGGCCATCTTTTCGAGCAGGCTGGACTTGTCCACCAGGAAGGGGATCTCGGTGATGATGAGGCTCTCCCGGTCCTCCCGCTGGGTTTCCACGTGGACCCTGGCCCGCAGTTGGATCATGCCACGGCCGGTTTTATACGCTTGGTGTACCTCCTGCATCCCGTAGATCACCCCGCCGGTGGGGAAGTCAGGGGCCTTGATATGGCCCATCAGCTCGTCGATAGTGATTTCGGGGTTGTCGATGAGGGCGATCAGGCCGTCGGCCACCTCGCGCACATTGTGAGGCGGGATCTTGGTGGCCATACCCACGGCGATCCCCACCGAGCCATTGCACAGCAGGTTGGGGAATTTGGCGGGCAAAACCTGGGGTTCCTGGCGGGTATCGTCGTAGTTGCCGACAAAATCGACGGTGTTCTTCTCCAGATCCGCCAACATCTCCATGGCCGGCCAGCTCAGCCGGGCCTCGGTGTAGCGCATGGCCGCCGGCGGATACCCGTCGATGGAGCCAAAATTCCCCTGGCCATCCACCAATGGGTAGCGCATGCGGAAGTTCTGGGCCAGGTGCACCAGGGTGGGGTAGACGATGGCCTCGCCGTGCGGGTGGTAGTTTCCCGAGGTATCGCCGGCGATCTTAGCGCATTTGCGGAATCCCCGGTTGGGCGCCAGGCTCAGGTCGTTCATAGCGACCATGATGCGGCGCTGCGAGGGTTTGAGGCCGTCGCGCACATCCGGCAGGGCGCGCGCCATGATGGTGCTCATGGCGTAGTCGAGGTACGAGCTGCGCAGCTCGTCCTCGATCCTGACCGGGATGGTCCGGGCTGTTTTCAGTTCAGACATATCAGACATGGTCTTTGTGTGCTCTCCCCTATATATCCAGGTTCTTCACATCCAGCGCGTGGGTTTCGATGAAAGCCCGCCGTGGTTCCACCTCGTCACCCATCAAAAGGGTGAACATGTGTTCTGCTTCGATGGCGTCCTCCAGATTCACCTGCAACAAGGTTCTGGTGGCCGGGTCCATGGTGGTCTTCCACAACTGGTCCGGGTTCATCTCGCCAAGTCCTTTGTAGCGCTGCACCAGCAGCCCTTTTGCCTCGCCGTTGGCGCCCAGTTCGCGGATCAGTGCATCCCGCTCCTTCTCGTCAAAGGCGTAGTGTTCCTGCTTGTTCTTCTTGACCAGAAACAGGGGGGGCTGGGCCAGGTAGAGCTTGCCCCGTTCGATCAATTCGCGCATGTAGCGAAAGAAAAAGGTCATCAGCAGGGTGCGGATATGGCTGCCATCCACATCGGCGTCGGCCATGATGATCACCTTGCCATAGCGCAGCCGGCCAAAGTCGTAGTCCTCCCCGATACCAGCCCCCAGGGCCCCGATCAGGGGCAGGAGCTTGTCGTTGCCCAGCACCCGGTCGATGCGGGCCTTCTCCACGTTCAGGGGCTTGCCAAAGAGCGGCAGCACGGCCTGGAAGTGCTGGTCCCGGGCCTGGGCCGCGGACCCGCCGGCCGAATCCCCCTCCACCAGGAAGATCTCGGTCTGCTCCGGGTCGCGCAGCGAGCAGTCGGCCAGCTTGCCGGGCAGGGAGGCCCCATCCAGCACCCCTTTGCGCCGGGTGAGTTCCCGCGCCTTGCGGGCCGCCTCTCGGGCTCTGCCGGCCTCGACGATCTTGTCGATGATCCGGCGGGCGACCTCCGGATTTTCCTCCAGGTACTCGTCGAGGGCCTCGCTGGTCAGGGATTCGACCAGGCCCTTGACGCTGCTGTTCCCCAGCTTGGATTTGGTCTGACCCTCGAACTGCGGGTCGGGCAGTTTGACGCTGATCACCGCGGCCATGCCCTCGCGGGTGTCCTCGCCGGCAATATCGAACTTAATGTTTTTAAACAAATTATTCCGATTGGCGTACGCGTTTAGGGTGCGGGTCAGCGCCGCCTTGAACCCCACCAGATGGGTGCCGCCTTCGCCGGTTTTGATGTTGTTGGCGTAGCTGAAGATGGTTTCCTGGTACCCGTCGTTGTACTGAAGGGCCACCTCGACACTTACCTCATCCCTTTTTCCGTGCAGGTAGATCGGGTCCGGGTGCAGCTTGTTGCGACCCTCGTTGAGATAGAGGACGAACTCCACCAGCCCGCCCTCAAACAGAAAGGTCTTCTTCTCGCCGCTGCGCCCATCGGCCACTGCGATCTCCAGCCCCTTGTTCAGGAAAGCCAGTTCGCGCAGGCGGTGCAGGATGGTCTCGTATTCAAAGACGACGGTTTCGAAGATCTGACTGTCGGGCTTGAAGTGGGTCAGGGTGCCGTGTTCGGAGGTGGTGCCCACCACCTCCAGCCCGGAATTGGGTTCGCCCCGCTCAAAACGCTGCCGGTGGATCTTGCCCCCCTGCCGGACCTCCACCACGCACCACTCGGACAGGGCATTGACCACCGAGGCACCCACCCCGTGCAGGCCGCCGGAGACCTGGTACGCCTTCTTGTCGAACTTGCCGCCGGCGTGCAGCATGGTCATCACCACCTCGACCCCGGATTTCTGCTCGCCCTGGTGAAATCCCACCGGGATGCCGCGGCCGTTGTCCTGGATGCAGACGCTGCCATCGGCCTGGATCGCCACCTCGATCCGGGTGCAGTGCCCGGCCATGGCTTCGTCCACACTGTTGTTGACGATCTCCTTGATAAGTTCGTGGAGACCCGCAACCCCGGTGTCGCCGATGTACATCGCCGGCCGCTTGCGCACCCCTTCCAGCCCTTTGAGGACCTGGATGGCCTCCGGGGTATACTCCCCGGGAATAATGCCTGCGGCCTCCACGGTGACCTCTTTGACTGCCTCTGACATCGATTCCGCTCCTTTCGGGTCTTAGTCGAGCTTGCTCCGGTTCAGGAACACCAGTTCTCCGATCACCTCTTTTCCGGCCCGGGCGTTCAACCGGGCGACGATCTCCTGCTTGGCGAAATTGAGCTGCGTGCGCCAGACCGGCGAGGCCACAGCGACCTCCAGCTTGCCGTGGCGGATCTTTACGGGGCGGGCCCGGCAGGCCAGCGGCCCAGCCGCCTCCTCCCAGGCCAGCAGCACGCGCGTTTCGAGCAGTTTCTCGGCCAGCCCCAGCTCTGCCAGGGCCGCCTCCAGCAGGTTCTGCAGCGGCTCAGCACCTTCCTTGCGGCACAGTTCAGGCATCCAGCCAGATCTCCTCGTACCCGGCGCAGAAGGGTTCCTCAGGCCGCTTGGGGGCCGTGAGCACCACCTGCCCAAAACCGCCGACCAGCTCCATCAGCGCCGCCGCGCGCTGATTGTCCAGTTCTGAGAACACGTCGTCCAACAACAGCACCGGCCCCGGTCCAGCATCTCCGGACAGGACGTGGATCTCGGCCATCTTCCAGGCGATGAGCAGGGTTTTTAGCTGCCCTTCGGAGGCAAAGGTGTCTGCGGGGTGGCCGCCGAGGGTGAAGACCAGATTGTCGCGGTGGCTGCCGCAGCGGGTATGCCCGAGATGCAACTCCGCGGCCCGCCTGTTCTTCATCTCCTGCCGCAGATCCTCGCACAGCATATCCTCGGTGGGCTCCGGGTGCCCTTCGAGGCTGGGAGAATGCTGGTAGGAGATCCCGGCGCTTTCGCGCTGCCCGCTCAGCCGACCATAATGGTCGGCCAGCACCCCCTGCATGCCCCCCAACACCTCCAGGCGGCGGAGCCTGATCCGCGCCCCCAGGCGGGCCAGTTGGGTATCCCAGGTGTCCAGCGCCTGATGGTCGCTCTCGCGCAGGGCGCCCCGGCTCATCTTCAGCATCTGGTTGCGCTGGGCGAGCACCCGCTGGTACTGCTGAAGATCGTACAGATAGGGCACACTGGTTTGCGAGATGAGGATATCGAGGAGGCGTCGGCGCTGAGCCGGAAAGCGCATGACCAGCGCGACGTCTTCCGGGGAGAAGTGGACGGTTTTGAAGATCCCGAGGACATCGGCGATGCGCGGCAGGGGAGTGCCGTCGCAGAAGATCTTCTTGCCCTCTTGGTTGCCGTAAAAGAGCCGCAGTTGGTGGTGGTGGGGACCATCCCAACACACAGCCCTGATGTCGAAATACTGGCCCTGGTGCGGGATTGCCTGTGCATCCTGGGCACCCCGCACTGATTTCCCTATGGACAGGTAGGAGATGGCCTCCAGGATATTGCTCTTCCCCTGCCCATTCGCCCCACCGATCAGCACGCGATCAGTGTTGAACCGCAGCCGCAACTCCTTGAAGTTGCGGAAGGGTTGTAGCGTGATTTCGCTGATTCTCACTCACCCAACTTCACGCACTCGGCCTCAGCGGCATCAACAGGCAAAAATAATCCTCGGCCTGGTCCTGCACGCCGGGACGCACCAAGGCTGCGGTGACGGCGTTGTGCAACTCGAAAACAATGTCGTCGGCCTCAATCTTTCTGAGGATCTCCATCAGGTAGTTGGCGTTGTACCCGACGTCCAACTCCTCCTGGCTGTAGTTGGCCGGGATCACCTCCCGCGCTTCACCGCCGATCTCCGGGCTTGCTGCTGAAAGTTCCAACTGATTTTTCTGGATGCGCATGCGCACCTGGTGGGTGTGGGTACTCGAAAGAATGGACACCCTGCGTACAGCGGGCAGCAGCATCTCCTTGGAGATGCGCATCACCTTGTCGTTCTGCCGGGGGATGACTGGCTCGTAATTGACGTAGGGCCCCTCTATGACTCGCGACAGGACCTGGGTCGAGCCGAGATCGAACAGAACCTGACTCGCCCCCAGGGTGAGCCGGTGGATTCGGCGCTGGCCGTTCAGCATCTTGACCAGATAGGCGCTGGCTTGGGGCGGGAGGATCACCTCCCCTGGTTTGTCGCCCACTTGTTTTTTCAGGTCGAGCAGGTGGCGGTTGCGGGCGAACCGGTAGCCATCGGTCGCCACCATGGTCATGCCTTCAGCGTCGATGGCCCAAAATACTCCGTTCAGCACGGGTCTCGTTTCGTCGCGCGAGATGGCAAATGAGGTTTTGTTGAGCATGGCGCCGACGAAATTGGAATCCGAATCCTCAAAGCCGTTCAGATCCACGTTCAGCCCCTCGATGGCTGAGGGCATCTCGGGAAACTCGTCGGGGGAGATCCCCGCCAGGGAATACACCCCTTCACTGCCCTCAACGGCCCCGAGTTTTCCCGACAGCAGCAAACGGTTGTCACCAACCTCAATGCTCAACTGCGATGCAGGCCATTCCCGGGCAATACCCGCAAAGGTCCGCGCCGGGACCGTAATACTCCCTGGTTCACGCACGGTTGCCGGAACCGCGGTTCGGATGGAGAGATCAAGGTCGGTCGCCGAAAGGATAAGTTCCCCCTTTTGGGCGATGAGCAGGATATTTGAGAGGATTGGCAAGGCTGGCTTTGTGGCTACCGCATCGATCACGGTGTCGATGCCTTGCCAAAGTTGGTCTCTTTCGACGATTAGTTTCATATCAGGCAGTGTCTTAGTGGTTTCGGAGCGCCATTCGCCTCATTCATTTATACATAACTAATATAATATAGATGTACTATATAGTCAATATCGGTGTTATGGCGTGAGTGGATTCATATGTGTAGGGCAATTACCCACATCAGGAGAGATATATACACAACAATGATGTGTATGTATTTTATATGTGTTTTTTAGTAGATGCAATAATACCTGTGAAAATGTGGATAATCACAACACACACCGGATAATATTCAGGTTAAGATGTTGTAGAAAAAAGACATGAGAAGTTCAGGCTCAGAGAGCAGGCATGGGGAGGGCGCTGTGGATAACGCGGGATATAAACACGGCAGCGCTGCGCTGGGAGGTTCGGCAGGTTATACACACAGGAACTGCCGGCAGGTGTGGATAACTTCTTAGCTTTCTGGCCTACAACGCCCCCTGCCGCTGCTGGATGGAAGCAGAAAGGATTTCGACCAGGTTGGCCAGGTTGGCATCCTCAAGGCACTTCTTCTCGATAGTCTGCACCGCGTGAATCACTGTAGTGTGGTCGCGATTGCCAAAGTGTAGCCCAATCACCTTGAGGGGATTCTGGGTAAGCCTCTTCGCCAGGTACATCGCCACCTGGCGGGCAAGGGCGATTTCCTGCTTGCGGGTCTTGCCGATCAGGAGTTCGGGGGCGATGCCAAAATGATCGGCGACGGCCTGCTGTATCGCCTCTATCCCCAGATGTGAAGATCGCACTGGCAGGCGTTCCTGGATGATTTTTCGGCAAACCTCCACGCTCAACTCCACCTGGTGGACGGCGCAGTATGCCATCAGGTGGTTCAAAGCACCTTCAAGTTCGCGGATATTGGAACTGATGAAATTGCCTAGAAAGGAGGCGACATCATCGGGAAGGGCGATACCGCTGATCTCGGCCTTCTGGTGGAGTATGGCGATGCGGGTTTCCAGGTCTGGGGGTTCTATACTTGTTACCAACCCCCACTTGAACCGCGAGATCAACCGCTCCTCCAACCCCTCCAACTCTCCAGGGGGGCTGTCGCAGGTCATGGCGATCTGCTTGCCGTTCTGGTGGAGCGCATTGAAGGTGTGAAAAAACTCGTTTTGAGTATGTTCGCCCTTCAGGAGAAACTGGATATCATCGATCAACAGGATGTCGGCGCTGCGATAAAGTCGCTGGAACTCGGCGGTGCTACGGGTTTTGATGGCTTCGATGAAATTGCTCATGAACTTCTCAGAAGGCACGTAGGCCACCCGCTCAGCGGTTTTTCGTGCCAGTGCGTAGTGGCCGATTGCCTGGAGCAGATGGGTTTTGCCCAACCCCACCCCCCCATATATCACCAGCGGGTTGAACTGGGTTTTACCCGGCGACTTAGCAACGGCTTGAGCGGCAGCGTGGGAGAACCTGTTCCCCTCTCCGATCACAAAGGTATCGAAGATATAGCGCTCGTTCAGCGGGGTGAATAGGATGCTTGAGGACCACTCGTCGGTGTTTGCAAGCGCCGTGGGCACCTCGGCTGACTCTGCCTTGGGTGCAGAGGTATTTCCGGAGGCGATGCCTACAGCTCCGGGTGCAGGTGCAGGTGGGGGGGCCTGGTCCTGTGCAGCGATGGTGAATCGAATCTTGGGATCTCCGCCAACCTCTTCCCTGACTGCCTGCTTGATCAGGGAGAGATAGTTGCTCTCGATCCAATCGGAGATGATCGCGCTGGGAACTTCAAGGTCCAGCGTTTCCCCGTCGAAGTATTTTGCCTTGGTTGGCCGGAACCAAGTGCTGAAGCTCTGCGGGCGGATCTGTCTTTCGATGCTCAAAAGGCAATGAGCCCACAGTTCCTTGGGATCCTGGCCCATCTGGACCTGTTTTCTGGGAGAGGTTTTGCGGCGATTTCCGACGAGAGTTTGTAAGCTATTATCCCGCGGGCTTGTCGTCAAGAGCAGAGTGGTTCTTAAAACCGATATTTGACTTTTTCGGCTCCTGTCCATAAATTTTCAGGTTCGCATAGTGTGCTATTTTGATCGGTTCAAGGGAGTGGTTTTTTATGAAGAGGACCTATCAGCCCAGCAATAGGAAGCGGCGCAATACCCACGGTTTCCGTCAGCGCATGCAGTCCCCGGGAGGGAGGGCCGTGCTTTCCCGCCGCCGCCGGCGCGGCCGGAAGCGGCTCTGTGTCTGAGATGTAAGTGGCTTCTGGCTGGTTTAAGGGCCAGAATCTCTGGGTCCGCGCCGGCCGTCCTGGCGAACCAGCCACGGTTTTGGTGGTCAGACGGAGCCTGGGGTGCGCTGTGGACCGCAATCGCCTGAAGCGCCGCCTGCGCTCCATTTTCCGCGAATTGGAGTTTGCCCCCGCCAGTGTGGTGGTCTTTCCCCAGCCCTCAGCCCTTCACCTTCCTTACCCTCTGCTTAGGGATGAATTAGGGGCGCTTCTCCATTTGCTCAACGGCGGTATCGGGCGATGAGAAACCTCGCCATCCTGCTCATCGAAGCCTACCGCTTTTTTTTATCTCCCTTCCTTCCTCCCAGCTGTCGCTTCCATCCCACCTGCTCGCAATACGCAATTGAGGCCCTGCGGCGCTTCGGACTGCTCCGCGGGGGGTGGTTGGCGTTTCGCCGAGTACTCCGGTGCCACCCCTGGGGGGGCGCCGGGCATGATCCGCTCTGATTTTCGTGCTGCTGTTTCTTCCTAGCTGAAGGTGCATCCATGGATGAAAAACGGACTATTGTCGCGTTTGTGATTATCGGGGCGATCATCGTCCTGATGCCCTACTACCTCGAGTGGCTTGGGGTGTCTTCCACCCCGACTCCCACCTCCCGGCCAGACACTTCCCAGGAAATTGCCCCTCGCTCTACTGCTGGTCCAGCTGCAGTCGCCCAATCATCTTCACCCCTGCCAGGCGGTGTCACTCTGGGTGTTGCGGACTCCACCCATATCTTTGCTCCCAGGGATGTAGTCGTCTCGACTCCCCTCCACCAACTCACCTTTTCGACCCTGGGTGGGGTTCTTATTTCTGCTAAGCTACCTCTTTTCAACATATCCTCCTCTGACCACCGGGCCGAACCTCGGACTGCCGAATTGCTTCCCCCAGGGGGACGCGGCTTCACCCTGGAACTCAACCTTGTTGATCAGGTTATTGATCTCTCTGGTCTAGAGTTTGTTCCTAATCGTGAGGGGCTGGTGCTTCAGCATGGCGAGAAGGGGGAACTTCGCTTCTCCGCCAGACTGCCTGGGGGGGAGCGGTGGGTGGAGAAGGTATTTCAGTTCGATGCCGACCGATATGGGATCACCACCGAGGTCCGGCTGGGGGGATTCGGGCAGGACCTTGACGCCTTTTTAGGGTGGGATGGTGGCATAGGCAGAACGGAGAGGAGCGAAGAGACTGATCTTACGAGCATGAAGGCCCTCGCTTTTATTAATGAGGATCTCAGCCACCTGGCAATTGCCCCTGATGAGAACCGACAGCAGTGGGAGGATAAAGGGCAGGTCAAACTGGTGGGGGTCCGCAACAAGTACTTCCTCAGCGCCCTTGCCCCCCTTGAAGAAGGCTACTTCCGGGCCTCCCTTCGTGCTGACCACTCAGGACTCACGGTTCCCAATTACTCCTACCGCCTTGGCATCTCCCTGTCCTCGGGGACGGTCTGGAAGAACCTGCTCTATATCGGCCCGCTGGACTACGAGGAACTGAGCGGCTACGGCCGCGAACTCGAAAGGGCGATGGACCTGGGCTGGCCAGTCATTCGCCAGATCAGTGCTCTCCTGATGATCGTTTTCGTTGCCGCCTACAGCGTGATCCCTAATTACGGGTGGGTGATCGTGCTTTTCGCCCTGGCGATCAAGCTTCTGGTTTATCCGTTGACTCAGAAATCCTTCGAGTCGGCCAACAAGATGCAGGCGGTCCAACCCAAACTCCTGGCTCTGCGGGATAAGTATAAAAACGACCCTCAGCGCCTCAGCCGCGAGACCATGAAGCTCTACCAGGAAGAGGGGATCAACCCGCTTGGCGGTTGTCTGCCCATGCTCCTGCAGATGCCTATTTTTTTCGCCCTTTACAATGTATTTTCCAATACTATTGAATTAAGGCAAGCCCCCTTCATGCTCTGGATTCAGGATCTTTCCCTGCCTGATGAGGTGATACTCGGTGGACTTGGCATTCATGTTTTACCGCTCCTCATGGCGATTTCGATGTTTTTTCAGTCCAAAATGACCATGAAAGATCCCAAACAGGCAGTACTGGTCTACCTTATGCCCGTGATGATGATCTTCATCTTTTGGAGCCTGTCCTCGGGCCTAGTCCTTTACTGGACGGTTTTTAACGTGTTGTCCATTGCCCAACAGTGGCTTACGGAGAGGCTGCGGAAGTAGCTTATCCTGACCGTCGATGTCAATAGAACCCCCTGCATCGCTGCACCGCTTTCCCACCACTATTACCGCCATCTGCACCGCTGCGGCCCCTGCCGGCGTCGGAATTGTCCGCCTCAGCGGCCCCCATGCCGTTCAAATAGCCCAACGCCTTTTCAGACCTTTCTCTGGCCCTATTCTCGGTGAGGAGCCCCGCCGGGTGCTGGTCGGCGCTGTTTTAGGCCAGCATGGAGAGGCGATTGACCAGGGTCTGGCCTGGATTTTCCGAGGTCCCAACTCCTTTACCGGGGAAGATACCGCCGAGATCTCGGCCCACGGGAGCTTGATGGTTTTGGAGGCGTTGGTGCGGACCGCCCTTGATCATGGCGCGGTGCTTGCCGAGCCCGGGGAATTCACCCGGCGCGCGTTTCTGAATGGCAAGATTGATCTGGTGCAGGCCGAGGCTGTGGCCGACCTGATCAACGCCTCGGGTCAGTTCTCCCTTGACCAGGCGTACGGCCTGCTCAAAGGTCAACTGTCTTCCCGAATCCTCGCCATAGGTCAACATATTTCCAAGGCCTTGGCTCAGGTAGTAGCGCTACTCGACTTCCCTGATGACGTGGTCCTCGCCACCGCTTCTCTTCGCCCGACCCTTAGTCCTGCCATCGAGCAGTGTGCCGCGCTAACTGGCACCTTTTCAACCTATTTGCGGCGGAAGGAGGGGGCAGGTGTGGCGATCATTGGCCCTCCCAATGTCGGGAAGTCCTCGATTTTTAATCTGCTTCTGAGCGAGTCCCGCGCTATTGTTTCCCCCCTTCCCGGTACGACGCGAGACCTCATCGAAGCACGTTTCTTTTTAGGAGGGCAGATCTGCCGGCTCATTGATACGGCTGGGATACGTTCTGCTGATGATCCTGTGGAGTTGGAGGGGGTGGTGCGAGCGATGTCGGCGTTTGATCAGGCGGACCTCGTTCTACTGGTACTTGATATCTCCAATCCCTGGGAACCTGGCTTCGAGACCCTGTTGGCCCGAGCTAAACCGGATCGCTGTTTATTGATCCTTAACAAGGCTGATCTTCCCAACCGCCTCTCTCTTCCTGAAAATCTACTTTTTCGTTCGGTCCAGCTTTCCGCTATGACTGGTGAGGGACTTGCCCAGGTTTTGGATTTTCTTCGTTGCCGGCAAGTCCTTTCCCACGAAGGGCCGGAGATTGGACTTACTCGTCAACGCCACCTCGACAGTCTGATGCGGGTTCAACACCATCTTGGCTTGGCCGATACCCAACTTCAACAGGAATTCCCTCTTGCGGAGTGCGTTGCCGAAGACCTTCGGCTTGCCCTGGATGAAGTAGACCTGTTACTTGGGGCGAGGTTCAGTGAGGATGTTTTGGACATCATCTTTTCGGAGTTTTGCATCGGTAAATGAATGGAATGGTCTTTTGCGTGTTTCACGTGGAACATGGTCGCGGATACTGACTGAAGAATGGATGGTGTTTCACGTGAAACAAAAACGGATGCCGAGGTGGCGCCGGGTGAGGGGATGGAGGGAGTAGCCGAGTGGCTAAAGGGGAATGGGAGGTCATTGGGTGGGGAGGAGTTGAAGGAGCTGAAAGTCTATTGCCAACTGCTGCACAAAGCATCGGCGATGATCAACCTGATCTCGCCGGCCGACCGGGAGAAGATAGCAGAGCGTCATGTCTTGCCGGCATTGAACATGGGACCGCTTCTCCGCGCAGTGCCGAACCGGGTGGTAGTGGACTTTGGCTCTGGAGCCGGCCTTCCCGGCATTCCCCTCAAGATCATGTTCCCAGAAAGCCATTTCATCCTGATTGAGGCAAGAAGAAAGAGAGCGAATTTTCTCCGAGAGGTGGTGCGGACGATCGGCCTCAAGAAGATCGAAATCTGGCATTGCCGAATCGAAGAGCTTCCCCGAAGCCAGGAAGCTCTAGCCGATGTAGTGGTGACGCGGGCAGCAAGTAGCTTAGTTGGATTATGGGAAACTGTGGCGTCGGTGGTGCAACCACACGGGGCGGTAATCGCAACTCTAGATTCGGGCAGGGGTATTGGGTCCGGAGCCGGGGTTCTTCTCCGAAAACAAAGTCGGTTGCCTGGACGTACCCTGTGGTATGGACTGGTGAGATAGAGAAATCCACAAGGGTTATCCACAGTGGGTGTGGAAAAGTGAATAACCCGACGAGGTGCAAAATTTATCTCTGAAAAAACGAGATTTAGCTCAAGGGTAGTTAGGGGACAAACCGGAGGGAGATGTGGAAAACCAAGCAGGGAATGTGCATAACTAGCCCACAACTTGCTAGACGCGTTAGATGCATTATATTATGAGAGTATTTCCCAGCCTAAGCAGAAAGGGTGCTCGCAGTGCTGGACAAATACCTTAAGCTATGGGTGAACGCCATACTACGCCCCATAGCGAGGGTTTTCATCAAACTAGGGTTTCGCCCAGACTGGCTTACGTTGCTAGGGCTGGTAACCAACCTCTTTGCAACAGCTGCCTTTGCCAAGGGACACCTGAAATTGGGGGCGGGGATCATGCTGTTGGCCGGGGTATGCGATATCCTGGACGGACAGGTGGCCCGTGAGGGGAGAAGTGAAACAAAATTTGGTGCCTTGCTGGACTCCACGACCGATCGTTACTCGGAGATCTTCCTCTATTTCGGCATCGGGGCGTATCTGGTAGGGAAGGCCGAATGGCTCTCCTCGGCGGTCCTCTTCTTCGCCTTATCAGGCTCGCTAATGGTCAGCTACGTGCGTGCCCGGGCTGAGGGCTTGGGTGAAGACTGCAAGGTGGGCTTTATGCAGCGGCCTGAGCGATTGGTTGCCCTGGCGCTCGGCGGGCTCTACGGGCATGAGGGGTTGCTCCTGGTCCTGGTAGTCCTGGCGGTAACCACAAATTTTACCGTGATCGAACGCCTGGCGCATATCCGGAACAAGCTGAAAACCACCGCGCCAACCGCGCCGCCTCCTGCACCGATTCAGCCATAGCCCACCCGCGCAACCGCACGGCTCCCGCCACCTCCGCCACCTCCGGGTAGCCCATTGTCGAGAGGATTGTTCATAGTTCTCGAAGGCATTGACGGCGCTGGGACCACTACCCAGTGCCAGCTACTGGCCCAGAGAATAACCGCCCTGGGGCATCCGTCGATCAGGACACGGGAGCCAGGGGGAACCCCGCTCGCAGAGGCCATCAGAGCTTTGATTTTAGACCCCAGTCAAGGGGAAATAACCGATCTGACGGAGCTATTACTCTATGCGGCGAGCCGGGCCCAACACGTGAACGAAAAGATACAGCCGGCCTTAGCCCAGGGAATGCATGTGGTCTGCGACCGATTCACCGCCTCCACCTGGGCTTATCAGGGTTATGGCCGAGGGCTAAATCTCCAACTCATTGCCCAGGTGACAGCCATCGCCGCAGACCACTGCGAGCCGGATCTTACCCTCTACCTCCGCGTCCCTCGAGAGGTGGCAATGCGCCGGAGGCAGCAGCGGGAACAGCACCCAGATCGACTGGAAATGGTCGGGGACAGCTTCCAGGACCGGGTGGCCCTTGGATACGAAAAGTTGGCACAAGAGGATCCGCACGGGGCGATCGTGGATGGTGATCGGACTCCAGAGGAAGTTGCAGGCGAAATCTGGCGACTCCTCATCGCCCGTTGGCCCCATTTCCCCGCCACCCCCCGAACTGTCAGCTGATCCGCCGACTGTGAAAGGGTCCCAGATGAGAAGATATATCCTACTGCTGGCCGCATCCTGGCTGTGGTCGCTCACCCCGGCCCAGGCGGCAGCCATCGACCCGTACGCAGAGGTTAATGCCAGCTGGGAGCGCTTTGGCGACGTCTACCTGCACATCCTCGAGAACTACTATACCCACCTCGACCAGAACAGGGTCATGCGCTCGGCCATCGAGGGTATGATCAAAGACCTCGATCCGTATAGCCAATTCTTCGATGAAGAAGGGTTGCGCCAACTGCGCCAGGATACCACCGGTAAATTCGCTGGTCTGGGAATCACCGTCGGCATCAAGGACAGCTACCCGGTGATCATCGTGCCCATCGAGGAGACCCCGGCAGAGCGCGCAGGATTGCTGCCAGGCGATCAGATTGTCGAGATCGAAGGAAAGAACACCAAGGGCAGTTCGCTGGATGATGTAGTGGGGATGCTGCGGGGGGACCCGGGTACCAAGGTGAATCTCAAGATGCACCGCTTTGGCCGGGAAGACTGGGAACAGGAGTTGGTCCGAGAAATCATCAAGATACGGAGCGTCAGCCTGATCCAGAACCTTCCGGGGGAAATCGGTTATATCAGCCTCAAGCAGACCCGCTTTTCCGAGGACACGGCCGATGAGGTGGCTGAGGCGCTGCGGAATCTGAAGGAAGGGGGGGCCAAAGGGATCATCCTGGACCTGCGCGGAAACCCGGGCGGGTTGCTGAGCCAGGCCGTCGGAGTGGCAGAACTGGTCCTTCCGAAGGGTGCGCCGGTAGTGACAATTAAGGAGAGAGAAAACAATAAAGAAGAGAAGAAGACGGCCAGCGGTCGATCGGTCACCGAAAGCCTTCCCCTGGTGGTGTTGATTGACGGGGGAAGCGCGAGCGCGGCCGAGATCGTCGCCGGCGCTATTCAGGACAATGACCGCGGAGTGATCATGGGTACGACCTCCTTCGGTAAAGGGTCCGTGCAAACCATCTTCGACCTTCACGAGGCCGAGGAGTCCGCGCTGAAGCTGACCACCGCGCTGTACTATACCCCCAGCGGCCGTTGCATCCACCGTCTGGGCAATTCCGAGAGCCGGAATCTCTCGCTGAAGGTACCCTTTGGCGAGATCGAGCTGCCAGCCAGTGGAGTGCTGGAAATCCTTCTCAGGGCTGCGGACCCAATGCAGGCCGCCATCGAGTTGAAGAGCCGCTTCGACCTGGAGGAGTCGGTAGTGGCGCAGATACTGGCCGAACCGCTGGCAAGTCTGGTAGGGCAGCCGCCCAGGCGGCTAGCCGCGGAGGAGGAGAGGGAAAATGGCAAGAAGGATGCTGGAGGAAAGGAAGGCCAGCAGGAGATTTTCTACACCCGCAAAGGCCGGCGAGTATTCGGCGGAGGTGGCATCACCCCAGATGTGGTCAGCGAACCCTGGACCACGCCCACTCTGGTCAGGGATCTCCAGAAAGAGCGGATGTTCTTCGATTTCGCCATCGAGTACGTAGGCAGGGACACCACCCTAAGCAGGCTCACGGTGGCCCCCGAGGTGGACGAACAGGTACTGGCCGCGTTCGAGGAATTCGTCCGCCATCGCCGGGGGGGGGCCGACTCAACGTTGAGTGGGGGAATTGCCGCGAAACGGGTGACAGAGTTGCGCCGGCTGGGAGAGGAACTAGGGTGGACTCCTGAGACCATGACCCACATCAATAACCTGGAAAGGACCTTACAAGCAGAACAGAACATAGGAATACTCAATCCGACAACCGAACCTCATATCAGGGAAGCTATCAGACGAGAACTCATCCTGAGGTTGCAAGGCAAAAAAGCCAGTCTGGCCGCAGAACTGGAAAACGATCCTCAGGTAAAAGAAGCAGCGATATTGCTCAAAGAGCCCCAGCGGTACAGCCAGCACCTCGTGTCGGCTGGCTCCAGGGAACAAAAGGGAAATTAGCAGGATAATTACAGTGAAAACAGAAATTTATATCAATGAAGGCATCCACGAATCGAGAATCGCCATCATCGAGGACGGGCAACTCGCCGAGATCTGGATCGAGCGGCCCGAAAACGAGCGCATGGTCGGCGACATCTATAAAGGTACAGTGAACGCCGTGTTGCCCAGTCTCCAGGCCGCCTTCATCGAGATGGGCCTGGAGCGCACCGCGTTTTTGCAGGTCCGCGACATGATGGAGGCCGACTCGGCCGAATACGAGGAAGGGGGGGGAGGGCGGGGGCACCGCAGATCGCGGAGTTTCCCACTGATCCAGGATCTGTTGAGCAAAGGCCAGGAGTTGCTGGTGCAGATCACCAAGGAACCCATCAGCACCAAAGGCGCCCGGGTGACCACCCAGATCTCCTTGCCCGGCCGTTTTGTGGTCCTGGTGCCGGGGGGCGGGGAGTGGGTGGGGGTTTCGCGAAAGATCTCCAGCCTTCAGGAGCGCCGCCGGCTACGGGACATGGTCAGTGGACTCCGCCCCGAGGGGTACGCGGTGATTATCCGCACTGAAGGCCGCAAGAAGAGCGAAAGGGAGTTCCGCCGCGATATCCGGGATCTCCAGAAGACTTATGAGCGGATGGTGCGCAAGAGCAAGAAGCTTACGCCACCGGCGTTGGTCCACAAGGAAATGGGCATGACCTCCAGCGTCATCCGCGACCTGTTCAACGAGAACGTCGAGCGGGTGGTGGTGGACTCCAAGGCGCGGTATCAGGAGATCATGGAGTACGTGCGGGCGGTTTCGCCGGAGCTGAAGAAGCGCATCGAGTACTACCGCGAGCGCCGCCCCATCTTCGATGCCTTCAAGATCGAGCAGGAGATCGAGAAGCTCAGCGACCGCGTGGTGTGGATGCGCAAAGGGGGCGGGTTGGTCATCGACCACGCCGAGGCCGGCACTTTCATCGACGTGAACTCCGCCCGCAGTGTCGGCACCCGCGACCAGGAGGAGAACAACCTCAACACCAACCTGGAAGCCGTCCTCCAGATCGCCCGTCAACTGCGCCTTCGCGACATCGGCGGCATCATCGTCATCGACTTCATCGACATGCACGAGGAGAAGAACCGCCGCAAGGTCATCGAGCGCCTGATCGAGGAGATGAAAAAGGACCGGGCCAAGGTGTCGATCAGCCCCCAGATCAGCGAGTTCGGCCTGGTGGAGATGACCCGCCAGCGGGTGCGGCCCAACCTGCTCCACACCCACAGTGAGCCCTGCCCTACCTGCGACGGGACCGGCCGGGTGATGGGGCCGGACACCACCCTGACCAAGATCGAGCGCTGGTTGCAGCGTTCGTACGCGGCCAGCGGCGAGCGCAAGCTGGTGCTGAAGGTCAACCCGGAGGTCGCCGGCTATATGTTGGAGGACAAAGAGGGGCGGATCAAAGCCCTGCGCAAGGCGACCAAGGCCAGGCTGGAGTTGCAGACCGACCCCACCCTCAAACCCCAGGAGTACCGCTTCCTTTCGGCCAGGAACGCAGCCGATTTGACGGGCACCTTCAACAATTGACAGGAAGAACCACAGCGATTATCTTTTGTCTCTTCGTTTTGTCCATTCCCGAGCGCAGGCCACTCTGGAGAAGAGCATGTACGTCATTGTAAAGATCGCCGGACAGCAGGTGCGGGCGGAAAAGGGGCGCAAGGTCATGGTCCCCAAGCTGGCGCTGGCCGAAGGCTCCCGCCACCGCTTCGCCGAGGTCATGCTGGTAACTGATGAGGGCAAGACCCAGGTGGGCGCGCCGCTGGTGGCCGGCGCCGCGGTCGAGGCCACGGTGGTGGCCCACGGTCGCGACGAGAAGATCGAGATCTACAAGATGCGGCGCCGCAAGAACTACCGGCGCCGCAAGGGACACCGCCAGTACTACACCGAACTCAAGATCGAAGAGATTCTGTTGGCCAATTGAGGCCGCAGGCGAGGAGCAGGAGTCATGGCGCATAAAAAAGGGGTAGGCAGTTCCAGGAACGGCCGGGACAGTAACTCTCAGCGTCTGGGAGTGAAGCGCTTCGGCGGCCAGCAGGTGACCGCCGGCAGCATCATAATCCGCCAGCGCGGCACGCGCATCCATCCGGGCAACAACGTGCGCAAGGGCGGGGACGACACCCTTTTCGCCCTTGTCGATGGCAAGGTCAAGTACGAGGCCCAGGGCCGCAACCGCAAGCAGGTGAGCGTCTACGCAGCCTGAGGGCCGGGGAAGCTTTTCTTCTCAATACACTATGGCCACGCTTCCACCAGGTGGCCATTTGTATTTTCCGCACAGGAAGGGCGTATGAAGATCCACGAGTATCAGGCAAAGGAGCTGCTGCGCTCCTTTCAGGTGGCGGTGCCCAGGGGCGGGGCGGCCAGGACCCCCGAAGAAGCCGAGCGGATCGCCGCCGAGCTGGGGGGCAGGGTGGTGATCAAGGCCCAGATCCACGCCGGCGGCCGCGGCAAGGGCGGCGGCATCAAGGTGGCAGAGAATGCGCAGGAAGCTGGCCAAATGGCCCGCCAGATCATCGGCATGAACCTGGTGACCCACCAGACCGGCCCGGAAGGGCAGAAGGTCAAACTGGTCTGGGTCGAGGCGGCCAGCGAGGTGGCCAGGGAACTCTACCTGGGTATCACCCTGGACCGGGCCCAGGGGAAGTTGGTGGTGATGGCCAGCCAGGAAGGCGGGGTGGAGATCGAGGAGGTGGCGGCCCACAGCCCGGAGAAGATCCTCAGGGAGACGGTGGAGCCCGACGTGGGGTTGCAGCCTTTCCAGGCCATGCGCCTCGCCTTTGGGTTGGGCCTTGAGGACAAGGCCGTGCGCCAGGCGGCCAGCCTGATCCTCAATCTCTACAAAGCCTACGTGGCCATCGACTGCTCCCTGGCCGAGATCAACCCGCTGGTGCTGACACACCAGGGCGAGATCATGGCCCTCGACGCCAAGATCAACCTCGACGACAACGCCCTCTTCCGCCACGCCGACCTGCTGGCCCTGCGCGACACCGACGAAGAAGAGGAGTTGGAGATCGAAGCCTCCAAGTACCGGCTCAACTACATCAAGCTCAACGGCACCATCGGCTGCATGGTCAACGGGGCCGGCCTGGCCATGGCGACCATGGACATCATCAAGCTGGCAGGCGCGGAGCCGGCCAACTTCCTCGACGTGGGCGGGGGAGCCAACGCCGAGACCGTGGAGAACGGCTTCCGCATCCTCCTCTCCGACCCGAGCGTCAAGGCGATCCTGATCAACATTTTCGGTGGCATCGTGCGCTGCGACCGGGTGGCCGAGGGGGTGATACAGGCGCGCAAGAATCTAGAGGTGAAGGTGCCGGTGGTGGTGCGCCTGGCGGGCACCAACGCCGAACTGGCCGGGCAGATGCTGGAACAGTCCGGCCTGAATTTCGCCGTGGGCAAGGGACTCAGGGACGCCGCCGAGAAGGTGGTGACCGCCAGCCGGCAATCCGCGTGAAGGAGCAGCCATGAGTGTGCTGATAGACGAGAATACCAAGGTGCTGGTCCAGGGGCTCACCGGCAGGGAAGGGTCCTTCCACGCCCAGCAGATGAAGGAATACGGCACCCGCATCGTCGGCGGGGTGACCCCGCTCAAGGGGGGGCAGGAGGTGGACGGGGTGCCGGTGTTCAACACCGTGCGCGACGCCGTGGCCGCAACCGGGGCGTCGGCCTCCATCATCTTTGTGCCGCCCGCCTTTGCCGCGGATTCGATCATCGAGGCGGCCGACGCCGGCCTGGAGCTGGTGGTCTGCATCTCCGAGGGGATTCCGGTGGCCGACATGGTCAAGGTCCGCCAGTACCTCCAGCCGCGTTCCACCCGTCTGATCGGCCCCAACTGCCCCGGGGTCATCTCGCCGGGGAAATCCAAGATGGGGATCATGCCCGGGTTCATCCACCGGCCCGGCCGGGTGGGGGTGATCTCGCGCAGCGGCACCCTCACCTACGAGGCGGTGGGGCAGTTGAGCGAGCGGGGAATCGGGCAGTCCACCTGCATCGGCATCGGCGGGGACCCGATCATCGGCACCCAGTTTCTCGACGCCATCAAGCTGTTCAAAAAGGACCAGGATACCGATGCGGTGGTGATGATCGGCGAGATCGGCGGCAGCGCCGAGGAGGAGGCCGCCGCCTATATCCGCCGCTTCTACGACAAGCCGGTCATCGGCTTCATCGCCGGCCGCACCGCCCCTCCGGGGCGCCGCATGGGACACGCCGGGGCGATCATCGCCGGGGGCAAGGGCACGGCCGATGAAAAGATGAAGGCGCTGAAAAAGGCGGGTATACGGGTCTGCGAGAGTCCGGCCGAGATCGGCGAACGGGTGGCCGAGGCGCTCAGTTAAGCCAGGGGACGGCGGGTCGGGCTTTGGCGGGCAGCGGCATGATGGGCTGCTGCCGCCGCAAGCGCAGCGCCGCGGCGGCAAAAACGAGGACGAGCGCCAACACCACCGGCAGGGAATAGGGGTGGTTGGCCCCCAGAGTCTCGATGCCCCAGTACACCTTCAGGTTGAGGCCGGCAAAGGAAAGGGTGTTGTTGACCATGTGGGCCAGGATGGCCGGGTAGATGCTGTGGGTCCAGTAGACCAGCATCCCCAGCAAAACCCCCAGCAGGACCAGGGCGGGTAACTGCCAGGGATTGAAGTGTACCAGGGCAAAGAACACCCCGGCCCCGACCACGGCCAGCCGCGGACCGCGGTGTACAAACAGGCCGGCAAAGACCAGGCCGCGGAAGAGCAACTCCTCGGCAATGCCCGGGACGATCACCACGGCTAACAGGCCAAAGGCCAGGGCCGGCAGGTCGCCGGCCAGTTGCACCTCGATGATATTGCGCTGGATGTGCAGGGGCAGAGGGTGGCCCAGGCTTCCGAGGAGGCGGCCACAGTACAGGTCGAACTGGCTGATGAGCAGGCTGCCGCTGAGTGCCAGGGGCAGGGTCAGCAGCAGGCTGCGCCGGGGGGTGGCGTTGAGCAGCAGCAGGCTTTCGCCTGGGCCCCCGTGCCGCCGGACAAAGAGCAGCACCAGGCCCAGCACTGCAAGCTCGGTGGCGATGAGCCCGAGCTGGGGCGAGTGCCACTCCGAAAAGGCAGGGAACAACAGCAACTGGGCCAGAAACGCCGTGCCCAGGGCCAGGTAGAGGATGCTTCTCAGCGAGGGGTAAACCATAAACGGCACTAACCAAGAGGCCCTCTCCGCTCAGGCGCGGGGAGGGCCTCTGCGTTTGGCGGGAATCACAACTCAGTGGTGGTGCTCGACCTCCGGGGCCATGAAGTGCAGCTGGCCGTTGTGGCAGCTCATGCAGTTGAGGGTTTGGCCGGCGGCGGGCAGGGGCAGTTTCTTCTGATAGGTCTTGTCGCCCTTTGCCAGGGCCAGTTGGATGCCGGCCGAGTCGCCCTGGGCCACGTACTGGGCCTTGATCTTGATCTGGTGATGCCCGTCCTGAAAGGCGATCTCGCCGCTGCCCTTGTGGGCCAGGCTGTCCACCAGCACCTGCTTCATCTGGCGGGTCATGCGTTTGTGTTCGGTGTCGGCCTTGTAGTCGAGTTTGCCTCCCTTTTTGAGATGGCAGGCCTCGCACTTGACGCCCAACGCCTGGGAGATGCCTTTCATTGCCTTCAGGGTTTCCTGCTGATTGGCCCCAAAGATGGTTTTTCCCTCCTGGGCATGGCCCGCCGCGGTCATCACCGCTGAAACGAGCAGTCCCAGGAACAGCTTCAGCCCGAGTTTTAAGTGCCTGGTCAAGGTGCCATCTCCTTGAGAAGGGATTTGCGGCGCAGGGGAAGATAGCTGCGCGCCGCTGTCTTCGTCAATACCGATTGTAACCAGCTTCAGCGGGCAGCCCCAACCCCATTCAAGTAGCCGCTAGTGCGGTTGTACCACCACAGGTAATCGAAGCAGAGACCGGGGACGTACCACCGCAGGCAGCGTTCCGCGGCCCAGCGGAGGGGATAATAGAGCCCTGGCAGCAGCGCCAACTGAAAAAACAGACGCCTGAGGGAGAAAATGGGTCCGGACAGGAAATCGAGGCGCAGCAGTGATGCCAGTCCGGGGTGTTTGCCCAACAACACCGGCAGGGAGCGTTGCCCATAGGTGTACATAAGTTGGCAATGCTGGCGAAAGGGCCGCAGATGGTGATGCAGGGAGCGGGCCCGGCTGGCAAAACAGAAGAGGGACCCATCCTGGTGCAGCCGGTAGCCCAGCTCGAGGTCCTCGCCGCCGTAGGCGGTAAAATCCTCGTCGAAGAGGCCCACCCGCAGGAGTTGCTCCCGCCGCACCGAGGAATTGCCCGTGACAAAACACTTGTAGGGCACCTCCTCCCCCTCTCCGATGCGGTGCACCCCCCGGCTGTCGAGGTAGCGGGTGAAGGCGCTGGCGGGGACCTGCGGGCCAAAGCGGATATGGCCGATGGCCACCACGCCGGTCTGCTGGTGGGCCTGGGCGTGGGCGCGAAGGAATCCCGGCTCCACGGTCATGTCGCTGTCGAGGAAGACCACGATCTCGCCCTTGGCGGCGCGAATGCCGGTATTGCGGGCCCTGGCCCGCCCCTGGTTGGCGGCGTGGCGGAGGAGGCGCAAAGAAAAAGGACCCGCCGCCTGGGAGTATCTCTCGGGGTCGAAGACCGGCGAGGCGTCGTCCACCACGATGATTTCGAGCGCCTCGGCCGGATAATCCTGAAGGGCCAGGCTCTGCACCGCCGCCAGCAGGCGCTCGGGCTCGTTGTAGGTGGGGATCACCACGCTGATGGAGAGCGGGGGTTCCATTCTGGCTTAGAGCCCGGCGTACACCGCCAGCAGCCTGGGGGCTTCCTGCTCCCAGTTGTAGCGCCGGGCAGCGGCCAGTGCCGCCTGGCGATAGGCCGGGGCGCGGGCTGGGTCGGCGAAAAAGCCCTGGATCTGGGCGCGGATCTCTTCCGGATCGTTTGGGTTGGCCACCAGGCCGGCTGCCGATTCCTCGATTACGGCCCGCATATCGGGAAAGTCGCTGGCCAGCACCGGCAGGCCGGCCATCAGGTATTCGAAGAGTTTGTTGGGCAGAGAATAGTAAAAGCTCCTGCCTGTGCCCTTGATCAGGCACAACCCCAGATCGGCGGAACAGGTGTAGGAATGCAGTTCGGCAAAGGGCACCCTGGGGATGAAGTAGACCCGGTCCCCCAGGCCGCGCTCGCGCACCTGCGCCTTGAGGGCCGTCTCCCTTGGGCCGTCGCCGACCAGGACAAAGGCGAGGTCCTCGCCCAAACCACCGAAGGCGTCGATCTGTTCGGCCAGGCCGTTGTCGGTGAGAAACCCGCCCTGATACAATACCACCCGGCGGTCGGCGGCCAATCCGAGTTCAGCGCGAATCCGGTCGCTTGGCACCGGAGAGCGGTAGAGCGGCAGGTTGCGCACCACCGCCACCTCTTCCAACCCGTACTGCTCCTGCAGGGACCGGGCGATGGAGGTGCTTACCGCAATGGTGCGGTGGACCCGCCGGATGAGCCGGCTTTCGAGCAGGGCCCAGAAATGGCGTATCGCGGGGCGGGTGACCAGGGAGGATTGTTCGGTCCAGTACTCGTGAGAGTCGTAGATCAGGGGCACATCGAATCTTCTGGCCGCCGCCGCGGCCGGCCACAGGGCATCGAGGTCATGGGCGTGATAGGCGTCGGCCCGCGCCGCCAGCAGCAGTTTCCTCGCCTGCCGCCAGAAGTGCGGATAGGTGAGACGCAGCGAGCCCGAGCGGTCGATGGGAATCAGGTGGAGTTCGACCTTTCCCCATCCCTGTAGGGGAGCTGGATCAAAGGCCGAAGAGACGATGGAAACGCGGTGACCTGCCTGGCACAGGCACTGGGCCTCGCGAAAGACGCGGTAGTCGAAGCGCAGGTCGCCGAATACCGCCATACTGATGTGCATGAGCTTTCAGGAGAAAAAATAAAAAACGCGCAGCCCAAAGATGGACTGCGCGCAGGAGAAAATCAAGGAGTGTGGCGACCGAAGGATGAGATCAAAAACCTGTAGCTGAGATCTTCAAACGAGGCGGTGTGGGGAGGTAATTGCTGAAGACCTCAGAAACTCGAAAAGGGGGAATCGAGCTCCACAGTATGATTGATCAACACGCTCGACGAATCGCCACACTCGTTCCTTTTTTATTTGTGATCGAGCCTCACGCTCACCTGCGAGCGTGAAGCAAGGCGCCTCGGGATTTCCGCGCAACTGAATTTAATTTACACACACTGCTGTGTGTTGTCAAGGCAATTCTCGCAGAGGACCAACACTGGCGGGTTTATATACACCCTCAAGTGTGTGTAGACAGTTTCTGCTTGCGGCTCCCTGCTTTTGGACTAAATTATCCCCATGGCCGCGGTGAGGAAGAACGATAGACCTGGCAATGAGATGCGCTTTGCCGACCTGATCCGGGACGCCCGGACCCGGAAGCGGCTCAGCCAGCGCCAACTCGGGGAGCAGATCCTGACCCCAGGCCGCCCTAAAGGCATATGGAACACTTATATAGGCCAGATCGAGAAGGGGGATAAGATCCCTTCGGACGAGATCTGTAAGAAGTTCGCCGAGGTGCTCGAACTGGACCTGACCCAGGTATTGCTGGCGGCCTACGAGGCGCGGGTCGAGTTGACGGGTTCCGACGAGGCCATCGGCCTGTTCCAGAAAATGCGTCAGGTGCTGAACGATCCCGTGGTTCAGCGCCTGCTCGATGCGGGGGATACCATCGAACCGCAAATCCTCGATGCGCTGTCCAACTCCGATATCCGCAAAGTCCTGGCCGAAGAAAGCTGGCGCGAACTGCTGGTGCGCTGTTATCGCCTCAAGGGCAAACGGAATATCCTGGCGCTGCTGGCCCTGGTCGAGTCCATGTCAGACAAACAATGGAAGGGCTTGATCAGCATGCTAGACGCCATGGGGCTGGAGGTTGGAGAATAGGAGTGCGGGGGGGCCGCCTCAGGGGGTCTGGCCCTGAGCCTCTGCTTGGGCCTGGGCGGCCTGGGCTTGGGCCTGGGCCCGCGCCAGCGCCTCTGCCAGGGCCTGCTGTTCGGCCTGAATCCGGGTTCCTTCCCGGGCGGAAAGCATTTTGAGCACCTGATCGCGGATGAAGGGGTTGGTGTCCTTCAGGGCGCTCAGCAGATACCGGTTGGCGTACTTGTCCTCCATCTTCCCCAACAACTCGACTGCCTGTAGGCGGATGCCGGGGTCGTGGTCCTTGAGCGCCATGCCGAGGGCCTTGGCCACCTCGCGCTTGAGCTTGTTGCTCTTGCTCTGTCCGAGGACCCCCAGCACCTGGACGGCCTGGGCCCGCAGATTCAGATCCCTATCCCCCAGCGCCTTAACTAGCACCTGCGTTGTGGGAATCTCTTTTTCCTTTCCCAGCAGGGGCACGTACTTGATGGGGGGAAGGGTGCGCACGGCGCAGCCGGCGGCAGCCAGAGAAAGCCAGAGGCCCAGGAGAACCGGGCAGAACCGCTGGAGCCGGCGGCGCCAGGATTGGGGGCGAAAAGTGGGCGTGGAGGGGCTCATGGTGTTTATATCGGTTGGTTTTTCAAGTTCTTAAGCTGGGAACTCCGGGCAGGGGGCAATAGTCTACTCTCTGGCCCACTGCGGTTAAAGTATCGCCTTGCCGAGGAGGTAATTATTGCATTGAGGTGTGAAGAGTTTGAGGAGTACCTGTCGGACTACATAGAGGGGGAAACCAGCCTGGAACAGGCCGAGAGAATGGAGCTGCATACCTCGCAGTGCCCGGCGTGCCTGGCCACGACTCAGGGGGTGCGGCAGGTGCGCGAAGAGTTGGGCCTCCTGGCCCAGAAAGGCCCTTCAGCTAGTTTCAGGTTGGGGCTTTGGCCTCAGGTGCAGGAGCGTCTGGCGAGCAGACAGGAGCGCCGCTGGCGCACAGTGACTTGGGGCTTTGCCCTCGGGGTTGTCCTGCTCATCCTGCTGTGGCCTGAACCCCAGGACCAGATCGAAACCAGGGAATACGCCTCCTGGGACACTCCCGCGCACCAGGAGTACTCGCGGCGGGCAATGTCAGGCCGCAACCAGCCTCTCAGGGAGCAGTTTCCCGAACGCGCTTATTCTGGATTACACGCCCAGGCCCAGGTACACCTGACAGCCTTCTGAGATCCCGGCAGTAGGGAGGTGGGTACTCAGTCAGAGGGGAGTTTGAACTCCCCTCTGGCGATGGCCTGCTCCAACTCGCGGTGGAAGAGGCTGTCCAGATGGGTGGTGAGTTTCCAGCCCTTGCCCTCGCGGATAAAATAGAAAAAGGGCGAGGTCTGGGGAGAGGCCAGGGTGGTAGGGTCGAAGAGCAGGTAGCCGATGCGGTCATTGATCGGTTTTTCCTGGGCAATCTCCCGGCGCAGGGCGCTTTGCAACTGTTCCGGGTGTTCCCGCCATTCCCTGGCCAACGCAGCGCGATCCCCCTGATAGACCGTGTTCTGGTAGTTGGCGCTCAGGCAGGACCAGAGCAGGTCCAGGTCGCCGGCGGCGATGGCTTTTTTGTAGGTCTTGAAGGTGGCTGCCGGCGTGGAAAAAGCGGGGTCTTCGCCGCCGCAGGCAGCAAAGAGGGTCAGGGCAGCCAGCAGCAGATACCGCCCTAAGGCAGCAGAACCCGAAGGCCGGTGGCGCATGGTCGGGGTGGGGAGGGGGTGGGCGGCGGAGGAAACCCCCAGTCGCGGGGTGCCGGCCGCAGGGCTCGCGCTCAGGGTTTGCTCCGGTTCACCAGCAGTTCGATCTCGTCGCGCAGTTTGGCCGCTTCCTCGTACTGCTCGCAGATCACCGCCTGTTCCAGCCTCGCTTGGAGCTGGCTGAGCAGATCCGCAGGGGAGGCGGGTTCAATCACTTCGGCGATCAGCGCGGTTGCGGGGTTCTCTGCCTGTTCCCTGGGCCTGGCTTTCACCGAGGCGACGGCCTTTTTCCTGGTTGTCACCAGTTGGGGTTCCAGGTCGCTGAAACGGGTGATGGCCTCCTCGATCTGCGCTTCCCCTTCCTCGGTCTCGTATCCCACCAAATCGAGCAACTCCCGGGTGACAAAGATGGGCGCCCCGGTGCGCAGGGCCAGGGCGATGGCGTCGCTGGGGCGGGAGTCCAATTCGCGCAATTGCCCGTCCGTTTCGATGGTGATCCGGGCGTAGTAGATCTGTTTGCGGGCGGTGTGAATGAGCACCCGGCGAAGGGGCGCGGACAGATGGTTGAGGATGGAGGTGAGCAGGTCGTAGGAGATGGGCCGCAAGGGTTCTTCCTGTTCGAGCTGCATCTGGATGGCCGCGGCCTCGAACTGGCCGATGGCGATGGGCAGCAGGCGCGGGCGCGGGGCAGACTTCTCGCAGAGCCAGAGCAGGGGGCGCTCGATCTTCAGATAGGGGCTCACCTTGACCACAGACACTTCCACTGCGGACCTGTCGTCCATTTCCCTTAACCTCAAATGACTTTGCAGGGTTGCAAGGCGGAGGGGCTCAGGTGGCGGCCTGCTGCTCGATGCCGGCGATCTGGTCGCGCAGGCGGGCAGCCTCCTCGTAGGCCTCTTCGGCAATGGCCTGGCCGAGGCGTTTCTTGAGCAGTTCGACGTGGCTGAGGGATTCGGCCGGGGAGAGGGCTGGGGGCAGGGGCAACGCCTCGGGGATCTCGGGGGTGGCCGCAGGAAGCTGGAGGGCCCGGGGAAGGTCCTCGGCGGACCAGGGGCGGCCGGCTTCGGCCAGCACCGCCGGCGCCGCGAAGATGGGTGCGCCGGTGCGCAGGGCCAGGGCGATGGCGTCGCTGGGGCGGGAGTCAAGGGAAACCACGCTGCCGTCCCGGCTTTCCAGGAAAACCTCGGCGTAGAAGGTGCCCTCGTGCAGATCGGTGATCTCGATCTTCAGCACCCGGGCTTCGATCTCCCCAAGCAGGGCGCAGGCCAGATCGTAGCTGATGGGGCGCAGCGGCTTCTGGTTGTTGTGGGCCATGGAGATGGCAATGGCCTCAAAGGGGCCGATGACGATCTGGAGACAGGTGTCTCCCTCTTTCTGCCTGAGCAGGAGGCGGGGGTAGGATTGGGCGTTGAGGTATACCCCGCCCACCACCATTTCGACCATAATCACTACCGGGATTGGGGCCGGCTGAAGTCAAATCTGGTGGAAATATAACACGGTGCGGAAGTCAGTGTCAACCAACCGTAATGCCCTCTGGGGCAGGGACCAGGGCAGGGTCAGGCAGGGGGATCTGCCTGGCTGGCCGCCAGCTTCTGCTGGAGCAGGGCGATCTCCTGCTGCAGTTGCTTCTGCCGGCTCTGCAGCCACCAGATGTAGCCAAAAAAGATGATCCAGATGGCGGTGTAGCCGGCGAACAGGTTGGGAAGGGTATCCATCTCTATCTCCTTTCCTCGGGGAGCAGCGCCTCGGCCTGCCGCCGCAACTGGGCCAGCAGCCGCGATCCTTTTTCGAGCTGACAGCGCCAGTGCAGCAGATAGAAAAAGAAACTGAAGATCGCCAGGTAAGAGGCGTATTTGGTGTAGACCATGTGGGGGTCGATGGAGACCTGCTGGGGGTGGAGTTGTTGTTCGGGAGTCCACAGCTTGATGGAGAAGTGGACCAGGGGCACGTTGACGAAGCCGATGATCCCCAGGACCGCGGCGAGGCGCCGGGTCTGCAGGGGGTGGGTGCCGTAGGCGCGCACCATCAGATAGGCGACGTACATGGTGAACATGATCAGCATGGAGGTGAGGCGGGGCTCCCAGCGCCACCAGGCCCCCCAGATAGGTTTGGCCCAGATGGGGCCGGTGATCAGGACGATCAGCGAAAAGACCACCCCCAGTTCCGCGGCGCTCAAGGCCAGCAGGTCCCACTTCTCCTGCTGGGTGCGCAGGTACTGGATGCTGGCGACAAAAACGATGAAGAAGGCCAGGAAGGAGGTCATGGCCGAAGGCACATGAAAATAGAAGATGCGCTGGACCACGCCCATCTGTGCCTCGGTGGGCGCGTAGATGAACACCATGTACAGGGCCAGGCCCATGCTGAGGAAGACGAGGCCGGCAAAGAGCCCGGAAAGCCGACTGGACATAGGACTCACTCCTCGACGACGTGGTCGAACAGGATCAGGGACAAGGTGGAGAATACCACCCAATAGACACCCAAGATACGCAAGTACGGAAAATACTCTTCGGGATCCCGTCCCTGGAAGATCATGGCGGTGGTGCCCACGCAGGAGATGATGACCGGCGCGACCATGGGCAAGAGCAGCAGGGGCAGCAGCAGCTCCCGCAGGCGCAGGTTACCGCACATCGCCGCAAAGAGGGTGCCCACCGCCGAGAGGCAACCTGCGCCCAGGGCAAAAACCCCCAGCAAGGGCAGCAGGTACGCCTCTAGGGAGAGATTGAAGAAGAGGGCGAAGAAGGGCAGGGCCAGCAGCTCGACCACTAAAAGGAAAAGGAGGTTGCCCGCCATCTTGCCCAGGTACAGGGCCCCGCGGCTGACAGGGGCGGCCAGCAGGGCGTCGAGGCAGTTGTTCTCCTGTTCGGCGGCAAAGGTGCGGTGCAGGCCGAAGAGGCTGGCAAAAACAAAGGCCGACCACAACACCCCCGGCCCGATCTGGTGCAGGGCCGCCCCGCCCAGCTCAAAGGAGAAGTTGAAGACCAGCAGGGTCAGCAACACGAAGAACACCATGGTGCTGAGCCGTTCCCTGGTGTGCCACTCGGCCAGCAGGTCCTTGCGCA
>Ga0194132_10003263_pt1 | contig 29115 bp, 26 predicted proteins | sample TA2KigOf80mmetaG_FD_148612 | JGI IMG/M metagenome (GOLD analysis project Ga0194132, IMG submission 148612) | Freshwater microbial communities from Lake Tanganyika, Tanzania - TA2015054 Kigoma Offshore 80m | ecosystem: Environmental > Aquatic > Freshwater > Lake | place: Tanzania: Lake...
CTTCGCCAACGTCCTCCTTGCCAAGATCGATGAACGAGACATGATCCTACGAGAATGACACCCAGACACCCAAAAAGTGTTACCCATCATCCCGGTATAATCTGTCACCCATCATCCCGGTTGCTCAATGTTTCATCTAGAAGATGAGAAGTAAATGTCAAGCTTGTTTGATGAAACCAACCGACGGTATTATCTTGTGCCCCCTCACCCTTGAGGCCCTCTGAGCGGCCTCTGCCAAAACGAGAGGAGGAGCCACCCCGCCCCAGGAGACGGTCTTCGAGACCCACAACCTGCAGCCTTGATCGTATCCTTGACGGTGGCGGATGCGGGGCATCCGCCGTCCAGGCATTGCGGGCACCCTGAGAAGCAGCCCCGGAACCCACACAGAAAACAGGAGGAGCCATGCCGAAAGTCACGGTGCTTTACGGACATCCCACTAACGCGGGGGACTTTGAGAAGTACTATAGCGCGACCCATATGCCGCTGGCAGCCAAGATGAAGGGGGTGGCCCGGCTCGAGTTGACCAGGTTTGCCCCGGGACCGGATGGAGCTCGCCCGGCCTTCTATCGGATGGCGGAGCTGTACTTTGAGACCCAGGCCCAGATGCAGGAGACCTTGAATTCCCCCGAAGGCCAGGCAGCGGTTGCCGATCTCCAGAATTTTGCCACCGGTGGGGTGACCGTGGTGTTCGGCGCGGTCGACCCCCAGTAGCACCCGCGATGAACCGCGACGATTTCCAGTTGGTGAAGCTCATCCGCAAGCTCGAGATCTTCCAGGGGCTCAGCGGCGAGGAGGCGCTGGAAATCATCCGCATGGGCAGGAGGCGCTCCTTTGCCAAGGGGGAGAAGATCTGGAGTCCCGGTGACCCAGGGGTGGACATGCTGGTGCTGCTCAGCGGCAAGCTGCAGGTCGCCGACAGCGGCGGGGCCGTGATCGGGCAGGTGCTGCCGGGCGGGGCCTTCGGCGAGATGGCCTGCCTTTCGGGCACCCCGAGGTACTTCGGTTTCGAGGCGGTGGAACCCTCCAGCGCCCTTTCCTTTTCGCGGGTCTCCCTGGCCGGATTGGTCGAGAGCAAACCGCAGGTGTATGTGATCATCCTCGAGGCGGCCATCAAGATCCTCGCCCGCCGGGCGGTGGCCTCCTTCTCCAGCCAGCGGGACAGCGGGTCCAACCAGGCCGCCTCGCTCAGCTGGTGAGGAGGTCCTCCACGGCGGCACCGGCTCGACCCATCGCACCGCATCCTGATCGCCTCCAACAAGCCCCGCACCACATCCTGGCCATTGTCTGCCCGCTGAGCGTTCCTCCCTATCCCAGGCGCGCCGGCGAACTGGAGATCCGGGTCTGCGATCCAGCCGGCATTGCCGGCTGAGGGAGGCCATCGCCGGCCCTCAGGCCGCTCTCCGCCCCAGCGTCGCCCCAAGGTTGACCGTCAGGCACCCCACCGCCAGCCAGCCCAGCCCCCCCGAGATCCCGAACAGGTAGGAGGCCCAGGCGCCCAGGGCCGGGTATTGTTCGGGGAGGAAGGGGGCCAGGGCCACCGGGCCCACCCGCAGGAGGGCCGCCCCCAGGCCCAGCCCTCCGCTCAGGTCCACCAGCCAGGGGAAGGCCACCCGCCGCCGGCCCACAAAGCCGGGGATCATGCGGGGAGCCATGCCCAAGAGCAGCAGGGTGCCGAAACCGGCCAGGTAGAGGTGGCGCAGGGCGTCGGGGGCCCAGGGTGGCTCCCCGCCGCTCCCCATCGCCGCTCCGTTCCACAGTTCCATCGCCCCGGCCAGGGCCAGGCACAGGTACGCGGCCTGGAGCAGGCGCTCGAAGCGGCCGAACTCCCCGTAGTCGGGCAGGCCGGGCCGGGTGGGCGGGTGGAAGCGGCGGGCGGCGGGTGCCACCTCCATGCCGGCGGTCCAGGGCGGCTTGCGGCGCAACAACAGATCCAGGTTCCAGACGAATACCAGCAGGGCCCCGCCGCGCAGGGCCTTGCCCAGCCCCTGGAGCAGGAATCCGGTCTGGTCCTCCCACAGCAGCGGCGGCAGGAACTCCAGCGCACAGGCCCCCAGGTAGAGAAGGGCAAAGGGTCGCCAGGGCCCGCGGGCCGGGGCCAGGCGCAGGTACAGGGGAAAGGTGCGCAGGGAAAAGGCAAAGGCCACCGGCAGCAGCACCAGCCCGGCGAAGAGGTCCAGCCCCAGACGGTGCCACTGGAGGTCCACCTCGGCTTCGCCGGACAGGGCAGCCGGCAGGGCGGCCCAGGCGCAGAGGCCGGCGGCCAGCAGCCAGCCGGCCAGGGCGATGAGCAGGAAGGGCCGCACCTGGGCAATAGCCCGATGGCGGGGGGCGCGGCGCAGGCTGCCCCCCAGGAGCAGCAGGTAACAGAGCACGGCCGCCAGGCCAGCCAACCCGGCCAATCCCAAGACCCAGGCCCCGAGGGGATCGCCGGGTTCAAGGCTCAGCCGGAGCGGGCCCAGGAGGCGGCCGGCGATGGCCAGCCCCGTCAGGGCCCAGATGGGGGTCTGGAGACGGGGCCAGCGCAGGGGGGTGCCGCTGAAGCGGGGGAGGAAGTAGAGGCTGACCCCCATGATGAAGAGCCCCAGCCAGCCAAAGCTCTGGGCGTAGCCGTGGGCCTGGATCAGGGGGAGCCACCACTCCTCCAGAGTCAACTCGAAGCCCAGCAGGGCGGCCAGCAGGGCAGCGGCCCCAAAGCCGGCGCTGAGGGCGGCGGCCAGGGCGGTCCAGACAAAGCCCAGGGCCAGGGGGACATGGGCGGGGCGGGGGGTCATGGCGTGGCCGGGAAGTTGACAAACCTGTAGGGCCGGCGCATATTACTCCTCGCTTAAATAGGATAAATTAGTCTTATTTTAGCGGAGACCGCCGATGGAAAAAATGCGCCACGACGCCGAAGCGCGTATAGCCGGCCGGGCCGCTGAATGGCGCTCCCGCCTGGCCATCCTGGTCATGGGCCTGCTGCTCTTTGAAACCCTCAGCGGCATGGCCATCTACCTCTTGCCCTTCAGCCTGCCGGTGCAGTTTGCGGTGCTGGTGCATACCGGGGCTGGGCTGCTCTTCGTGATCCCATATGCCTGGTACCAGGCCCGGCATTGGTGGCTGTACCGCCAGGCCGCCTTCACCCACGTCAAACTTACGGGGTTTCTCTCGCTGCTGGCCACCTTCCTGTGCGGGATCTCAGGGCTGGTGCTCACCTGGCAGGCGGCCTTCGAGCGCCGCATCGGCTATGGCTGGGACACCCTGCACCTGGTCACTACCTTCGCCCTGGTCGCCTTTGCCCTGCCCCATGTGGGTGTCCTGGTACTGCGCGGTTGGCGGGGGGAGGGCGGGCAGGTGCTGGCTGCGGCCCGCCAGCGACTGGGATGGGGCACGGCGCTGGTGACCCTGGCCCTGGCCGCTGTGGTCGGCGGCTGGTCCCTCCTGTACCAGCCGGTGGTTTTCGACAACACCTTCCCGCCCGACTACAACCTCAACTACGGGGGGGACCGCCCCTTTGCCCCCAGCCTGGCCAGCACCGCCACGGGCGGGGCGTACGACCCGCGCTCCCTGTCGGGGTCCATGTCCTGCGGCACCAGCGGCTGCCACGAGGAGATCGTCGCCGAGTGGGAGCCAAGCGCCCACCGCTACGCCTCGATGGACGCGGCCTTCCAGGCGGTGCAGAACGAGATGGCCAAGCAGAACGGGGCCGAGTCAACCCGCTATTGCGGCGGCTGCCACGACCCCATCTCCCTCTTCTCGGGCACCAAGAACATCTTCGCCGAGAACCTCACCGGGCTAGTGGGGTACCAGGAAGGGATCTCCTGCCTGGTCTGCCACGCCATCGAGAAGACCGACATCAAGGGCAACGCCGACTACACCATCCGGCAGCCCGGGCGCTACGCTTACGAGTTGCAGGAGGACCAGGGAGCCGGCGCCTTCTTTGCCCGCGACTTCCTCATCCGCGCCTACCCGCGCCAGCACGTCGAGAGCCTGAGCCACCGCCTCTTCAAGAGCCCGGAGTTCTGCGCCGCCTGCCACAAGCAGTTCATCGACGCCGAGATCAACAAGGTGGGCTGGGTGCAGTTGCAGAACCAGTACGACAACTGGCGCAAGAGCCACTGGAACCACCCCGGCGAGCCGGGCAAGACCATCGAGTGCCGCGAGTGCCACATGCCCCTGGTGGCCAATTCCACCGACCCGGGCAGCGGCGACGAACTCGACTACAACCGCAGCCCCGGCGACGGCAAACACCGCAGCCACCGCTTTCTGGGCGCCAATCAATTCATCCCGGTGCTCCAGAAGCTCAAGGGCGGCGAGGAGCATGTGCGCCTGACCGAGCAGTGGCTGCGCGGGGAGTTGGAGATCCCCGAGATCGCCGACAAGTGGGCCCAGGGGCCGGCGGTGCCCATCGAGCTGGTGGCCCCCGAGCGGGTGGCCCCCGGCGAGCAGGTGGCCCTCAAGGTCAACCTGGCCAGCAACAAGGTGGGCCACGATTTCCCCACCGGGCCCCTGGATATCATCCAGGCCTGGGTGGAGATCAAGGTCAAGGACGAGGCCGGCAGGATGGTCTACCAGTCGGGCGGGCTGGACGAGCGGCACTTCATCGAGCCGGGCTCCTTCATCTTCAAGGCCGAGCCAGTGGACCAGTACGGCAACCTCATCGACCGGCACAACCTGTGGGAGATGGTGGGGGTGCGCTTCCGGCGCTCCCTCTTCCCCGGCTTCGCCGACGCCGCCGACTACGCCTTCGATTGCCCGGGTGGTTCGTCGGCTGGGGCCGTGCCCATCGAACCCAGCCAGCAGCACCAGTTCTCCAGCCCTCAGACCAGGAGCAAACTCTACGTGGAGGCCAGGCTCCAGTACCGCAAGATCGACCAGTTCCTACTCAACTTCCTCATGGGCGAGTCCTCGGGCCTGACCACCCCGGTGACCACCATCTCCGAGGCCAGCAAGGTCATCGAGGTGGTGCCCGGGCACCTGGGCATGGCAACGCCAGACCAGGGCGGGGCAGGAGGCTGAGCCGGGCGTGGTCAGATCCTGGACCCGGCGGCAGCGCCTGGTCTTCCGCACCGCGCTGATCACCGGCCTGGCGGTGCTGGCGGTGGCGGCCTTCCTGGTCTTCAGGCCGGCCCCGGCCCAGTACGTGCCGGGTGAAAGGATGGAGGGGCTCACCGACGATCTGTCGCGCGCCATCCCGCCCAACTATGCGCCGGTGCGCTTCAGCGAGGTGGCCGCCGAGGCGGGCATCGCTTTCCAGCACTTCCACGGCCAGCGCTCCAGCCAGCTTCCCGAGGACATGGGCTCCGGGGCGGCCTGGGGCGACTACGACGGGGACGGGGACCAGGATCTCTATATCGTCAACGAGGCCGGCCCCCTGACCATGAGCCCCGCTGAAGTGGCGGCCTCGCCAGCCCACCATGCCCTGTACCGCAACGAGGGGCAGGGGCGTTTCGCCGAGGTCTCGCAGGGGGCCGGGGTGGACTACCGCGGCTGGGGCCAGGGCGCCGCCTGGGCCGACTATGACGGGGACGGGCGCTTGGATCTGGTGGCCACCAGTTTCGGCGAGAACCAGCTCTACCGCAACGAGGGGCAGGGGCGTTTCGCCGAGGTAGCCGAGCAGGCCGGCCTGGGCGGGGTAAAGGGCTTCTGGTCCGGCGCCTCCTGGGGGGATTACGACCGGGACGGGGACCTGGACCTCTACCTCTGCGGGTACGTGCAGTACCGCTACGACCCGGGCCTGGCCCGGCAGCAGACCAAGCAGTACAACGCCCTGATCCCGGCCACCCTCAATCCTTCCGCCTTCCCTCCCGAGCGCAACCTGCTCTACCGCAACGAGGGCAAGGGGCGCTTCGTCGAGGTGGCCAAAACCCTGGGGGTAGACAATCTCAGCGGCCGCAGCCTCTCGGCTTCCTGGGCCGATTTCGACGAGGACGGCTGGCCAGACCTGTACGTGGCCAACGATGTGTCGGACAACGTCCTGTACCGCAACCTGGGCAAGGGCCGCTTCGAGGACATCAGTCACCCAGCCTGGGTGGCCGACTATCGGGGGGCCATGGGCCTGGCCGTGGGCGACTGGAACGGGGACGGGGACCAGGACCTCTACATCACCCACTGGATCGCCCAGGAGAACGCCCTGTACGACAACCTGCACGCCGACAACGCGGCTGCCGGCCAGCGCGTGCCGCTGCGCTTCATGGACGCGGCCGACCGCTACGGTCTGGGGCAGAGCACCCTCGACTACGTGGGCTGGGGCACGGCCTTTGCCGACTTTGACCTGGATGGCCGGCCCGACCTCTTCTCCATCAACGGCAGCACCTTCGAGCGGCGGGACAACCACGCGCAGCTCGTGCCAATGAAGAACCAGCTTTTCTGGAACGCCGGGCCGCAGGAAGGCTTCTACGAGGTAGGGGTGGCCAGTGGGACGGCCCTGGCCGGGGAGCACGTGGGCCGCGGCCTGGCGGTGGCCGACTACGACCTGGACGGGGACCCCGATGCCCTGGTGGTGGTCAACGGCGGCCGGGCGCTCCTGTGGCGCAACGAAGGCTCGCCGGGCCGGCATTGGTTCGGGTTGCGGCTGGAGGGCGGGGAGGGGGTCCGGGTGCGGCTGGTGGCCGGCGGCAGGGCGCAGTGCCGCCAGGTGGGGGCTAGCTCCTCGTACCTGTCGCAGCACGCCCTGGGCGAGGAACTCTTCGGGCTGGGGGCAGTGGCGGCGGTGGACACCTTGCAGGTGGCCTGGCCCTCGGGCCGGGTGCAGACCCTCACCCACCGGTCCGTCGATCAATGGCTGGAACTCAGCGAGCCGGGAGCAAAGGGCAGATGAAGAGGCGGGGGCTCTTGCTGCTGGCGGGGATGCTGGCCTATGGCTGCGGCGGCGATCCGGCGCCACAAACCCAGGCAACAGGGGGACCAAGTGAGGAGCGCAAGGCCCAGGTCCGCCGCTTCTGGGAGGTCTACAACCTCGCCACCGACCTGCGTCTGCAGGGGCAGTGGGAAGCGGCAGCGGGCCAGTACCGGGAGGCGCTGGCCATCGACGGCAAACACGAAGACGCCCTCTACTACCTGGGCAATGCCTGCTTTGAGCTGGGCCGTTTCCAGGAGGCTGCCGACACCTGGAAACGCCTGATCCAGCTCAACCCCACCCAGAGTTCCCGGGCCCACGCCCAGCTTGGCATGCTCTATTCCTGCGGCGAGCCGGGCACCCCCTTCGATCTGGACCAGGCCGAGGGGGAACTGCACCAGGCCCTGGCCATCAACAAGGAGGAGTCCGGGCCGGTGATCAAGCTGGGGGAGGTGGCCCTGCTCAAGGGCGACCGGAAGAAGGCGCTGGAGTACCTCAGCGCCGGCCGCAAGCTCAACTTCAAGAGCGTGCAGGCCCACTACCTGATCGGGTATCTCAAGTGGGCGGCAGGGGACGCGGGCGGGGCGCTGGAAGAACTGAAACAGGCTGCGGACTTCGCCCTGGCGGCCAAGCCCCCGCCCGAGGCATCCGGGGAAGGGGACACCAAGAAGAAAGGGCCCCTGCTGGCCAAGGGAGTGGGCGGTCGGGGGCTCCTGACCTCCTATTGGAAAAGCCTGGACGACTGGCCCAGGGACGCGGTGAGTCCCGCCAAGATGCAGGAGGAATACCGGCGCTTTGACCAGCGGCTGCGGGAGATGTGGGAAAGGTCCGGGCAGCGGGAGCAGAAGCCCTGAGCCGGCCGGTCGCCAGGTGCGGGAGGTGATGGTCAGAGCTTGAGCGGGTACTGCCCAAAATCCCGGGTGGCCTGGCGCATGGCCAGGTAGTTCTCCAGGCGGGTGCCCGGCTGGAGCACGTTGCTGGTGGTGATCACCAGGCCGCCGCCCCGGCCGGCCCCGGCGATGGCCTGGCGCACCTGGGCCCGGGCCTGTGCGGGCGGGGCGCTGATCAGGGTGTCGCAGTCCACGCCCCCAAAGAAGCAGAGCCGGCCGCCGTACCGCTCCTTGAGCCGGGTCAGGTCCATGCCGATGGCCGGCTGGATGCCGTGCCAGCCGGCGATGCCCAGGTCCGCGAAAGAGTCGAGGATCTCCCACACCAGGCCGTCGGTGTGTTTGATGAAGTACTTGCCCCGACTTCGCACGGCCTCGGCCTGGCGGGTCAGGCCGGGGAGGATGAATTCGGCGAAGCGCGCCCGGCCCATGATGGGGCCGCGGTTGTCGGAGTAGTCGTCGGTGGTCATCACCGCGTCGGCCCCGGCATCGAGCAGGGCCTCGATCCAGGCCAGGGAGTGGCTGACGTAGATGTCTACTGCCCGATGCACGAAATCCGGGTCGGTGATCATGCGGGCGAGGAACTCCTCCATGCCCACGGTCTGCTCCCAAGGGAAGGTGCCGTCCACCGGGGAGCGGGCGACGATGAAGTGGGTGTCGCCCAGTTCGGCGACCACGTGGCGCAGCGCTTCCAGCTGCGAGGGGTCGATGGCGATGGCCGGGCTGGGCAGGTCGTCGAGACGCAGGTCGGGGAAATGGCGCTGCACCGCCAGGCTGCCGGCTTCGGGGTTGAAAGTCAGGGAACGGCCGCGGCCGTCCACCCACGAGTAGGGCCCGGTCAGTTGCGGGCGGGGATGGGGCCCGGCCGGAGGGACCACCGGCACCCGCACGTAGTCCCATTCGAGGGCGAGGGGGAGTTCGACGTGGACGGCGCAGTAATCGGCGACGAGTTGGTCGCGCCCTCCTTCCCACAGGGCTTCCAGTTCCCGCCAGCCGGCGCCGCAGAGGCTGGGCCGGCCGAGGATCTGGTCGGCCAGGGCTCCGTCCACCTGGTTCTCGCCGGTGGGGACCCGGTCGGCTTCGCGGTGCGCTAGGGCAGCGAGGAGGCGTTCTTTGGGTTTCATGGCTGGCTCCTGTCGGGAAATTGGGGCGAGGCAGGCGGTTCAAGGTTAATTCGACAAAAACATCCTTTTATCTCAAACTAAGAACTATGCCCTTTTCCCAGGCCACAAAATACTGCATTCGCGCCGTGCTCTACCTGGCTGAGCACAGCGGCGGCAAGCCCCTGATGAGCCGGCAGATCGCCCAGGCGCTCCGGGTCCCGGAGCCCTTCCTGGCCAAGATCCTCCAGCAGCTGTCAAAACGGGGGGTGTTGCGTTCTTTCCGAGGAAGAGGGGGAGGGTTTGTCCTGGCACGGCCGGCCCGCGAGGTCAATCTTGCCGAGGTGGTGGAAACCATGGAAGGGCCCAACTTCGGCGTGGGCTGCGTGCTCGGGCTGGCCCAGTGTTCGGCCGAAAATCCCTGCCCTTTGCACGACCAATGGAGCAGATTCATGGCCGAGATGCGGGAGGTCTTGAGCCGGCAGAGCATCGAAGAAGTGATGGCAAAGGCCGTGGCAACCAAGCCCCCGGCCAAGCCGGGCTGACCTGAGAAGCTGTCCTCGTCAAACAAGACCGAAGGAGTGGCTATGAGCACCGAACGCGATGCCTGCCCCCCGGGAGAGCAGGACGTGACCAGGCGAACCTGGCTGGCCGGGGCCCTGATGGGAGCGGGCCTGTTGGCCAGCTACGGCACCCTGGCCTTTCAATTCCTGAGCTTTCTCTTGCCCAAGCGCCTGAAAGGCGAGACCCGCTTGCTCTTCGTGGGGCCGGTGGACCGCTTTGCCGTGGGCAGCGTGCAAACCATCATGGACCTCAAGGGCAACGAGATCCTGGTCAAGCGCAGCGAGGCGGGCTTCCAGGCCTTCAGTTCGCTCTGTCCCCATCTGGGCTGCCGGGTGCAGTGGATGCCTGCCGACAACCATTTCTTCTGCCCCTGCCACCGCGGGATATTCGACGCCGAGGGCAAGGCCGTCGCCGGTCCTCCCGCCGACGCCGGGCAACGGCTGGCCGACGCGCCCCTGGTGGTGGACCAGGCCAACGGGGTGGTGTACCTGGAGGTGGAGGTGCCCGATAAGAAGGGAGGACCGGCATGAGCGCGGAAGGACAGGTTGCCGGCAAAGGAGGCTACCTCAAGTCGCTCTTTCCCATGGACTGGGATCTGGTGCGCCACGCCGGCGCAGAACCAGTCCCCTATCACCTCAAGAAATGGTGGTTCTGCCTGGGGGGCACGCCCCTGTATCTGCTGGTGGTCCAGGTGTTGACCGGCATCGCCCTGACCTTCTACTACGTGCCCTCCCCGCAGGAGGCCTATGCCAGCGTGGCGGCCATCACCAACGAGCTGCGCTTCGGCTGGTACATCCGCTCCCTGCACAAGTGGGCGGGGAATCTGATGATCGTGGCGGTCTTCCTGCACCTCTTGCGGGTGTACTTCACCGGCGCGTACCGCCACCCGCGCCAGCTCAACTGGTGCATCGGCCTGGCCCTGCTGGGCACCACCCTCACCTTCGGCTTCACCGGATATTCCCTGATCTACGAGCAGCTCAGCTTCTGGGGCGCCACCGTGGCCACCAACCTGGCCGAGGCCGTGCCGGTGGTGGGCGGGCACCTGGCATATTTCATGCGCGGGGGGCCGGCGGTGGGAGAGAACACCCTGACCCGCTTCTTCATCCTCCACATCGGGGTGCTGCCCACGGCGATGTTCGTGTTGCTGGGACTGCACATCCTGCTGATCCGCATGCACGGGGTCACCGAACTACACTTCGAGGGCGAAAAGGTGACCAAGGAGGAGCGCTTCTTCCGCTTCTGGCCCGAACACGCCACCACCGAGCTGCTCATCGGGGTGTTGCTGATGTACCTGCTGACCATCCTGGCCCTGGTCTTTCCGGCGGGGATGGGCGAGCCGGCCGATCCGACCCAGACCCCTCCGCACATCAAGCCCGAGTGGTACTTCTACTTCAGCTTCCGCCTGCTCAAGCTGACCTCGCTGCACCTGAGCGTGGCGCTGACCGTGGTGGGCGGGGCGGTGGTTTTCTGCTGGCCCTTCATCGAGGAATGGCTCCAGCGCAAGTACCGGGTGCCCGAATCCTTTTCCGTGGTACTGGGGGTGATCGGGTTCCTGGGATTTCTGGTGTTGACCGTCTGGGAAAGCATCGCACCCTGAGCCAGATATAGATACAAGGGAGGAAGAAATGACACTGAACACCAAGCGCTACGTCGTCGCCGGGCTTTCCTTTCTCTTCCTGGCCTCGCTGCTGGTGGTGGCCTACCACGAGTCCAAGCGCCACCGCGAGGAGGTGAAACCCGGGCCCATCGTCACGGCGACCAATGAGAGCTGCGTGAGTTGCCACCGCAAGGACAGCGCGGCCCTGGTCATGGAATGGGAGAGGTCGCGGCACGCCCAGCAGGGCATCGGCTGCGTGGACTGCCACCAGGCGGCCGAGGGGGAGATCGACGCCTGGAAGCACGAAGGGGTCTGGGTCTCGGCCCTGGTCACCCCCAAGGACTGCTCCCGCTGCCACGTGCGCGAATACCAGGAGTTCGCCGGCAGCCACCACGCCAAGGCCGGCGAGATTCTGGCCAGCCTCGACAACGTGCTGGCCGAGAAGGCGGCCGGCATGCCCAGCACCGGCAACATCGCCGACGCGGTCAACGGCTGCTGGCAGTGCCACGGCGCCATCGTCAAGTTCAAGCGCGACGCCAACGGTCAGGTGCTGCGCGAGGGCAAGGAGAACAAGCCGGTCATCGACGCCAACACCTGGCCCAACAGCGGCATGGGCCGGCTCAACCCCGACGGTTCCAAGGGCTCCTGCCATGCCTGCCACTCGCGGCACGCCTTCGAGTCCAAGCTCTCGCGCTCGCCCGAGAACTGCGGCAAGTGCCACATGGGGCCGGACCACCCGCAGATCGAGATCTACAACGAATCCAAGCACGGCATCGCCTTCTACGCCAACCGCGACCAGATGGCCCTCGACAAGCGGGGCGACTGGGTGCTGGGCCGCGACTACTCGGCCGCCCCCACCTGCGCCACCTGCCACATCAGCTCTTACATGACCCCCCAGGGGGTCTTCAAGGGCAACAGCCACGACGTGGGCGAGCGCATTTCCTGGACCCTGCGGCCGGTGATCAGCACCAAGCTCAACATGGTGGTGTACGCGGACGGGTACAAGGAAGACTACCCCGAGGGCAAGCCCCTGCCGGCAGTGGGCGCCCAGGTGGATACCAAGGAGAAGGTGGTCGAAAACGAGGCGTTGGTCACCAAGACCGTGCCGCGCAAGGTGTCGCAGGTGGTCACCTGGGACCAGCGGCGCGAAACCATGAAGGGGGCCTGCCTCAACTGCCACAACGACACCTACGTGGACAACTTCTACAAGCAGTTCGACGACCTGGTGGTGCTCTACAACGAGAAATTCGCCAGGCCGGCCCAGCAGTTGATGGACGAGCTGAAAAACGACGGGGTGCTCAAGGCCGACGCGCCCTTCGAGCACGAGGTGCAGTGGATCTTCTACGAGCTGTGGCACCACGAGGGCCGGCGCGCCCGGCACGGGGCCAGCATGATGGGGCCGGACTACACCCACTGGCACGGCATGTACGAGGTCTCCAAGCACTTCTACACCGAGTTCCTGCCCGCGGTGGTCCACGTGGCCGAGGAAAAGAGCGCGGCCTTGGGGAACAAGTACCGCCAGAAGGTCGAGACCATGCTCAACCAGCTCGACCACAACTGGCTGAACGGCCTGAGCCCGGAAGAAGCCGAGGCGCTGCGCCGGATGTACAAGGAGCGCTACAACCAGTAGCGCAGGAGGGGGACCATGAGCAGTGTCATCAAGCCCCTGGGCAACGCCCTCGACAGCCTGGAGCGGGTGGCCGGCGATCTGGCCGGCGCGGGGCCGCTCCAGCTCAAAGGCGCCCTGGCCTGGGGCTGGCACGCGGTGGGTCTCTTGGCCTACGTGCGACTCCAGCCCCAGCGGGATCTTTTCGACGCCTGGGTGCAGGATTACCTGCACCAGGGAGAGCCGGCCATGCAGGTGGAGCGGGACGCCCGCTGGGAGGAGCGGGAGCGGCTGAGTTTCCTCGAACTGCTCGACCTGCTCAGCGCCGAGTCCCTGAGCATCCTCAAACCGGAGTTCTACCAGGGCTGGCAGGACCGCACCTCGCGCTGCCAGGGGCTGCGGCGGCAGACGGCCCAGGTGGTCGGGGGCAGCATGAGCGAGGGGCAGCGGGCGCAGCTGCTGGTGCTGCTGGCCGCGTACCACCGGCTCATCCGCCTGCCGGCCGGGGTGGAACTGGACGAGGCCCAGATCCGCCGGGCCTTTCCGGCACTTTTGGACCTGGCGGCCCTGCTGGTGGACCGCAGCACTCCGGAGGCCGCCGGGCTGCTGGGGGCCCTGGAGCGCTGCCGCCGGGCCTTGGGCTGAGGATCTCTCCATAACTAGAGGGAGCCGGCCCCCGCCCTGGGGGCCGGCTTTTTCTTTGCGGCTGGGACGCACCTGGCCGCTGGTCGGGACAGGGCTGTCCCGATTATTACCTCTCTTTTAATGCTTCGCCCCGCTTTCCCCCGGTACGGCCCTTGCTACCCCTCTGGGAAAAGGGAGGGATCGGTGCGCCTACACGAATGGGAAGGCAAGGGGTTGTTCCGGGAAGCGGGGATCGCGGTGCCGCGCGGAGAGGTGGCGCAAGGGTCCGAAGAAGCGGTGTGCATCGCCGGGGAATTGGGCGGTGCGGTGGTGGTCAAGGCGCAGGTGCTGGCCGGGGGGCGGGGGCACGCGGGGGGGATATGCAAAGCCGGCACGCCCAAAGAGGCCGGCGAGGTGGCCGCCCAGTTGCTGCACACCCCGATCAAGGGCTGCTTTCCCGAAGGGGTGCTGGTGGAGGAGCGCCTGGAGATCGCCCGCGAACTCTACCTGGGCCTGGCCGTGGACGGGGTGGAGGGGAGGCCGGCGGTGGTGGTCAGCGGGGAGGGCGGGGTGGACATCGAGGCAGTGGCGGCCCGGCGGCCAGGCGCGGTGCGGCGGGCCCACCTCGACCCGCTGGCCGGGATGGACCGGGCCCTGGCCGCGGAGCTGACAGCGGGCTTGGGCGCGCCCGGCGCCGCCGAGGTGCTCTGCTGCCTGTACGAGGTCTTTGCCGAAAACGAGGCCCTGATCGCCGAGATCAATCCCCTGGCCCTCTTGCCCGACGGCCGGCTGGTGGCCCTGGACGCGGTGGTGGAGATCGACGATGCGGCCCTCTTCCGCCTGCCCCGCTGGCAGGGACGGGCAAAGAAGGCTGCTGGACTGGGCATGACCTTCGTGGAACTGGAGGGCGAGATCGGCCTGGTGTGCAGTGGGGCCGGCCTGGGCATGGCCACCATGGATCTGATCGCCGAGCGGGCCAGGCCCGCCAACTTCCTGGAGACCGGCGGGGGCATCACCCGCGAGCTGATGGCCCAGGCCATGCGCCTGGTGCTGGGTCGGCCCGGTCTCAAGGGGGTGCTGATCAACATCTACGGGGGCATCAACCCCATCCACGAGGGGGCTCTGGGGGTGGCCGAGGTGATGGCCGAGGGGGTTGAAGTGCCGGTGGTGGCCAAGGCCCTGGGCAACCATCAGGAGGAGACCTGGGCCATCCTCGAAAAGGCCGGGGTGGAGGTGGTGCGGGAGTCGGAGACCGAAAAGGCCGTGGCCGCGCTCCTGGCCCGGGTGGGGAAGGAGGGCTGAGGTGGGCATCCTGGTGGATGGGGCAACGCGGGTCTGCGTGCAGGGGATCACCGGCCGGGCCGGCCGGATGCAGACGCAGTACATGCTGGAGGCGGGCACCCGCATCGTCTCCGGGGTGACCCCCGGCAAGGGCGGGGAGGTGGTGGAAGGGGTGAGGGTCTTCAACACCCTGGCCGAGGCACAGTCAGCGGCCCCGGCGGATGCCTCGGTCCTCTTCGTGCCCCCGGCCGTGGCCGAGGCAGCCGCCACCCAGGCCCTGGAGGCGGGCATCCGCCTGGTGGTGCTGATCACCGAGGGGGTGCCGGTACACAGCGCCCTGCGCCTGCGGGCCCGGGCGCTGGCCGCTGGGGCGCGGCTGCTGGGCCCCACCACCCCCGGGATCATCAACCCCGGCCGGTGCAAGATCGGCATCATGCCGGCCCGCTTCTACACCCCCGGCCCGGTGGGCCTCATCTCCCGCAGCGGCACCCTCAGCTACGAGATCGGTGCCCAACTCTCGGCCGTGGGTCTGGGGCAGAGCACGGTGGTGGGGATGGGCGCCGACCCGGCGGTGGGCACGGGCATGGCCGAACTCCTGAAGCTTTTCGCCCTTGACCCACAGACCGAGGCAGTGGTGCTGGTGGGCGAGGTGGGCGGGGCCCAGGAGGAAGCCGCGGCCCGGGTCGCCCAGACCATGGACAAGCCGGTGGTGGCCTACATCGCCGGCCACAGCGTGCCGCCGGGCGTGCGCATGGGCCACGCCGGGGCCATCGTGCAGGGTGGCAGCGGCAGCGCCGCCGAGAAGTTGCGGGTCCTGGAACAGGCCGGGGTGTGCGTCGCCAGGCAGCCGGGCCAGGTGGCCGGCTTGGTGCGAGAGGCGCTGAAAGGAGGGAGCTGAGATGGCCAAGCGACAGGTCCTCAAACTGGAGATCGACCCGCGGCTGTGCAAAGGCACCGAAGGGTGCAGCATCTGCATGGACCGCTGCGAAGAAAAGGTTCTGGCCCCGGCTCCGGCACTCTCCGCCCGGGGGGTGCATCCGGCCGCGGTGATGGCGCTGGCCCAGTGTACGGGCTGCGAGTTGTGCGTCATCCACTGCCCGGACCTGGCGATCAATTTGGTAATGAGAGAGGCGGTGCCCAATGGCTGAGCCCGCAGTGAGAACCGGCAGGCACTTCATGCAGGGCAATGTGGCCTGCGCCGAGGGGGCCCTGGCCGCAGGCTGCCGTTTCTTTGCCGGCTACCCCATCACCCCGGCCACCGAGATCGCCGAGCACCTGGCCCGGCGCCTGCCCGAGGTGGGCGGGATCTGCGTGCAGATGGAGGACGAGATCAGCTCCATCGGCTCGGTGATCGGGGCCGCCTGGACCGGGGCCAAGGCCATGACCGCCACCTCGGGGCCGGGCATGAGCCTGATGCAGGAAAACATCGGCTACGCGGTGGCCACCGAGACCCCCTGCGTGATCGTGGACGTGCAGCGGGGCGGCCCTTCCACCGGCATCCCGGCCGTGCCCTCGCAGGGGGACATGGTGCAGGCCAGGCACGGCTCCCACGGGGACTACCAGAGCGTGGCCCTGGCCCCCTGCTCGGCCCAGGAGATGTTCGACCTGACGGTGCGGGCCTTCAACATCGCCGAGCAGTTGCGGGTGCCGGTGTACCTGCTGGCCGACGCGGCGGTGGGGCACATGCGCGAGGTGATCCACATCCCCTCCGAGGACCGGATCGCGCGGGCGGAGCGCCGGCTGCCCGAAGCAGGCGCCGATCCTTTCGCCATCCGCGGCTTTCTCGACGAGGAGGTGGCGCCCATGCCCATCTTCGGCTGCGGGCACCAGGCCCACGTCACCGGCTCCTGCCACGACGAGCGGGGCATGCGCAACGTAGTGGACGCCGAGGCCATCGACCACTTCGTCCGCACCCTGGCTGCCAAGGTGCTGAAGCGCCGCGGCGAGCTGGTGGAGGTGGAGGCCGAGGGCACCGAGGACGCCGAGGTAGTCCTGGTCGGTTACGGCATCGTCGGCCGGGCGGCCCGGGCCATCGCCCGCCAGGCCCGGGAAGGAGGGCTGCGGGTGGGCAGTGCGCGGCCCCTGACCGTGTGGCCCTTTGCCGACAGGGAGCTGGAGGAACTGTGCGGCCGGGCCCGGCGGGTGCTGCTGATGGAGAACAACCTGGGGCAGATGCTGCCCTACGTGCGGGCGGCCATCGGCTCCCGGGTCGAGGTGGAGGCCCTGCCGCCCCAGGTGCTGGGCACCCTGCACCGGCCCTCGGCGGTGCTGGACAAGATCAAGGAGGTGCTGCGATGAGCGCCATTGCCCATCCCCTGGGGAAGTACCTGCGCCCCGGCTGCGAGGTCACCACCTTCTGCCCCGGCTGCGGGGACGGCACCATCGCCCAGAGCCTGCTGCGGGCCATCGACCAGCTGGGCTGGGACCTGGACGAGTTCGTCTTTGTCTGCGGCATCGGCTGCGCCGGCTGGATCCCCAGCCCCTACCTGGCGGCAGACACCCTGCACACCACCCACGGCCGGCCATTGGCCTTTGCCACCGGGGTGAAGCTGGCCCGGCCCGACCGGCGGGTGGTGGTGGTCAGCGGCGACGGGGACCTGGCTGCCATCGGCGGCAACCACCTCATCCACGCGGCCCGCCGCGACCTGGACCTGGTGGTGATCTGCGTGGACAACCGCATCTACGGCATGACCGGGGGGCAGGTGGCCCCCACCACCCCGCCGGGGATCCGCACCACCACCACGCCCCTGGGCAGCGTGGAGCGGCCCTTCGATCTGTGCCGCCTGGTCGAGGCGGCCGGGGCCACCTTCGTGGCCCGCTGGACCACGGCCCAGCCCCGCTTCATCACCCGCTCCATCACCAAGGCCCTGCAGCACCGGGGCTTTTCCTTCATCGAACTGATCAGCCAGTGCCCGGTCCACTACGGCAAGATGAGCGGGGAGGGCGGGGCGGTGGAGATGCTGCACGGCTTCGAGGAGAATGCCGTGCCCCTGCGGCGGGCCGCCCAGCTCAGTCCCGAGGAACTGGCCGGCAAGTGGGTGGTGGGGGAGCTGGTGGGCGCCGGCAAGCGAGAGGAGTAGCGAGATGGAACGCACCGAGGTGCGCATCGCCGGTTTCGGCGGCCAGGGCGTGGTCCTGGCCGGGGTGCTCCTGGGCCGGGCCGCCCTGGAGGAGGGCCGGTACGCGGTGCAGACCCAGTCCTACGGAGCCGAGGCCCGGGGCGGGGCAGCCCGCTCCGAGGTGGTCATCACCGATGAGCCCGCCCTGTACCCGGAGGTGGTGGCCCCCCATATCATGGCGGTGATGTCCCAGGCGGCCCTGGACCGCTACCTGGGAGACCTCTGCGAGGACGGGCTGCTCGTCGTCGACGCGGAACTGGTCACCCGCCTGCCCGAGCGGCCCGGGGGGAAGATCCTGAGCGGGCGCTTCACCGAGGTGGCCGGCAAGGAGCTGGGCCGGCCCATCGTCGCCAACATGGTGATGCTGGGTTTCGCGGTGCGGGCCAGCGGGGTGGTGGGGCTGGACAGCCTGCGCGAGGCAGTGAAGAAGGGAGTGCCTCCGGGGACCGAGGCACTGAACCTGAAGGCCGTGGAGCGGGGCATCGAACTGGCGGCTGCCGTCGAGTCCGCGCCGCAACCTTGAGACTCTGATGTCCCGCCAATCCCCGGGTACTGGGGCCTGATTGTCCCGGTATCTGGGGGGTTTATACTCGCGGAAATAATAATTAACTGCTGACGCTGGCTACTGGCAGAGTTTTTGCCAATGGGTCAGAGAGAGTCCCAGCGGGTGGCAGGTGAGATGCGGCGGGCTTCTCCATCGCGGGAGCGGGGAAATGCAGATGCGGATCGCGGTCCTGAGTGTAGTCCTGCTAGCGGGCCTCCAGCAATCGACAGCGGCAATGACCGTGGATGGCCGGCTGACCTCTTCGCTCTACAGCTACGAGGCCCTCGGGGACAGCGCTGCGGCCACCTTCCTGCGCGGCACCCAGGGCCTGCGCCTGGACCTGGGGCAGTTGGGCACTCCCGCCCTCTCCGTCCACACCTATATGCAGGGCAGCACCGATTTTCGGGAAGAGGCCGACAATGACCCGCGCCTGCGCCTCTACCACGCCTACTTCTCCTGGAAGGCCAATGCAGCCGAGGTGCAGGTGGGCCGGCAGCGGATCCGCGCCGGGGCGGGCCTGGGCCGCATCGACGGGGTCCGTTACGCCCGGCGCGGCCAGGGTTGGGACCTCGATCTCTACGCCGGCGCCCTGCCCCCCCTGGACCAGGGGGCAGGCCTGGGTGTCTGGTCCGAGGGCAACATGTGGGGAGCACGGGTGCGGGCCAGCCGCTGGCTGGGCGCCCAGTTTGGCCTCAGCTTCGCCCGCCGCCAGCGCGAACTGGCCTCGGGCAGCGACCTGGTCCGGCAGCTTTTCAGCCTGGAGGGACGCCGGCTCGTCCGGAACAAGCACAGTCTGTACATGCGGCTCGACTACGACCAGAAGAAGGGCGAGTTGCAGCGGTCCCAGGCCGAGGCCCGCCTGGCCCTGGCCCCCCGCCTGAGCCTGCAAGCCAGCTACCTGCGCCGGCTGCCGGCGGTGTACGAGGGCTCCTATTTCAGCAGCTTTCCCCAGGACGCCTACCAGGAAGCCGAGGCCAGCCTCTACTTCAGCGCCACCGCACAGGTGCGGCTCGCCGCCAGTTTTGCCCAGATCCTCTACGCCGATGAAAACGCCCAGCGCCTGGGCCTGATCCTCAGTTCGGGGACGCACTACAGCCTGGGCTACTACCGGACCAGCGGGTACGCCCGGGCCAGCGACGGACTGGCCGGCAACCTCTACTACCGCCTGGCGCGGAACCTGAGCGTCAACGGCCAGCTCGACCTGGCCACCTTTGAGCGCTACGAGGAGGCCGAGGAGCGCGACGGCCTGGCTTCCGGCGGCCTGGGGCTGAGTTGGAAACCGGTACCTGCCGGCCTGCTGGAGGCCCAGGTGCAGGCCCTGCGCAACCCGGTCTACTCCTCTGACCTCCGGTTCCTGCTGCGGGGGAGCTGGCACTTCTTCAAGGGTGAGGGAGAGAAGTGATGAGACTGCTGATCATCGGCGCCTGGGCGGCCCTGCTGTGGCAGGAGGCGGGGGCGGCGGTGTTTTCACACCGGCGCCACGTCGAGCAGGAGGAACTCAAGTGCAGGGATTGCCACGCCGCGGCCTGGACCAGCACCCAGGCAGGCGACGAGTTGATGCCCGGCCCGGCGGCCTGCGCCGACTGCCACGACCCAGGCCAGGTCTCCACTGCCTTTGCGGTGCCGGCCCGCAACATCCTCTTCAACCACCGCCAGCACGTCGAAACCCTCAAGATGAGCTGCGAGCCGTGCCACGCCGGGGCCGGGCAGCGCGAGGCTCCAGCCCCGGTGGCGGGCCTGCCGCTGATGGCCACCTGCATGGGCTGCCACAACGCCCAGGCTGCGCCGCGCGAGTGCGAAAGCTGCCACCTCCAGCCCCGCGCCGAGTTGAAGCCCGCCTCGCACCAGCCTGGATGGAAGACCGGCCACGGCCCCGAGGCCCGGCTCAGCGACACCTCCTGTCTGCCCTGCCACCGGGTCAGCGAATGCCAGGAATGCCACGAGGGCGCCCTGCTGAGCGAACTCGGCGGCCTGCGGCAGGCACCCTTTGCCGCGCGTCTGGAAAGCGTGAAAGGGCAGGCGCTCCTGGAGGTCCACGGACTCAACTACCGCTTCCTGCACAGCCTCGAAGCCAGGGGCAAGGGCAGCGACTGCGCCACCTGCCACGAACTGGAGGCCGGCGACTTCTGCGCCCAGTGCCACAACCCCGGGGGCGACCCGGGGATCAGGCCAGTCTGGCACGGTGGCGCTGACTGGGTGCCCCTGCAGGGCGGAGGCCGCCACGCCCGGTTGGCACGCCAGGATCTGGAAAACTGCATAAGCTGCCACGACCTCGAAGGCCGCCAGCCCACCTGTCAGCAGTGCCACCGGGCCGGCGAGGAGGAGGACGAGGAATGAGGGCGATGGAGCGTACAGGGGCGCTGGCCCTGCTCTTGGGCCTGTGCTGGTGGTGCGGTTGCAGCGAGGTGCGCGACAGGGAAGAGGCGGCCCTGCCCAGCGGTCCGGCGGCCCAGGTCCACGCGGAGGGCTGGGCGGATCTGAGCACCGGGGAGTTCCTGCACGCCGAGGAACTGGCCAGGAACAAGGGCAATACCACCTCCTGCCAGCGCTGCCACGGAGCCGATCTCCAGGGCAAGGGCGACGCCAAACTCTCCTGCTACACCTGCCACAGCGACCCGGCCAAGGGGGTGATCCACCCGGCGGGCTGGGCGGATCTGCAGACAGGTCAGTTCCTGCACGCCGCGGCCCTGGCCCAGGACCCCGGCAAACTCGCCTCCTGCCAGGGCTGCCACGGCCAGAACTACGACGGCGGCATCGCCCAATCCTCGTGCCTGAGCTGTCACGCCGACCCGGCCAAGGGGGTGATCCACCCGGCGGGCTGGGCGGATCTGCAGACAGGTCAGTTTCTGCACGCCTCAGCGATCCGGCAGAATGGCGGTGACACGGCCAACTGCCAGGGCTGCCACGGCCAGCTGTACGAGGGGGGGATCAGCCAATCCTCGTGCCTGAGCTGCCACAGCGACCCGGCCAAGGGGGTGATCCACCCGGCGGGCTGGGCGGATTTGCAGACAGGTCAGTTTCTGCACGCCTCGGCGATCCGGCAGAATGGCGGTGACACGGCCAACTGCCAGGGCTGCCACGGGGCCGACTACAGCGGTGGCATCGCCCAATCCTCGTGCCTGAGCTGCCACGCCGACCCGGCCCGGGGCCTGATCCATCCAGCCGATTGGCTCAACCCGGCGGCCAAGGAGAGCTTCCACGGCGGGGCCATCCGCGCCGCCAACTGGGACATGGGCGGCTGCCAGCGCTGCCACGGGGCCGACTACGCTGGGGGCATTGTCCAGTCCTCCTGTCTGAGCTGCCACGCCGGGACCCCGGAAGGCTGTGCTACCTGCCACGGCGGCAGCGGGGGTATCGCCCCGCCCGAGGACACCCGGGGCAACCGCGAGACCACCTTCTACGGCGTGGGCGCCCACCAGGCCCACCTCGCCGGGACCAGCCTGAGCGCGCCGATGAACTGCGCCGATTGCCACCAGTTTCCGCAGGGCTTCGCCGACCCGGCCCATATCGACGGCGACGGCCGGGCTGAACTGATCTTTGGCGCCCGGGCCAGCGCCGGCGGCAGCCTGCCGGTGTACGACCCGCAGGCCCACACCTGCGCCGGCTCCTACTGCCACGGCGGGGGCCGGATGGGCAGCCAGGCCGTGCCGGTCTGGACCGAGGTGGGCAGCGGCCAGGCGGCCTGCGGCACTTGCCACGGCCTGCCCCCGGCCCAGGAAACTGGTCACCCGCCCGCGGTGCCGGGGCTGACCTGCTCGGTCTGCCACGGCCAGGTGGTGGACGCGGAGAACAACATTGTCAACACCGCATTGCATATCAACGGTCAACCCGATTTCTGAAATGGCAGCCCGTCAGAGCAGGCCTCACGGGAACGGACTGATTGCCGCATGAGCTAGGCTGCCGCGGAAGGGGATCCACATGTGAGGGCTTTGGCTGAGGGCTGCGATCCACCAGGGGCGCAGCGCTTTTTTGTGGTGAGGATAGCCTGCCAATGGTTGCCCTGGGGTTGTTTTCGCTAGTGTGCTGGTTCTGGTCCGCCGCCCTTGCCGACGACCAGATCTGCCTGGAGTGCCACGCCGACCCGGACCTGAAGCGGGAAAGCGCCCCGCCAAAGGGCGCATCAGTGCTGGCCGACGCGGCGCTGCTGTCGGTCTTCGTGGACAAAGCCCTGATCGACGGTTCGATCCACGAGGGGGTGGCCTGCGTCGAATGCCACGTCGGCGTCACCGACGACCACGGCGAAAACCTGCCTCCAGCCCGCTGCGCCGCCTGCCACGAGGAGGAGGAGGCCGAATACACCACCGGCCTGCACGGGGCAGCCCTGCAGGCGGGGGTCGCCGACGCCCCCACCTGCGGGGCCTGCCACGGCGGCCACCAGATTCTGCCCGCCAGCGACCCCCGCTCCCTGGCCCATCCCCAGCGCCAGCCGGCCACCTGCGGGGCCTGTCACGGGGACGCGGGGTTCATCGAGCGCCGCCCCGTCCGGATGGGCTCCCCGCTCAAGGGCTATGAGCAGAGCGCCCATTTCCAGACCCTGGTGCAGGGCAAGGGCGGGGCCAGTTGCGCCGACTGCCACGAGTCCCACGCCCTGCGCAAGCCCAGCGATCCCCAGGCGGCCATCTACCGCGCCAACATCCAGCGCACCTGCGGCCGCTGTCATGAGCAGGTGCAACAGGTGTACGAGCAGAGCGTGCACGGCAAGGCCCTGGCCTACGGCAGCACCACCTCCCCCACCTGCGTGGACTGCCACGGCGAGCACCGCATCGGCGAGGACGGCGAGCACCCGCCCGGCAGCTACGCGGCGCACCTGTCGCGCACCACCTGCGTGCGCTGCCACGAGTCGGAGCGCATCGTCGAGCGCTACGGCCTGCCTGCCCGGCGCCTGACCACTTACATCGACAGCTACCACGGCCTGGCCGACAAGCTCGGCTCCACGGTGGTGGCCAACTGCGCCTCCTGCCACGGGATCCACGACATCCTTTCCTCCAGGGACCCGGCCTCCTCCATCCACCGCGACAATCTGCCCAGGACTTGTGGAAAATGCCATCCCGGGGCCGGCGAGAATTTCGCCCTCGGCTCCATCCACCTCAATGCCGACCGGGGCGACCGCCACAGCGGGGACACCGGCAGCGCAGGCATCTACTACGTGCGGCAGTTCTACCTGGCCCTGATCCTGGCCACGGTGCTGGGCATGCTGGTCCACAACGGCCTTGACCTGGTCCGCAACTTCGCCGCCCCGCGCCTGCCGCGCGGGGGCGAGTACCTGCGCTTCAACCTCTCCGAGCGGGTGCAGCACGGTACCATGGCCCTGTCCTTCATCGTCCTGGCCTACAGCGGCTTTGCCCTCAAGTTTCCCGAGGCGTGGTGGGCCTTGCCCTTCACCTGGGCCGGGGCCGGCGAGGAGTGGCGGCGGGGGGTTCACCGGGTGGCGGCGGTGGCGATGGTGGGCATCTGCCTCTACCACCTGGGATACCTGGCCCTCAGCCGCCGGGGGCGCGAGCAGTTCTGGGAGATGCTGCCCCGCTGGCAGGACGCGCGGGACGCCTGGCAGATGCTGCGCTGCTACCTGGGCCAAAGCCGCGAGCATCCCCGCTTCGGCCGCTTCGGCTACATCGAGAAGCTGGAGTACTGGTCCCTGGTCTGGGGCAGCGTGGTGATGACCCTCACCGGCTTTCTGCTGTGGTTCGAGAACCTCGCCCTGCGCTTCCTGCCCAAGTGGGCCCTGGACGTGGCCACCGCCGTCCACTACTACGAGGCCTGGCTGGCGGTGCTGGCCATCATCGTCTGGCATTTCTACTGGGTGATCTTCAACCCCAAGGTCTACCCCATGAGCCTGGTATGGCTGACCGGGCGGCTCTCGGCCGAGGCCATGGCCGAGGAACACCCGCGCGAGTTGGAGGGGCTGAAAAAGGGGGAGGCGCCATGAGGGCCAGGCAGTGGCGACAGCCGTGGAGGGGGAAAATATCTAGATGAAACTCCCAGGGGAGGCAGGACACATGGAAGCGCAGACGCCGGCGGACAGTCCCCAGGGGCGCCGCCGTTTCTTCAAGGGGCTGCTGGCCGGCTTGGCCGGCCTGTGGGGAACGGGGCTTTTGGCCAGCCTGGCCCTGTACGTCAAGGCACCCCGACGCCCCGGCGGCAGCCTGGACAACGCCGTGGTCGTGGGCCTGCTCGACGAGCTGCCCCCCGGCCAGGGCCAGATGATCACCGGGGCGCACCGGCCCTTCTGGCTGCTGCGCTCCCGGCAGGGCGAGCTGGTGGCCCTGCCGGCGGTCTGCACCCACCGCCGCTGTATCCTGCAATGGGACGGGGGCAGCCAGTTGCTCTGCCCCTGCCACCAGGGGGTCTTCGACCTCAACGGCAACGTGCTGGCCGGGCCGCCGCCCCGGGCCCTGGACAAGCTGGCGGTGACGGTGAAGGGAGGCCGGGTCTATGTCTACCCCTAAGGGAAGGCTGCTGGCCTGGCTGGAGACGCGCCTCAACCTCACCGAGATCTTCTCCTTCCTCAGCAACTTTGGCCTGGCCTACGGCGACATCGACACCCGCAAGCCCCTGCGCGAGGCCGTGGACGAGGCTTTCAGAAAACCGCTGCCCTCCTACGCCCAGTGGCCCCAGGTGCTGGGACTGCTGACCTTTGGGCTCTTTCTCTTCCAGGCCCTCACCGGGGTGCTGCTGGCCTTCTACTACCAGCCGGCCCCGGCCACGGCCTACGACAGCGTGCTGACCATCGTGCAGGAGGCCACCCTGGGCTGGTACATCCACCAGATGCACTACTGGGGCAGCAACATCCTCATCGCGCTGCTGCTGCTGCGCATGGTGCGCCTCTTCCTGCACGAGGTGTACCGGGCCCCGCGCGAACTGGTCTGGGTGCTGGGCGGCCTGCTGGTCCTCCTCTCGGTGTACGCCGGCATCAGCGGCAGCCTGCTGCCCTGGGACCAGCAGGCGTACTGGTCCACCATCCGCAGCCTGGAGGTGCTGGCCGAACTACCCTTCTTCGGCTGGCTGGCCGATTTCCTGGTGGGCGGCCTGGAGGTGCAGGGCCTCACCCTGACCCGCTTCTACATCCTGCACGTAGTGCTTCTGCCCCTGTCGATGTTCGTGCTCTTCTACCTGCACTTCGCCGCGGTGCGGCGGGTGGGCCTGAGCCGTTCCCAGGAGGCGGCCCAGCTCCGGCCCCTGTACCCCGACCATCTGGTCGATCTGGCCACCCTGCTCTTCCTCATCTTCGGGGTGATCCTCACCCTGGCGGTGCTGGCCCCGGCGGCGGTGCAGCCCGAGGCCGATCCCTTCTCCAGTCCGGCCGGCATCCATCCGCCCTGGTATCTTCTGCCGGCCTTCGGGCTGATCGAGGTCCTGCCCGCGGGCGTGGGCGGCGGGCTCATCTCGGCGGGGCTCCTGGTCTTCCTGGCCCTGCCCTTCCTCGACCGCACCCCTGGCCGCCGGCCCCTGGCCCTGGTCTTGCTGGCCCTGGTGCTGGCGGCCCTGGTCTGGTTGGGGTACACCGGCTACACCTTGAGGGGGTGAGGGGATGAAGACCATCGCCGCGCTGCTGAGCCTGGCCCTGCTGGCCGCCGGAGCCGGGGCCCAGAACTACTGCAAGAGCTGCCACAGCGAGCAGGAGGTGGAGTTCCGCCAGAGCGTCCACCGCGAGGAGTTGGGCTGCGTCAGTTGCCACGGTGGCGATGCCTCGACCGCCGAGTTGCCCCAGGCCCACGGCAAGGGCTTCCGCGGCAGGATCACCCGGGCCCAGATCCCCGCCTTCTGCGCCGAATGCCACGCCGATCGCGAGCAGATGAGGCCCTACGGCCTGCCCACCGACCAGTATGCCCTGTACCAGACCTCGGGGCACGGCCGCAAGTTCGCCCAAGGGGACGCCAAGGTGGCCATCTGCACCGACTGCCACCACAGCCATCGCGTCCTGGGCCGCGATGATCCGCAAAGCCCCATCCACCGTCAGAACGTCGCCGCCACCTGCGGCCATTGCCACGCCGATCCGGCGCGTATGGCCCCCTACGGCCTGTCGCCGGGGGTGGTGGCCGACTACGAGGCCGGGGTCCACGCCCAGGCCCGGCGCCAGGGCAGCGCCGCCCATCTGCCCTCCTGCGCCGACTGCCACGGCAGCCACGGGACCGCCCCGCCGGGGGTGGGGGACGTCAGCAAGGTGTGTATGCACTGCCACCGGCAGACCCGGGAGTTCTTCCGCCAGAGCCCCCACTTCAAGACCCTGGCCGCCCAAGGGCACGGGGAGTGCGCCGCCTGCCACGACAATCATCGCATCGCCAAACCAGGGCCCCAGTTGTGGGCCTCCGCCTGCGCCACCTGCCACGGGGCCGGCTCCGAGGCGCTGCGCACCGCCGCCCAGATCCAGGAACTGCTCGGGCAGGCGCAGGCCGACATCGACCGGGCCAGGGCGACCATCGAAACGGCCCGGCAGGTGCCCCTGGGGGTGGAGGATTATCAGCAGCGGCTGGCCACCGCCTCCACCTACCTGATGGAGGCCGGTCCCCTGAGCCACACCCTGGACGTAGCGGCCATCGAGGAGCTGACCCGCAAGTCACGCTCGGTGGCCCAGGAGTTGGAGACCGAGATAGGCGAGAAGATGGAGGTCTTTGCGGGGCGGAAGCTGGTGGTGGGCCTGGTATGGCTCTACCTGCTGATCACCGTCCTGGCCTTGCAGTACTTCAAACGGGGTTCGAGGTAGGGGATGGCCGAGTCGCTGCGCCGGCTGCTGGAGCGGGTCCGCCGCCTCAACTGGCGGCTGTGGGTGTTCCTCGCCCTTTTCCTGGCGGGTTTCGGCCTGCTGGCCACCATCCTCACCGTGGAGGCCACCTCCCAGCCCGAGTTCTGCGGCAGTTGCCACATCATGGAGCCGTACTACCAGTCGTGGCTGACCTCCTCCCACAAGGAGGTGGCCTGCGTCGAGTGCCATATCCCGCCGGGTATCTATTCGGAGATCGAAAAAAAGAAAGAGGCCATCTCGATGGTGGCCTCCTACTTCACCGGCACCTACGGCACCAATCCCTGGGCCGAGGTGGACGATGCGGCCTGCCTCCAGTGCCACCAGCGGCGGCTGCTGGCCGGCAAGGAGACCTTCAAGGGGGTGGTCTTCGACCACGAGCCGCACCTGAGCGAGTTGCGCCGGGAGAAGAAGCTGCGCTGCACCTCCTGCCATTCCCAGATCGTGCAGGGCAGCCATATCTCGGTGGAGACCTCCACCTGCATCCTGTGCCACTTCAAGGACCAGCCCGCCGGCGAGGGCACCGCCCGCTGCACCCTGTGCCATGCCGTGCCCGAGAAGGTGATCGAGAAGGGCACCCTCCGTTTCGACCACGCCGAGGTCAAACGCTTCGACATGCAGTGCGGGGCCTGTCACGCCCACGTCACCCAGGGCGAGGGCAGCGCCCCCAAACAGCGCTGCTATGTCTGTCACAACGACGTCACCCGGCTGGAGCAGTACGACGACCACCAGGCCCTGCACCGCATCCATGTCTCCGACCACAAGGTGGAGTGCCTGCACTGCCACACCGAGATCCTGCACGGCGAGGGCGCCGGCACGCCCAAACACACCGCCGGGGCCTGCGGGGCCTGCCACGCTGACGGGCACTCGCCCCAGCGCGACCTGTACGCCGGCCAGGGGGCCCGCGGGGTGCCACCGCGGCCCAGCGCCATGTTCCTGGCCGGCATCAGCTGCCAGGGCTGCCACACCCTGCCCAGGCCCTCGGGGGCCGATCAGGTGCAGGCGGCCGGGGCGCTCAGTTGCATGGCCTGCCACGGGCCGCGCTACCACCGGATGCTCGACCGCTGGCAGGGGGTGCTGGGCGAGCGCCTGGCCCTGGCCCGCCGCGAACTGGACCAGGCGCGGGGCGGCCTGCGGGCCGGGCACCAGGCCCTGGGCGACGCCGAGGCCAATCTGTTGCTGGTGGAGCGGGGCGGGGGGGTCCACAACGTGGACTACGCCCTCGACGCCCTGGCCGCCAACCACGCGATGCTGAACACCGCCCTGCAACAGGCCGGCCGCCCTGGACTGCCATCCGGGGGCTGGGAGCGGCCCGCCAGGGACGGGGACTGCCGGCGCTGCCACCAGGGCCAGGAGACCCGCAGCGGGACCTACGCGGGCAAGCCCTTTGCCCACCGCCCCCACGTGGTGGACCAGCAACTGGCCTGCACCACCTGCCACCGGCCCCACGAGGAGCGGGAGCCCAGCGAGGTGGTCAGCATGCCCCCCCAGGAGTGCGCCCCCTGCCACCACGCCCCCCTGGTCAAAACCGGGTGCAGCCACTGCCACGCCGGGATCAGCAGCCAGACCCAGATGTACCAAGGGAAGAAGTTCTCCCACCAGTACCACCTGGAGGAGGAAGAACTCAAGTGCCTCGACTGCCACACCCTCCAGGCCCGCCCCGGCATCAAGCCCACTGCCTGCGCCGACTGCCACGAGGAAGACGAGTAGTACCGGGCGCGCCGGGGAAGGGTCGTCCCTGTTTTTCTTTGGAGGCGTCAGGGAGCGACCCACTCCAGCCTTTTCCAAGGCGCGGACTTTCCGCCCCGCTCGCTCTGGCTCCGCTCTCCACTCAACCCCTCCCGCGTCCTTCCCTCCCTAGCCACTCCCCAGGAAAAGGCTTCCGGGGTTCGCCCCCTGTCGCACTAGTCGTCGCGCCTACCGGCAAAAAGATTGCCCAAATCATCTTTCTGCAATTTCTGTTTGGATGGGAAGAGAGTGACGTGACCCCGCCAAGTTGCGCCACATGGGAAGTGAGTATTTCTTCAGTTCGACGGAGGGATGCTCATGAAACGGAAAGTGCACAGCGTCGAAGAGATTATTCGGATACTTCGGCAAGCCGATGGGGGTGAAACAGCCCAGGCGGTGTGCCGGGAGCACAATATCTCGGAGCAGACGTTCTACCGGTGGAAACAGAAGTATGGCGGCATGGAGCTGGCGGATGCCAAACGGTTCAAGGAGTTGGAAAAGGAAAACAGCGAGT
>Ga0194132_10003264_pt1 | contig 29096 bp, 24 predicted proteins | sample TA2KigOf80mmetaG_FD_148612 | JGI IMG/M metagenome (GOLD analysis project Ga0194132, IMG submission 148612) | Freshwater microbial communities from Lake Tanganyika, Tanzania - TA2015054 Kigoma Offshore 80m | ecosystem: Environmental > Aquatic > Freshwater > Lake | place: Tanzania: Lake...
ACACGGCCGGTTGCATGCCCCCGGTGGGCGGCGGCAGATAGCTCCCGCCCGCGGGCCGGGTCGCGCCGCCCGTCGGCGTCCACTCGCTGTACGGCCGCACCGGGGTCGAACCCGATGCCGCGGGCGCGGTCTTCGACGCGGGCAGGTAACTGCCCGGTTGGGCCATGACCGTGCCGAGCACAGCCAGCCCCGCCGCGGCCCCGGCCGCGAGGAGCAACATCGGACGTTTACGCACGGCACACTCCCCCAACGACAGGTCGAAAGTTCCCCCGCCGCGCCCGATCTTGTCTGCGGGCCTTCTGTAGCCGGGGTCTGTGACCCCGGTGCCGAGCGACTCGCTCAGCTCCGGCCTCGCAGAGGCCGGCTACAGAAAACCGTTCGCCCGCGCCCGGCTCACGCCGGCGGCGGGTACTTGATCGCGTTCTTCGCCATCTTCGCGGCGATTGCGTCCGAGAGGTCGATCTTGGTGTGCGCGCTCAGCAAGAACACAATGTTCGCGATGTCGGCCAACTCGTCGGCCAGCGTCTCCCGCAGCGCGGGGTCGGCGGGGGCCGCGACGGACTCCTCAGGCGTCAGCCAGCGGAGCACGTCGCACAACTCGCCCACCTCACTGGCCAGCGCCATCGCGAGGTTCTTCGGCGTGTGGTACGGCTCCCACCCGCGGGCGGCGGCGAACCGGCGGATGCCGTCCTTTAGCGCCTCCACCGGCGTGGTCGCGTCGGCCATTCCGTTCTCGTTCTCGGTCGGTGTTCGCGCGTGCGGGGCCGGTCGTTTCCCCCGTCGGCAGCCCGCCCGCGCGTCGAGCGGATATAACCGGGCCGGTTGACGTGTCAACTGGAGATGTGCCAAAACCGCGGGCGCACCGGGCGATTGCGGTTCGACCCAGAGCGCCAAAAAAGAGATCGTTAATTCCCGACCCAGAGCGCCAGTCCGCCCCCCAGAGCGCCACCTCTTTTGGAGTGGCGCTCTGGGGGAAACGCTTGTTTTTCCAGTGTTTTCCACCCCAGAGCGCCAGAGCGCCAGAGCGCCAACTCGTCTGGGGGGCGGGGTCAGCGAAACAAAAACAGGGGGCGTTCGCCCCCTGTTGTTCGCGCGGGATGTGCGTGCGGCTCTTACGTCGCGTTCTTGGCCGCGACCTTCTTCAGCCCGGCGGCGCGGTCGCGAGCCTTCGCCTTGTTCGCGCGCTCGACGGGGTTGGTCGCGGGCAGCGCCGCGGCGTCGGCCGCGGCCTTCGCCACCGTGTCCGCGGTGATCTTGGCCGCGTCCTCGGTCCTCGCGGTCAGCACCGTGACCACATTCGACCGCACCTGCACGAACCCGGCCTCGATGAACAGCCGCTTGACCGCGGACCCGCTCTTGAGGCGCAGCTCGCCCGCGCCGAGGCGACCGATGATCGGGGCGCGGTTCGGCAGCACGCCGAGTTCGCCGTCGATCATCGGCAGGATGACCATGTCCGCGGCCTCGTCGAGCACGGCCTTTTCGGGCGTGACGACGACGACCTTCAGGGTTTTCGCGGCGGTGTCGGCCATTGCATCTCTCTGGCGAGCGGCGCGGCGTCAGCCCGCCGGTTGTTGGAGCGCGAATCGGGCGACTTACGCGCCCGCCTTCTTCGCGGCCTCGGCCGCGGCGGTCGCGGCCTCTTCGATGGTGCCGACGTACATGAACGCGCCTTCGGGCAGGTGGTCCCACTTGCCGTCGCACAGTTCCTCGAAGCTCCGGATCGTGTCTTCGAGCTTCGTGAAGTTACCGGGCTTGCCGGTGAACGGCTCGGCCACGAAGAACGGCTGGCTCAGGAACCGCTCGATGCGGCGGGCGCGGGCCACGACCTTCTTGTCGTCCTCGCTCAGTTCTTCGACGCCCAGAATCGCGATGATGTCTTGCAGTTCGCGATAGCGCTGGAGGATGCGCTTCACGCGGTCGGCCACGGCGAAGTGCCGGTCGCCCACGAACTGCGGGTCGAGCAGACGCGAGTTCGACGCGAGGGGGTCGATGGCCGGGTAGATGCCCTTTTCCGAGATCGAGCGCTCCAAGTAAATGAAGGCGTCGAGGTGCTGGAACGTGTTGGCCGGAGCCGGGTCGGTCGGGTCGTCGGCCGGCACGTACACGGCCTGCACCGACGTGATGGCCCCGTCCTTCGTCGTCGTGATGCGTTCTTGCAACTCGCCCATTTCCGTGGCGAGCGTCGGCTGGTATCCCACGGCGCTCGGCATGCGCCCGAGGAGCGCGGATACTTCCGAACCGGCTTGCGAGAACCGGAAGATGTTGTCGACGAACAGCAGCGTTTCGGTGCCGGTCACGTCGCGGAACCACTCGGCCATCGTGAGGGCCGACAGCGCGACGCGGAGCCGCGCGCCCGGCGGTTCGTTCATCTGGCCGAACACCATCGCGCAGCTCTCGAGAACCGACTTCGCGTCGGCCGCGGCGCTGGTCTTGGTTTCCTGCATTTCGAGCCAGAGGTCGTTGCCCTCGCGGGTGCGCTCGCCCACGCCCGCGAACACCGAGTAGCCCTTGTACACCTTCGCGATACGGTTAATCAGCTCGGTCAAGATAACCGTCTTGCCCAGACCGGCCCCGCCGAACAGCCCGGCCTTACCGCCGCGCGCCAGCGGCGTCAGGAGGTCGATAACCTTGATGCCCGTGACGAGCACTTCGGCCTTCGGGGACAGTTCGTCGAACTTGGGCGGCTCGCGGTGGATGGAGCGCGTGCCCTCGGTCTTGACCGGCCCGCCGCCGTCGATGGGCTGGCCGAGCAGGTTGAACACGCGGCCGAGCGTTTCGAGGCCGACCGGCACGGACACCGGGCCGCCGGTGTCGGCGGCGTCCAGCCCGCGGACGAGGCCGTCGGTGCTGCCCAGCGCGACGCACCGCACGCGGCTGCCGCCGAGGTGCTGCTGCACCTCGCCGGTCAGGTTGATGTCGGTGCCGCCGGCCGTCTTCGCGTTCACCTTGAGCGCGTTGTAAATGGCCGGCAGGTAGCCCTCCTCGAACTCCACGTCGAACGTGGACCCGATGATCTGGACGATCTTGCCGGACTTGGTCGCGGTCGTCACCATGTCGTGCCTCGTGAATGCTCCGCGCTCGCCTGCGGCTCGCGGCTAACTCGTTGTTTGCTGACTCGTATTGCTGGCGCTGACTTCGTTAGCTCTGTTTGGGAATCAGGAAGCTCAAATGGTGCTCGCAGTGCTTCAACTGCAACCGGAGCGCCTCGTCTTTGGTCATCTTGCCGAACAGCGGCGAGGGGTGGATGGCCCCCGTGTGTGCCTTGAACCGTTCGGCCACGTCTTTCAGTCGGGCCACCGCCGCGGCCGGGTCGCCGCCGGCGGGGAACACCGTCTGCGGCACCGTTCGCCCGCCGGCGTCGAAGCCCCGCGAGAGCACCTTCTCCCGCATCGACCGCCCGACCGTGATTCGCGCGAGCCACAGCATCGGGCGAATCACCAGCGGCACCTTCGGGAACCCGACCACCGGGAAGCTCAGCCACTCCGCGAGGTGCGCACACACCTGCGCCAAGTCCCAGTTGCCCGCCCGGTCGTAACCTTTCGCCTGCAAGTTCTCTGCGTCGCGTACAACGTCGTCGAGCGAGGCGAACGTCAGTTTGCGGCGCTCCATCGTTCGCCCTCACTGATTACTTCAGCGCTTCGGAACCCGCGATCAGCTCCGAAATCTCCTTCGTGATGTTCGCCTGGCGGGTGCGGTTGTAGACCCGCGTGATGTCCTTGATGAGGTCGCCGGCGTTCTCGGTGGCGGCCTTCATCGCGACCCGGCGGGCGATCTGCTCGCTCACGGCCGCGTCGAGGAACATCTTGAACAGCCGCACCTTCAGGGCCGCGGGCACCAGTTCTTCCAGAATCTCGGCGGCGTCGGGGATGAACTCGTAGTTCACCTTCTCGCTCGCGCCGCTCGCCGCGGCCTTTGTAGCGGGCGCGACGCCGGACAGCGGCAGGAGCGTTTCGACGACGGCCTGCTGGCGCGCGGCGTTCAGGAACTTCGTGTACGCGACCTTCACCTCGTCGATCTGGCCCGTGGTGTACAGGTCGATGTACCGGCTGGCGACCTCGTCCACCTCGGCGAAGGTCGGCTTGTCCTCGAAGTTCGTGTACTCCTTCGTGCGCGCGATTCCTTGGAACTTGAAGAACGCGATGCCGCGCTTGCCGGCGGCTTCGAGGTCGAACGGGGTGCCGCTGGCGGCGTAGGCGCGGGTCGCGCCCATCGCCTCGCGGATCACGCCGCCGTTGTACCCGCCGCACAGCCCGCGGTTCGCGGTGATGACCAGCAGCACCGACTTCTTGACCGGGCGCGCGGCCAGCAGCGGGTGGCTCACGTCGCCGGCGTTCTTGCTCAGGTCGGCGGCCAGCTCCGCGATCTTGCGCGTGTAGGCGTCGGCTTCTTGGGCGCGGTCGAGCGCCTTCTTGAAGCGGGCCGTCGCGATCAGTTCCATCGTCTTCGTGATCTTGCGGATGTTCCGCACCGCCTTGCGGCGCTTCACGAGGACACGCAGGTTAGCCATCGGCGTTCGTGTTTCGTGTTAGGTGTTCAGTTCGTCGTTTCGCAGTTAGCCGCGACCCGGAGTCCGCGGAGGGGAGCGCGCCACGTCGCCCCATCGAATCAGCTCTTGCGTCTCTCAAAAACCTTCGGTCGGTCCACGTGGTACGCGGTCACGACGAAGATCAGGTCTTCGTCACCCACGCCGTTATGCCGCCAGATGATCTTCACCCAGCGACCGTTGGGCACGCGCCCGTAGCTCTCGACTCCCGGTTCCGGCTCGTCCCACTCGGTAACGTCTGTTCGGTGCTCCCAAGCGAACTCCACTTCCTCTGGGGAAAGGTGGTGCATCGCCAGTTTCGCTTCGTTCCAGTCCAACCAGACGAATTGCGCCATGCCTCCATTCTTCTCTGAGTAGGTGCCGCGAGCCGAGCGGCACCAGCAATGGGATGGCTTCACCTACGCGCGAAGCTCAAGCTCAGGGTATCGCGGTGCCGCTCGGCTCGCGGCACCTACCACAGAACTACCCCTTAAATTGGGGCTGGAACTCCTTGATCGCGGCGTTCAGCGCGGCGACCACTTCGTCGGTCATCTTCTTTTCCTTCGCCACCAGCGCCCGCACTTCCGGCTTCTGTTCCTTCATGAACTTGAGGAACTGGTCCTCCCAGTCCTTCACCTTCTTGCGGTCCACGGCGTCGAGGCCGCCGCTGTTGCCGGCGTAAATGATCATGACCTGATCGACGACGTTCAGCGGCTTGTACTGGCCCTGCTTCAGGATCTCGACCATGCGGTAGCCGCGGTCCAACTGAGACTGCGTCACCTTGTCGAGTTCGGTGCCGAGTTGGGCGAACGCTTCGAGTTCGCGGAACTGGGCGAGCGCGAGCTTCAGACCGCCGGCGACGGTCTTGTGCTTCATCGCGCCGATCTGGGCGTTGCCGCCGACGCGCGACACCGAGATGCCGACGTCCACGGCGGGCAGCACGCCGGCGTTCTTGAGGTCGGGCTGGAGGTAAATCTGCCCGTCGGTGATGGAGATCACGTTCGTCGGGATGTACGCCGACACTTCGCCTTCGAGCGTCTCGATGATGGGCAGGGCCGTGAGCGAGCCGCCGCTGCCGACAACTTTGGCGATCTTCGCACCGGGGAAGTGCTTGAGGTCATGTTTGGCCTGATCCGCACCGCCCTTTTCGCCCGGCCCGACGTACACCATACCGGCGTCGTTCGGCCCGCGCTTCTCGGTCGGGGCGCTGGCTTTGTTGATACCCCAGTGGGCCGCGGCCTGCGCGCCGTCGGTGCTGCCGTCGATGATGACCCACTTCTCGGCCAGTTTCGCGCTGCGCTCGAGCAGGCGCGAGTGACAGTAGAACACGTCGCCGGGGTACGCCTCGCGGCCGGGGGGCCGGCGCACCAGCAGCGAGAGTTGGCGGTACGCGGCGGCCTGCTTCGACAAGTCGTCGTAGACGCAGAGCGTGTCCTTGCCCTGCTCGTACATAAAGAACTCGGCCATCGCGGTGCCGGCGTACGGGGCGAGGTACTGGAGCGGGGCCGCGTCGGACGCGCTGGCGACGACGACGATGGTGTAGTCCATCGCCCCGGTCTTGCGCAGGATCTCGACCACGCCCGCGACCTTCGATTCCATCTGCCCGCACGCCACGTACACGCAGACGACGTTCTCTTCCCGCTGGTTGATGATCGTGTCGATGGCGATGGCGGTCTTGCCGGTCTTGCGGTCGCCGATGATGAGCTCGCGCTGGCCGCGGCCGACCGGGGTCATGGAGTCGATGGCCTTGATGCCGGTTTGCAGCGGCACCTTTACCGGCTGGCGGTCCACGATGCCGGGCGCGGGGCTTTCGACGAGCCGGCGCTTGGTGGCGGCAATGGGCCCTTTGCCGTCGAGCGGGTTGCCGAGCGGGTCGACAACGCGGCCGATCATGGCCTCGCCGACCGGCACCGACAGCAGCTCGCCGGTGGTGCGGACCTCCATCCCCTCGGACACCTTGAGGTAGTCGCCGAGGATGATGACCGCGACCGAGTTCTCTTCGAGGTTGAAGGCGAGGCCCTTGACCCCGGCCTGCGGGAAGTCGACGAGTTCGCCGGCCATGACCTCGGAGAGGCCGTAGCAGCGCGCGATGCCGTCGCCGACCTCGAGCACCTGCCCGACGGCGCGGGTCTCGACCTTGCGGTCGAAGTTGCTGATCTGGGTGCTCAGGACGCTGATGATCTCGCTGGCGTTCTGCTTAGCCATTGCTGGTGCCCTTCTCGAGCAGGAGTGTGCGGAGCGACTGGAGGCGCGAGCGGACGGAGGTGTCGACCACCGCGTCGCCCACTTGAACCACCAACCCGCCGAGCAGGTCCGGGTCCACGCGCACGTCCAGAACGGGTTCTTGGTTTCCGAGTGAGGCGCGCAGGTTCGCGAGGAGCGCGTCCGTTTGCGCGCCGGTGAGCGGCACCGCGGCCGTGACCTTCACGCGCACGCGCCCGCTGCGGTCGTCGAGCAACTGCGCGAACGCCGCCGCGACGCCGCGGAGCAGGTCGAGTCGGCTGTTGCTGGCGAGCGTGCCCACCAGCCCGCGGAGCAACTCGGAGCCGTGCCGTTGCAGGACCGGCGCGAGCGCCGCGGCCTTCTTCTTCTTCCCGACGGCGGGGCTGGCGAGGAACGCGGCGACGCCGGGGTTGCCGGCTGCGGCACGGGCGAACGCCGTCAGTTCCGCGCCGACCTCTTCTGCGGCCTTCGGGCCGCTCTTATCAGCGGCGACGAGCAGCGCCGCGGCGTACACGCGCGCCAGCCGCGACCGGGCCGCGGCCGCGTCCAGCACCGTCTCGTGTGTGGTCTCGACGTTTGCCATGAGGGTCTCGCGCTCGCCTTCGGCTCGCGGCTACACGGGTTCAGGCGCGGTTCGCCTTCAGCTCGGCAATGGACTCGTCCAGCAACTTCGCCTGCTGGTCGAGCGTCACCTGTTGCCGCAGCGCCTTCGACGCGATCAGCATCGCCAGCGACACGACTTCCTGCTGAAGCTCTTTGCTCTTGGCGTCCTTCTCAAGGGCGGCGTCGCGCTTGCCGCGCTCGCGCTCGGCCTGCGCGTCCCTCACGCCCTCTTCGGTCTTGGCGAGCTTGAGGGCGTCCGCGTCGCGGCGGGCCTCGTCGAGCATCGCCTTGACCTTGGCGGCGGTCTCGTCGAGATCCTTCTTCGCGCGGGCCAACAGGTCCGCGGCCTCGGCGCGGTCGGCCTTCGCTTGGTCGAGCGCGGAGCGGATGTTGGTCTCGCGCTTCTCCAACCCGTCACGAATCTTCGGCCACGCGAACTTGCCCACGATGAGCATGAGCAGGCCGAACACGACCAGCGTGTAGATGCCGAGGTCGTAGCGCTTGATGCCGGTGAAGTCGAGGCCGCCCTTCTTCTCGCCGCCCCCGGCGGCGAGGGCCGGCTCCGCGAGCGCGAGCAGCACGAGCGCGGCCAGCGCCGCCGCCCGGCCCCACGATGCGAGTCGCATGTGTGCGTCCCCCTTCAGGACCGTTGGGAACCGTGCCGGTTTAGAGGAACAGGAGCGAGAGGCAGAGCACCAGCGCGATGATGCCGGCCCCTTCGACCAGACCCGCGAGAATGAACATCGCGCCCTGAATCGCCCCGGCCTGCTCCGGCTGGCGGGCGATGCCGCTCAGCGCGGCGTAGCCGATCAGCCCGATGCCGATGCCGATGCCGATGATGGCGAGGCCCATCCCGATCCCGGCCCCCGGCCCGGCGCTCTCGGCCGCGAACGCGGGCGCGGCCATCGCGAGCATCACGAGAAACGCGACCAGCAGCATGTTTGCGAAGCGCATCGTCGGAACCCTCCAAGAAACTTGAGTAAGGTGCAAGGTTGTTAGTGTGCGGGGTGTTTCGCCAACCCGATGAACACCGCGGTCAGGAACGTAAAAATGAACGCCTGAAGCCCGGCGATGAACAGCTCCAACAGGCTAAGGGCCGTGACCAGCGTCACGCTGAACGGCATCACCAAGTAGTACATCCAGTCCTTACCCTCGGCGAACTTGATCTGCTGAGGGGAGCCGGACGTCACGAGGGCGATGAACAGCAGGATCATGAACAGCACGGTGTGGCCGGCGAGCATGTTCGCGAAGAGACGAACGGCGAGCACGATGCAGCGGATGAAAGCCGTCGCGTACTCTAGGGCCGCGATGCCGACCGTAATCACCTTCCCCATCAACTGCATCCCCGCCCCACCCTCAATGTGGATGGGCGGGATGAACGTCTTCAGGTAGCCCTTGAACCCGTGGTTGCCCTCGATACCGGCCGCGTGGATCACCACGAAGCTGATGAGCGCCAGCGCGCCCGTCACCATGATGGAGGCGGTGGGCGAACCCAAGAACGGCAACATGCCGATCAGGTTCATCGCGAAGATGAACAGGAACAGCGTCGTCAGGTACGGGAGGTAGCGGTTGGTATCGTGCTCGCCGACGCCCGGCTTCACGATCCGGTCGCGCACGAAGAACACCAAGTATTCGATCAGGTTCCAGAGTTTGCCAGTCGGCGGCTCACCGCTGGACATCTTGCGACCGAGCCAGATCAGAGAGATCGCGACCGTCGCGGCGCAGATCGCCATCAGGAGCATGAACTTGAGCGGGATGCCACCGACCTCAAGCCCGTGAAGGCCAAAATGGATGCTGTCGAAGAAGTGCAATTCCTTTGCATCGACGACGTGTTCGAACGGGTCGATCGCTTTCTTGCCGTCGGCCATCGCCGCACCTCGCCTGATGCGATCCGTGAAGCCATCACCCGTTGCTTTGCGGTGGAGCGCCCGTGCCCGCCACCCCCGCCTTCACATTCGTTCCCGCCAGCAGCGCCGTCTCCGTCGCGAGCGCCACCAAGTACGTTCCGAGCAGCCAGCCGAAGAAGCTGAACGGGTCCGCGTGGAACGTCGGCTTGCTGACGAAGAACACCGCAACCGCGCCGCCGAACCCCACGAACAACCGCACCGCGGTGCCCACAGCTAGGGCCATCAACGGCCCGAACGCCGACACTTTCGCGAGCTTCTCGGCCAGAACGAGCGTCGCGAGGCCGGGCGGTACCACCAGCCCGGTCGCCACCGCGGCGCAGAGCCACTGGTACTCGCCCTTCCACAACCCAAGCGGAACCGCGACCAGCGCGGCCAGCAGCAGGGGCACGCCGAGCATGATCGCGGACCGGCGAATCACGACCCGACCCCGCTTTCGGGCGGTTTCTGCTTGCTCGTCTTGCTCATCGCCTGCGACATCTTGACCAGATGCCAGAGGCTCACGACCAACCCCAGAAGCGTCAACCCGATGGTGAAGCCCGGCATCGTGCCGAGTCCGAAATCGAGCAACAGACCGAGGATGGTAAACGAGGCCATCTCGGAGCCGGCCACCATCAAGCCGACCGGCATCCGCGGACCGGGCGACGGTTGGTCGGCCGGCATGTGTGAACTCTGCACAGGTTCGGGACGAAGGCGTATTGTGGGCCGGCGCAAACCAAAGTCAACGGGCTACTCGTGAAAAAGTGCACAAGGCTCAATTACCAGCGTTCTGTTCCAAACTGCGGTTGTTTTCGCAGGTTCGTGAGTTGCTTTCGAGAGCCATGTGTCTCCCCCGCAAGGACGTGTTAGGGGGGTTATGCACAATTTAGGGGCACTTGCACGTTCCTGTCGTCGCTTGAATCGAGCAAAAACCTTTGGTAGAAACCAGTTCCGGCGAGCAATTCACATTGACAGAGGATGCCGATTTTCTCTAAGATTGATTTACGCTAGAAGCTTTCGTTCTGGCGATGGAACGAGCGCCCGCCCCCAACCCGCTCTTTTCGGGTCCGTGTTCGGCACGGTCCCGTTCCCTGCCCCGGACGGCACATCGGTTGGAGCGCACCCGTTCGACGGTGCCCCTCGCGCGCATAGTACGTGTGTCGCGAGCGTTCAGACAGTCCCGCCCTTAGAATGAAGGGCCGGGACCGCTTACTTTTCCGGGGCGGAGCCTCCACGAACTTCCCGGCACGGAAGCCCTGTGTCCGAACCACAGCCGTCGCCGTGTGCGCGGGGAGTGGCCTGCCGATGAAAACTGTTGGCGCGCTGAATGATCGGTCCAAGCCCGAACTGGCGAACATGGCAAAGGCCCGCGGCATCCGCGGCTGGGCCACAATGGATAAGGGCGCGCTCGTGAAAGCGCTCGCCAAGCCCGCCGCACCCGCAAAGACGATCAAGTCTGCGGCCAAAACCACCAAGCCCGCAAAGAAACCCGCCGCGAAGGTCGTGAAAGTGGTCAAGGTCGCGGCCCGGCCCAAACGGGTTGCCCCGGTCGTGAAGCTCCCCGCGAAGGTCGCCCCGAAGCCGCCGGCCCCCGCGCCCAAGCCCGTCGTGAAGGTCGCGACAAAGACCAAGCCCGGCGCGGGCGTCGGCCCCAAACCCTTGACCAACGGCACCCCCAAGCCCGCGGGCGTTGCCTCGCCCGCAAAGCCGGTCGCCAAGTCGCCCCTGCCCGCGAAGCCGATCGCCACGAAAACCCTCGTCCCGAAGCCCGCGCCGGTCGTCGCCAGAGACCCCGTGCGCCTGCCGACCCCGATCACCAAGGACCGCATCATCCTCGCGGTTTCGAATCCCTACTGGCTCAACGCTTATTGGGAGTTGTCCCCGAACTCCGTGTCGCGCGCCGAGGCCGCGCTCAAGCAGGACTGGCACGGGGCGCGGCTCATCATCCGCCTGTTCGACGTGACCAGCCTCGACACGACCAGTACCTCCGAAACGCCGGTGAAAGACATCATCGTGCAGGGCGCGGGCCAGAACTGGTACATCGACGTGGCCCAGCCCCCGCGCGCCTACCGGGCCGACATCGGCTACGTCTCGCGCCGCGGCGACTTCTACGTCCTCGCGCGGTCGAACGTCGTGACGCCGCCGAAGGCCGGAGCGGACCCCGCGGAAGTGCCCGACACCGGCTGGGACGACAAGGACGCGAAGCACCGGGCCGAGCGCATCCTCGCCATGTCCACGGGGTTCGAGTCGAGCGGCACCGCGGAGCTGCGCGAGTTCTTCGAGGAACGCACCGGGCGCGTGCTGGGGCCGCCCAAGGAGACCGCGTTCGGCACCGGCGCGGTCCCGCCGGGCAGCGTAAAGAAGTTCTACTTCGAGATCGACGCGAAGTTGATCGTGTTCGGACGCACCGACCCGTCGGCGCACCTGACGCTCAACAACGACCCGATCAAGCTGAACCCGGACGGCACGTTCCGCATGACCTTCAACCTGCCGGACAGCCGGCAGATCATCCCCGCCGTGGCCGCGAGCGCCGACGGCGTCGAAGAGCGCACCATCGTCCTCGCCGTCGAGCGCAACACCAAGCACCTCGACCCGATGATCCACGATCAAATGAACGAAGTTTGACGGAAGGGAGCGCGCTAAACGCAGCACGAACGGGCGGCGCGGGTGACGCACCGCCCGATCCTTTTTACATCCAACCCGGTTGCCGACCAAAGACCCGCGAGCGCCGAACGAACTACACTTTGAGGCACCGAAACCAACGCTCCCAACAATTGGTGCCGAGGCCCGTAACGGAGGCCGACATGGATTGCCCGCAGTGCCGCGTGCCAATGGCCCCCCTCACACAACCGAGCTTTCTCACGCGACTCGTCGCGATTTTCCTCAGTGGTGCGGCCGACGAGTCGCCGGGCTTTCGGTGTCCAAAGTGCCGCACCGAGGTGACCACGCCGCTCGGGGAACTCACCCTCTCAATCGATAATCTCGACGACTACCGCAAGAGTTGCATGAGTCAGTTGTCGCACATGCTCTCGACGAAGTCCGTGATGGGCGGGTTCTGGACCGAAACGCAGCAATCCCGGCTCGGTCAACTCGAACGGTTCCTTCGCGTTCTCGACTCGATGACTGTAGACGAACGATTCGCACCCGATCTGCCCGGCCCAGCGGAACGGGAGCGACTCATCGCTCTAAGCGGGGCAACGAACGACGACCTCGAGCAACTATTCAAGGAGTTCGTCGAGACCCGCGATCTCTACGCAGGTCTGCGCCAAAAGTCGTTCGTCGAGAAGATACCGCCGTGGTGGGCGCTCGCGCCCGTGATCGTGCTGTTCTCGCTCGCCATCGGTGCCGCAGTGTTCGCCCAATTCAATACCGTTGTCGCAGCCGTGATGAGTTGGCTCGGATACTACTTCCTATCGGTGCTGGTTGTGTTCCTGTGCCTGACCCGGTTCAAGAACGCGACCGCTCTCATGTTCTCTTCCCGGTTCCGGTTTGCCCTGTTCGCGCTCGTGATACCCGCCGCGCTTGCGGCAACTCTGTTCTTGATGGTTCACGAGCGCATGGTGCGCGCAAATCTGGAAGCTGTTCCAGTAATTGTGGGTTCCATCGCGCTGTGCCTGTTGGTGATCGGGCTTCATGCTTGGCTCTCGACAGAGCTGTACCTGCGGAAAGTGCTCCGCGGATCACGAGTTACGAACCCAGCCCTGCCTGTCCCGAACGATTCGCAGAACCGGTAATCGCCACGGTCCGAAGATCGTCATGCTGGACCTGCTGTTCCCATTCTTTGACGAACTGGATGCGCCGAGCGAGTTCTCGCTCGTGCGCGTCTCGCGGCGCGCGATGGCGACCACGTTCGAGATCGCCATTCCCCACGGCTCGCACCCGGACCCGGTCGCCGCTGGCACCGACGCCCTCGACCTCATCGACGAACTCGAAGACCAGATGACCGTTTACCGCGACCATTCCGAACTGGCGCGGTTGAACGCCCGCGCCGCGACCGAGTTCGTGGAAGTCGAACCGCGGTTGTTCGAACTGTTCGCACGGTGCGCCGCTTGGACGCGCGAGACCGGCGGCGCGTTCGACATCGCCACTGGCGCGCTCACGAAGGCGTGGGGCTTCTACCGGCGCGACGGGGCCGTCCCACCGGCTGCGGAGTTGGTGGAAGCCATGCGCGCGACCGGGTTCCGCCACGTCGTACTGGACGAGGCGCGCCGCGCGGTGAAGTTCCGCCTCCCCGGTCTCGAACTGAACCTCGGCGCGGTGGGCAAGGGGTACGCGCTCGACCGCGCCGTGGAACGGCTGCGCGCGAAGTGGGGCGTGCGGGCCGCGCTGCTGCAAGGAAGCGGGAGCAGCGCGTACGCCATCGGCGCGCCGCCCGATAGCGCGCGCGGCTGGCCGGTGCGCCTGCTGCACCCGCACGCGCCCGACGATTCGCTCGGCGTCGTGTACCTGCGCGACGCGGGCCTCGGCACTTCTGCGGCCACGTTCCAGTTCTTCACGTATAAAGGCAAACAGTTGGGCCACCTGCTCGACCCGCGCACCGGTTGGCCGGCCGAAGGCACCGCGTGCGCCAGCGCGGTCGCCCCGACCGCGGCCGAGGCCGACGCGATGTCCACCGCGGCGTTCGTGCTAGGGGCCGACGGCGCGGAGCGCCTGACCCGCCTACGCCCGGCGCTAGGGTTCGTGGTACTGGCGCAGTCGTGCGAAGCCGCGAGCGGCTTATCAACGTTCAACCTCGCCCCCGAAGCGTACTCGCCATGAGCCACCTGCCGATCCCGCTCGCCGTGCTGTACGCGGGCCTCGCCGGGACCGTTCTCGCGCTGATCGTCGCCACTGCGCAGAACAAGTGGTCGCCGCGCGTGTTCTTCCTCCTCGCGCTGCGCCTCGCCATCGGTTGGCACTTCCTCTTTGAAGGGCTGTACAAGGTCCAGTCGTATTCCACCGGCCCCAGCGACACGAACAAACCGTTCACCAGCGAGCCGTACTTCCGTGCCGCGCCGGGGCCGCTCGGTCCGAAGATGCGCAAAGAGTTCTCCGACCCCGCGAAGGAGATCGCAGAGAAGGTGAGCGCGCCGGACGAGATGTCGGCCGCGGACTTCGCCAAGCTCAAGATCGAGGAACAGGCCGCGAAGTGCCCGGCCGCGGTCGCCACGCTGATCGACGCCAACGACATGCTCAAGTTGACCGAAGAAGCGGTCATGTTGGAAGTGAACACGACGGACCCGAAGGCGATCAAGGACGCGGAGGACAAGGCGCTGAAGGCCGCGGACGAGGCCGAAGCGAACGCCCTGAGGCACGCGCGGTTTCACGCCAAGAAGGGCGACGGCAAAGACGACATCCCGCGCTGGACCGAGGCCGACATCGCGGCGATCAAGAAGGACAAGGAGGCCGCGAAAGCGAAAGCAAAGGTCGACGCCGACAAGAAGCGGGCCGAATCGAAGGCGAAGGGCGACAACTTCAAGGCCGAGGCCGCGCAGCGCCTTGTCGAAGCGAAGGCCGCGTACGCCCGCTGGGTGTACGGCGCGGACAAGCGCGGCGCGCTGGTGAAGTTCGTGAGCGGCGACGTCCTGATGTCCGGCCCCGAGCGCATCGCGCACGTGAAATGGGTTCAGCAGAACGCGCAAGAGGTCGCCGACCGGCAGGCGAACGGGCTGGGCAACGGCACCGGTACCGACTCGAAGCGCGTCGCCGAGTTCCGCATGGCGGCCATCGTCGCCGAGGCCGACCTCGCGCGCGACGCCGACGCCTTCATCGCCGACCTGAAGAAGGAACTGAACGGCGGTAAGGCGGTCGAAGTCGAACCGCGCGAGTCGCGCGGCCAGAGGCTCGACCGCATCACGATGTGGTTCCTCGTGGGCGTCGGCGCGTTCATCATGGGGGGGCTGTTCACGCGGCTCGTGTGCGTAATGGCCGCGGGGTTCCTCGTGGTCACGTACCTCGCGCACCCTGCCTTCCCGTGGTTCCCGCTCCCGCCCAACACCGAGGGCAACCCGGTGTTCGTGAACAAGAACGTCATCGAGGCGCTCGCGCTGTTGGCGCTCGCCTGCTACCCCACCGGCCGCTGGCTCGGACTGGACGCCCTCGTGCTGCGGCCGTGTTGGAAACACAAGCCGGAGAATTGAAGATTGCAGATTTGTGATTGATGATTGAAAGACAGGGCGCATCATCCGCTGCCTTTCAATCATCAATCACAAATCTGCAATCTCAAATCCTCAACACACAACCCTACGACCCTCCGAGGAGCAACACAATGGCTCTCGACCTGACCCCCGAACAGAAGGCCGTCGGCAAGGCCAACTTCGAGCAGGCCGCGGGCGACCTCGCGCGGGCCGACAAGATGGGGACGATGGCGACCGGCGGGCCGCCCGACCCCAACGCCCCCGACCGCCGCGACTTCCTCAAGAGCGGCCTCGCGGCCGGCGCGGTCGTGCCGGTGTCGGCCGCCGTGTACTTCGGGTACCACTCGTGGAAGGGCAACAAGGCCGTCCGCACCGCGCTCATCGGGTGCGGCGACGAGGGCGGCGTGCTCGTCGGCGACCACAACCCGGAGTTCAACGAGATCGTCGCCGTGTGCGACATCCGGCCCACCAATCTCGAGCGCATCTACAAGGGCGAACCGCAAGGCCCGCGCAAGGGGCTGAACGGCATCTACGGCAAGGACAGCGCCAAGAAGATCAAGCCCTACGACAGCGTGGAAGGGCTACTCGCGGACGCGAAGAAACTGAACATCGAAGCGGTCATCATCGCCACCCCGCTGATGACGCACGACGGCATCGCCAAGCAGTGCATGGACGCCGGACTGCACGTCCTGTGCGAAAAGCTGATGGCCCGCACCATCGGCAAGTGCAAGGACATGACACGCTACGCGAAGGACAAGGGCCTGCTCCTCTCGGTCGGGCACCAGCGGCACTACAGCACGCTCTACGCGCAGGCGCTCGAAGTGCTGAACACCGGCATTCTGGGCGACATCAAGCACATCCGCGCGCTGTGGCACCGCAACAACTCGTGGCCGTTCAGCGCCAGCGCCGCGGACCGCGCGGGCTTTGCCAGCGGCAACGACATCGACGGCAAACCGTTCGACCTCCCCGCCCTGCGCGACGGCTGGTGCAAGCCGGTGCCGGCGAAGGACGCGGAGCCGTTCCTCAAGGAACCGCAGAAGCTCAAGAGCCTCGGTTACGAGAGCATCACGGAACTGGTCCGCTGGCGGCTGTTCGACAAGACCGGCGGCGGCCTCATGGCCGAACTCGGCAGCCACCAGCTCGACGCCGCCTCGATCATCCTCGGCCACGTTCACCCGCTCAGCGTGCAGGGGGTGGGCGGCAAGTTCTTCTACGGCCCCGGCAAGAACGACCGCCAGAGCGACGACGGCGTGTTCGTCACCTACGAGTTCCCCGGCCGCACCTACTACAAGCGCGACTCCAGCGGGCACCTCGTCCTGCAAGGCGGCAAGCCGGTGAAGGAGAACGAGGACGACATCGTCGTCGTCACGTACACGTCGTTCAACACGAACAGCTTCGAGAAGTACGGCGAGTGCGTGATGGGCAGCCGCGGCACGATGGTGTTGGAAGAGGAAAAGGACGTGTTCCTGTTCAAGGAGCCGGAACCGGGCAAGGCCGGCAGCGGCGGGCGCGACACCAAAGTGACCGTGACCGGCGCGGGCGGCGGCAAGCCCGCGATGGAGGCCACCAGCACGTGGGGCGGCGGGGGCGGCGCGCAGCTCAGCAAGTCGAGCAGCGCCCCGGCGTGGGACAGCGCCGTCCGCGGCTACCGCACCGAGATGGAGCACTTCGCGTTCTGCCTGCGCGAGTGGCAGAAGCGCGGCGGCAAAGTCGACTACAGCAAGAACGAGAAGGGCGAACTGGTCCACAAGGACATCATCCCGCGGTGCCACGGCGAAGTGGCGATGGCCGACGCGATCCTCGCGCTGACCGCGAACATCGCCATGAACCGCAAGAACCCGCAGCGCATCGTCTTCAAGGACTCATGGTTCGAGACCGACAGCCCGGCCACGCCCGAAGCCGACACGCAGAAAGCGTAGTCGAAGGTCGTAACGTCGAAGGTCGTAACGTCGAAGCGGGCAGTTCCCGTCTTCGACCTTACGACCTTCGACTACTTCGGCAGTTCCGCGATGCGGATATTGCGGAACAGGATGTCCGTAGTGGGGTCATGGCCCTGAATGGAGATCGGCCCCTTCGCGGCGCGGTAGCCCTGTCGCGGGTTGTCGTTCGGGTTGCGGTCGTCCGTCCAATCGACCACCTGATAGCCATTCACCCACGTCGCGATGTGCTTCCCATTGGCAACAACGGTCATCGTGAACCACTCGTTGTCGTTGCTCACCACGCGGCGCGCCGCAACCCGCCGGTAGATCGCGCCCGTGCCGAAGTCCGCGGGCTTGGTGCGGTCGTCGTCCTTGAAGGCGTTCTGAATCTGCGCCTCGTAGCCGTTCTGGTACTGCCCCGGGATGCAGCGGAAGAAGAACCCGCTGTTGAGCGCCTTGCCCAACGTCTTGCACTCGAATTGCAGCACGAAGTTGTCGAACTCCTTCTCGGTTACAAGATCGCCCGGCCCGTTCTTAACGGACAGTTCGCCGGCCTTCGTCACCTCCCACTTCGACGCCATCCGCTTCGGGTCCGCCCCGTTCACCTTCCAGCCGGTCAGGTCTTTGCCGGTGAAGAGCTTGGTGAGCGGACCGCGACCGTTCGGGAAGAACTGGACCGAGCGCAACCGCAACTCGCTCCCGGCGGGCACCTCGACGCGCGCGACCGGTTCCACGGCGTAAGGTTCGCGAATGCTGCCTTGGAGCTTGGCCCACGGCGGTTTGATGCCTTGCTTCTTGAACTCGATGATGTCGTCAATCGTGTTCTTGTTCTTGTCCTTCGACACATCGAATAAATGAAGCGTCGGTTGCTTCTCGCCGGACCAAGCCGCCTCGAACGCGACGTGCCCGCCCGATGTCTTCAAGTTGGTGTGCGCTTTCACCGGCTTGTCACCACCGAACACAAGCCAACCGTCCTTGACGGTCGCCGGGCCGTCAATCGTCCAGCCGAACGTGGTTTCGCCGTCGAACAATTGTACCCAACCGAGGCCGGTTTCTTGCTCGGTGAGTGTGTTCGGCTTGTCCTTGTCGACGGCGAACGCGGGCGAAGCGAGCACGAGCAGCATGAGCGCGGCGAGGAAGCGGGGCATGTGGGCCTCTTTAGTAGGCCCGCCCTGCCGGGGCGGGCTGGTAGGCGCTTCTTGTGGCTGAACGCGATGGGTCGCAGTGCCGCCCGGCAGGCGGCACCTACTCCGACAAGAACCTACACGCCGGACTCCCTCACCGCCAGCGCCAAGCCGTCGTGGTAGCTGGCGTGGGCCGGGGTCCAACCGAGCGCGCGGAACCTGCTGCTGTCGATGCGGCGGTTGGGCGCGCCCGGTTCCGCGCGCGGCTCGAACTTCGCTTCCGTGCCGAGCAACTGAGCGAGGCGAGTGTAGAAGTCGCGCCGCGACACCGGCGCGCCGTCGCTCACGTTGTACGTTTCGCCGGTGGCGGCGTGCGCCTCCGCGTACACAACGGCGCTTGCGCCGTCGGCGACGTGGATCAGGTTCAGCCACTTCTCCGCGTCGCCGACGAGCGGTTCGCCCTTCAGCACTGGCGCTTTGCGGAGCAGCCGATCCGGGCCGTAGATGCCGGCGAAGCGGAGGATGATCGCGCCCGGCAACCGCGCGCGCAACGACCGTTCGGCTTCGAGAACAACCTTGCCGCTTTCTTCGGTCGGCTCGGTGGCACTCGCTTCATCGACCCACTCGTCCGCGGTTTGGCCGTAGACGCTCGTGCTGGAAACGTAAACGAACCGCGCGCACGCCGGGAGCACGTCGAGCACGTTCGCCAACCCGTTCACGTACACGTCGCGCATGGACCTCCCCGCGGCGCGGTCCATGCCGACCGCGTACAGCACGGTGGCCGCGGACGGCAGCGCGCGCAGGCTGTCGCGGTCGAGAACGTCGCCGGTGGTCGGCTCGATGCCGGCGGCGCGGAGCGCGTCGGCGCGCCCGCGTGTGAGGGCCGCGACGCGCGTGCCGTTCGCGCGCCAGAGCGCCGCGACGCGCCGGCCGAGGTAGCCGCACCCGACGATCAGGTTCGGCGCCGTTACGTCAAGGGGTGACATCGGGCACTCATTACCCTAACTATTCGGGGTGTCGTTCCGCAACTCCGGGCGAGCGCGCATGACCGAGCAGCCGGCCACCGTTCCCGACGCGCCCGCGCCCGCGGACCCGCCCGCGCCGGTGCGGGCGCGCCTCGCGTGGTACGCGGGCAGCATGGCCCTTTCGCTCCTGCTTCTCGCGTCCGCGTACCAGTTCTGGAAGCGCGACCTCCGCGCCCCGTTCTACTACGACCTCGACTCGATGCTGTACATCCCGCTCGTCCGGTCCACGGTCGAGCGCGGCACGCACTGGGAGAACCCGCGCCTCGGCGCGCCCGGCCAACAGGAACTGTACGACTTCCCGATCATCGACTTCGTCCACTTCAAGTTCCTCTGGCTCATCGGCCGGTTCACCGGCGACGTGCTGTACGTGTACCACATATACAGCGCCCTCACGTACCCGCTCACGGTGCTGACCGCGATGTGGGTGCTGCGGTGGCTCGGTCTGTCGCTCCCCGCGGCGGCGGTGGGCGCGCTTCTGTACGCCTTCACCCCGTTCCACCAAGAGCGGTACCACTACCACTACTTCCTCGCCGCGTACTGGTGGGTCCCGGTGTCGATGGTGCCGGCGCTGGCGGTGTGCCGCGGGACGCTGCCGTTCTTCGCCCCGCGCGCCGACGGCTCGCGCCGCTGGGACCTGCTCTCGTGGGGCGCGCTCGGCTGGTGCGCGCTGGGCGCGGTCACGGCCGGGGCCGGGGCGTACTACGCCTTCTTCGCCTGCGCGCTGACCGCGTTCGCCGGCGCGTACGGGTGGGCCGTTCACAAGACGTGGCGCGCCGCCGCGTCCGCGGCCCTGCTGCTCGCGCCGGTCGTGGTCACGGGCCTGTTGCTCCACCTGCCCACGTACACCTATCAGGCCCGGCACGGGGTGAACCCTCTGACGCAGCGCTACCCGGAAGAGGCCGACAACTACGGGCTGAAGGTCGCGCACATGCTGCTGCCCACCACCGACCACGCCATCGGCGAGTTCGCGAAGCAGCGCTCCAACTACTGCACGCCGCACCGTCAGGCCGAGGGCGAGCGGGCCGCGTCGCTGGGCGCGGTCGGCGGGATCGGGCTCGTGGGGTTGATCGCGCTCGCGCTCCTGCCGGGCGCGAAGCGCTGGCCCGTGAACGCCCTCGTCGCGCTGACCGTGTACCTCCTCCTGATCGGCAGCATCGGCGCGTTCGGCCCGCTGTTCAACCAGCTCGTGACCCCGCAGATCCGCGCGTACAACCGCATCAGCGTGTTCATCGCGTTCCTGTGCTTGGGCGCGGTGGCGCTGTTCGTGGACCGCTCCTTCGCCGCACGCACCGGGCCGCTGGCGCGGCAGCTCCGCCACCCGGCGTTCGCGCTGTTGCTCGTTGTCGGGTTCTTCGATCAGCTCCCGTGGGGGCTGAACCCGTTCAACTGGACCGGGCGGCCGGCACTCGACAAGTTCGCGGAGCGGTACCGCGCGGACCGCGCGTTCTTCGCGAAGGCGGACGACACGCTGCCCGCGGGCACGATGGTGTTCTGCCTCCCGTACGTCGGGTTCCCCGAAAGCCCGACGCCCCACGACATGCCCTCGGCGTACGAGCACGCGCGCGGCGCGGTGATGACCAACGGTCTGCGGTTCAGCTACGGCGCGGTTAAGGGGCGCGAGGTGGACGTGTGGCAGCGCGACGTGTCCGAGGCGCTCGCCGCCGCGCCGGAACTGGTACTCGAGCGGATCGTGGCCCGCGGGTTCGACGGCCTGTTCATCGACGGGCGCGGGTTCCCGCCGGGGCGCAACCCGGACAAGGTCGCCGAGTTGCGCGAGCGCCTGAACCGGCGGTATCAGGCCGAAGTGGGCAACGCACAGGTGTCGCTGCCGGTGATCGTCCACGACGACGGCCGGCAGTTCGTACTCGACCTGCGCCCGTTCCGCGAGGCGTGGCGCACGAAGCACCCGGCCGAGTACGCGGCCCGAGAGCAGTTCGAGCGCGAGTGGGTCGCGGCGCTCTGGATCGACGGGTTCTTCTCGCAGGAGCCGCTCGAACCCGGCGGCGAGCGCCTCCTCTGGGGCCGGTTCGACTGCGCCCTCACGCTGGTGAACCCGACCGACCGGACCCGCACGTTCGACCTGTCGTTCCACACCGGCGTGACGACCCGCGGCCCGTTCGAGGTGCAGCTCTCCGGCCTTGTCAGCGACACCTACGTTCTGGACAAGGACGAAACCAACGACCCCAAGAAGGCGCTCACGCTCAAGACCTACAAGCGCATCGAAGTGCCGCCCGGCCACTCCACCATCCGGTTCCGGTGCCGCCCGCCGAACTACTTCCTGCCCAGCGACAAGAAGAACCTGTGCTACCTCATCAAGGACTTCCGACTCGTTGAAGTCAGGTAGGGCGCGGCACCCATTCGCGCTCACCACCGGCCGCGGCGCTCGTGCTGGTGCTCGAAGCGGTTCGGGTCGCGCAGGTTCATCAGCTTGTCGAACCATTGCACGCCGGCGTTGATGACGGGCGTCAGCCCACCGTTCTGCACCTTCGGTTGGACAAGCTCGAAGCGCAGTTCGTCGCCGGCGCGCCGCGCGGTCAGCACCGCGGGCGGCAGTTCGCCGAACGCCGCAAGGAACGCCGCCCGCGCCTTCTCCGCGTCCTTCACTTGCTCCTCCGGCGCGAGCACTTCGCCCAAGCGATCGACGGGCGGTTCGAGGAACGTGCCGGGCTTCGCGCCGGCCGGCGTCGGGACCAGCGCGAACAAGTCGCCGATGTTGAACGCGCCGAGCAGGACCACGTCGCCCGCGGGCGCGGTCAGCCCCTTCGCGACGCTGGCCGCGGCGTCCGGCGTGAGGGCGAGCGCCACCGGCTTCCGTTCGAGGCCGATGGCGACGATCGCGTCCTTACGCGCGTAGTGAATCGCGGCCTTCCACGGCAGCCCGGTGCCGGGCAGCGAGCGCACCGCGACGCCCTCGGTCGGCTCGCTCGACGGTTGCGCCGGCTTCTCCTCACCCGCAATCTCGGCCACCAGTTTCGGCATCAGTTCTTCCCACGCGGTCGCGCCGGCCGCGTCGTCGAAGTGCAGCACGAACAGAGGGATCGGCTTCGCGCCCTTCGGCAACTCTTGCTTGGGCGGCACGATCACCGTGACCGCGCGGACCTTCGCCATCACGTCGTTGACCGCGACCTTGTGCTTGTTCTGAAGCTCTTTGAGCACGTCGCCCGGTAGCCGGCCGAGTTCGCCGTTGGCCTTCGCAAAGGCGTCGAGGAACCCGACGAGCGCCGCGGCCCGGTTCTTCTCCGGCAGGTTGACGGTCGCGGCGAGCGTGGCCAGGCGGCGCGCGTGGTGCAGCGCCTCCACCTTCACCGCGGGGCCGGACAACAGCGCCGCCAGCGGGCTGGCCTGTGCGGGGTCGAGCTTCGTGCCAACCGTGACGACAAGCCCGCCGTCGCGGAACCCGACGTGCCCGGCCACGGCCTTCAGCGCCTTCGGCCCGGCCGTCAGGCGCAGCCACGCGAGCAGATCGGAATCGACACGGTCGCCGGCCGCGCGCGCCGCGGCGTCGAGCTTGGCGAACAACTCCGGCGCGTTCGCGTAGAAGAACACCCCGGCCTTGCGGTACTCCGCCGCGGCCGTCTTGAACCCGTCCGTCGCCTTTATCGCGTCCTTCTCTTCGCCGCGGAACCGCTTGATGACCGGCACGAGAGCGGCCTTACTGGTACCGGCGACGAACAGGCCCGGCGTGTACGCGAAGGTCGGCTCGTGCGGCCCCTCGGTCGGCGGCTTCTCGTTGTCGAGCGCCGGGCGGCCCATCGGGTCGTACCGCACCACGGGCGCGCGGAACTGGAACACCGGCACCTTCGACACCTCGGCAACCTTGCGCAGGTTGGTACTCGTGGTGATGAACGCGCGGGCCGCGAGTCCGGCCGCGGCGCTGTCGCCGGTCAGCACCGCGACCGCCACTTCCGGTTCGCCGCGGTCGTTGAACCCGACCAGCCCCACCGCGACCCCGCCGAGTTTGCGGAACTCGCCGATCACTTCGGGTGAGAGGAACAGCGCAAGCTCGGCCAGTTCGCGCTTCGCGCGGAACTCGCCGAGCGTCTTGGCGGCGGCCTTCTTCCCGTCGATAAACGGGATGCTGTCTTCGAGCGGCGTCCCCTTCACGAGCGCCGCGAGTTGCGGCCCGAGCGCGCCGGGGTCGTGCAGTTCCGCATAGGCGAGCGTGCCCGGCGGGAACAGGTCGGCAACGTCCGCAGGGGGCGCGGCAACTGCCGGGCGCGCGACCGCGACGAGGACAACCAACGCGGCAAGAAGGCGGATCACGGTGCGGCTCCGGGGGTGTATCGAAGGATCGGGCGCGGCGCGGTCACTCCTTCCACGCCAGTTTCACCTTTCCGGTCTTCGGGTCGATGACGTACAGGAACGCCTCGGGTTTTCCGGCTTCGCCGGTATTGGTATCGCGACCCCGCCCTTGAATGAGAAGGGCAAGGTCACCACCGAGGTCGATGAGTTCGGCACGGTTCTCGAGCCCGTACTCACCCATCACGCCGGGGAAAAGCGGTGTGCCAAGTACGACCGAGTTCGTAACCGTTCCGTTTGCGTTGTGCTGGTAGAGTGTGGGAACGAGGTTCCCGTTACCTCGTTGGTTCCGCGCCGCCCCAAACGAGAACAACGTGTCGGTCTTTGCCTGCCAGACGAGAGCGGCGCAGTTCGACAATCTCCCCTCCGTGAGCTGTGTCCACGGTAGAGGTGAGGCCGGAGCGTACTCAAACAGGCCGCGGTGTGCGCAGATGAGTACACGGTTGCGCTTGGCGTCGAACGTGGCCGCCCGTGGCCAATGGAACTCGATGCCCGGTGGTGGAGCGAGTTTGGTGCTGGTAGCTTCCTTAGTGCTCACCGCATGCAACTCGTGAAGGGTGAGGCCGAAGTGCTGTTTCCCGTTCGAGTCGTACACGAGTTGGAGGATACCCTTGGGGAGCGGCGTCAGAACCTCGAACGCCGGTCCCGATTCGGTGAACCCGCCGAAGGCGGCCGTGCTGCCCGAATGCGCCGGGAATCGGACGCGCGTGGCCTCGAACTTGATCTTGGGCGCCTGCGCGGCCGGCGTGAGTTTCGGGAAATCGAGGCTCAGCCGCTCGTCCTTCTGAATCCCGTCCACCACGAACGGCTTTTTCGGGTCGAACTGGTAAGTGCCTTGGAAACTCAGGACTTCAAGCCCCGTGTATTCGGCGAGACGCCGAACGAACGTGCGGAACCGCTGGTTCTCGATGTCGTAACACCCGTCGATATAGATGTGATTCTTGCGGTCGGAGGTTAGCTCTTCGACTTCGACGCCGTTCGGCGCGACGACGCTCTGACGGTGATACCCGACGGCGATTACTTTCTTGACCGCCGTCTTGGGAGTCGCACGTACCTCCCACGTCACCGGGTTGTACGTGCTGACGACCAACACGACCTCTTTGCCAGGCCGGTCCACGGTGACAGCGGCCTTACCGGGCGCGCTCCGGTCGCGGGGCGCGCCGTGACCTTCATACAGACCCACGACGTGCAGTTCCTTCTCCGCACCGAGCGCGCACGCCGGCGCGAGCAGTACGAGCGCGCCGAACAGGTAGCGGAACATGGGAACTCCTTTGGTCCGAAGTGGTGGGACGGCGCAAAGTCTTGTCCCACCCTACGGCAGCTTCTACCTCTTCCACTCGTTCTTGGTCGCCCATGCGAGGCCGTTCGTCAGTAGGCGAATGAACATCTCGTCCTTGAAGTCGTCTTGATGGCCGAGTGAGGTGTAGAACACGCGGCGGCCGTCCTTCTCGCGGGTCCACGCCACCGGCTCCGACTCCTTGCCCATCGTGCCCTGTAGCAGAACGGTCACGTCGGCCGCGACGGTGGGGTTCTTGTACAGGCTGCCGTTGGTCTTGAACGGCTTGATGCCGTTTAGGATCGGGTGGTCCTTGTGCTTCTCGACGGGTTTCAGGTCGGCGACGCCCGCGCCGAAGTGCCCTTTGTAGTTGCCGCCCAGAACGTCCGCGTCCATCTCCAGCCACTTCTGGAACCCGTGACTCGCGGTGCGCACCCCGACAATCGGTTTCTTCGATGCCACGTACTTCTTGACGTGTTCGAGAGATTCGCCTTCGAGTTCGAGCCGGCGCGTGAAGAAGATGGCCGCGTCGCACTTCGCGAGTTGGTCGAGGCCCGCGAGCGTCGTGTCCTTCTGCGCCTTCGCGAAGATGCGCACGCACTCCACCGGGAAGTTCGCTTCGAGGTACTTCTGGTAGCCGATGAGCGAGTCGTCCGACTTGTACTCGAACGACCCCGACACGAGCGCGACGCGCAGCTTCTTGTCCTTGTCTTTTTCTTTCTCCCCCTTCCCTTCTGGGAGGGGGGCCGGGGGGGGGGGAGGTTTCTTCGGTGCGTCGCTCGCCAAGTACGCGAACAGGTCCGCGACCTCGCCCTCCTTCAACGTGTCGAGCATCTTCTCCGGCATCAGCGACACCGCGGACGGCGTCATCTCGGCGATGTCGCCCTTCGGCACGGTCGTCTTCACCACCTGATCGTTGACCACGTTCACCAACGTGACCGTTTCGCCGCTCTCGGTGGCGATGCCGCTGAGCTTGCGGTCGTCCTTCGTCAGCACGCTGTACGTCACGAACTCCGGCCGAATGTACCCGCTCGGGTCGACGATGTTCGCCAGCAGGTACATGCGGTTCTTGCGGTCGCTGGTCGTCAGGTCCGGGCCGACCTTGCCGCCCTCGCCGTGAAGCTGGTGGCACGCGGCGCAACTCTTGGCGTAGATCAGTTTGCCTCGCGCAGCGTCGCCCTTCTCCTTGTTGAGGGCGATGTTGAGGCCGCCGATGCGGGCCTGTTTCTCGCCGGCCGTCGCGGGCGCGAGCTTGCCGAAGTGCTTCTCGACGATGGCCGAAACCTGTTTGTCTTCGAGCCGGACCGCGGCGCGGGCGTTGTCGATAGTGAAGTCCGCTTTGGGGAACTTGCCCGCCTGCCACTGCGTCACGAGCGCGAGCGCCCACGCCGGGCGCGTGAGCAGCGCCTGAACCGCGCGGCGCTTGATCGCGGGGGAATACCCGCTGTAGCCGGCCAGCAACTTCTCGCCGATCTTGGCGTCGTCGAACGCTTCGAGGCCGCCGAGCAGCGCGGCCCGCAGGTTGTCCGACTTCTGCGCTGCGAACTGTTCGAGGAACAGTTCCTGCGCGTTCTTGTCGCGCACGTCGCGCAGCAGGTTGATCGCGCGAATGCGGTTCCCTTCCCCGATGGATTCGTCGGTTACGAGCGCGCGAAGCGCTTCGCGGGCCGCGGCGTCGTTCATGCGCGCCAGCACTTCGAGTACGACGAGGTCTTTCTTCCGCTCCTTGCGGAGCTGCGCCAGTGGGGCGCGCAGCGCCTCCGGCACCGCGTCCAGCGGGTTCGCCTGAAGCGCCGTCGCGACCCCGCGTAGCACCGGCGCGATGTCGTCGTTCGCGCTGAGCGTCAACTCGAACAGTGTGCCGATGCGCGCCGTGCCGCGGGTAATGTTGCCGGACATGAGCCGCCGCGCCACGCGCTCGTTGAAGAAGTCCGCGAGCTTCTGGTTCGGCGCACTCGGATAGGTGAAGCGAACCGTGTTGGTCGTATCGAGCCGGTTGCACTCTTCCATCGCCCACCACACGAGCAGCGGCAGGTGCGGGTCGCCGTCGCTCAGGATCGGGTTGTCGAGCAGCGCCTGAACGAGTTCGTAGGTCTGCGTCGGGGTGAACCGGCGCGCGGTGCAGGCCAGTTGCGCCACGACGACATGGCTCTTCTCTGTCGTCGCGAGGCGCTTGAGTAGTTCCATCCCCTTGGGAGAGATGGTGCCCTCGTCGCCGAAGCGCCGGAACGCCCACGCGCGCACGTACTCGTTCGCGTGGTCGCCGAGCAGTTCCCAATCGCCCTCGGTCCAACCGCCGGTCTCGGCGAGTGCCCACAGCGATTCCAGCGCGAGCTGACCTTTCTCGGTCACGAGCCACTTGCGCAACTTGGCGTGCGTCGCGGCGTCGGCCCCCTTCTCCGCCAGCTGCCGCTGGGCCTCCTTCCGCCACCACATGTTGGGGCTCTTCAACAGTTCCGCCAGTTCCGCGGGCGTCTTCTTTCGCAGGTCGAACGGCTCGTTCTTCGGCCCGCCCTTGTACTCGATCCGGTAGACGCGCCCGCTGCTCTTGTGCCAGCTATCGACGGGGTCGAGGTGCGCGGCGCGCTTGTCGTACCAGTCCGCGACGTACACGCACCCGTCCGGCCCGAGCATCAGATCGACCGGCCGGAACCAGTTGTCCGTGGTCGTCATGGCGTCGCTGCCGTGCGTCGCCTTGAAGCTCGACTTCACCGCGTCAAGCTTGTGCCAGTAGATCGCGCTCGACAACAGATTCCCCGCGATGTACTGCCCGCGGTATTCCTTCGGGTACACGTCCGCCTCGTACACGACGCCACCGCAGGTGACGTGCCCGCCCTTGAAGTTCGCGTAGGGGACGTGGTCGAAGTAGCCGTAGGTGTACGGGTTGTGTAACGGGCCGTGCTTGCTGAACCCCTTGACGTAGTACGCGCCTTGCATCTGGTGCAGACACGCGAACCCGCCCCAGTTCGTGCCGGCGATCACGTTCCCGTTCTTGTCGAAGTCGAGACCGTAGGTGTTGCCGCCGCCCTCGCTGAACAACTCGAACCGCTTCGTCTTCGGGTGGTACCGCCAGATGCCCTGTTGGAACTCGACGACTTCCTTCGGGTTCGCGGGGTTGGCGATCTTGCAAGTGCTCGTGCTGCCGGCCGCGCCGTACAGCCAACCGTCCGGCCCCCATTGCAGCGAGTTGGCGAGCGAGTGCGAGTCCTCGATGCCGAAGCCGGACAGCAGCACTTCCGGGTTCCCGTCGGGAACGTCGTCCTCGTTCTTGTCCGCATAGAACAGCAGGTACGGCGGTTGCACGACGTACACGCCGCCGCCGCCGAGGCAGAACCCGCTGGCGATGTTCAGCCCGGTCACGAAGTCCTTCGACTTGCGGAACACGCCGTTCTCGTCCGGGTCATAGCAAATGGTGAGCTTGTCCGCGCCCTTCGGGCCGTGCGGCGGCGGTTCGGGGACCTTGTCGTAGATCGTGCGCAAGTACTGATCCTGCTTCACCGGCTTGATGCCCGCGTAGTGCGGGTACTGAAGGTACTGGAGCACCCACATGCGCCCGCGGCTGTCGAAGCTCATGCTCACAGGTTGGCGGATCATCGGTTCGGTGGCGACCGCGCGCGCGGAGAACCCGTCCGGCAGTTTGAACTGCTTGACGGCTTCTTCCGGCGACAGCGCATCGGCAGAAACGAACGACGCGCACGATACGAGCGCGCAGAGGGAGAGCAGCAAGCGCATGAGGGAGGACTCCATACGGTGGGCCAGACCGTTGAGAATGAGGGCGCGCGCGGCGAAAAGCAAGCGTTGAACCGCGCGCGTTTTCCGTTCGCATCGTGCCGGTCGAGCGCGTAAAACTGTAGGGGTTGTGCCGTTCGCACCGCCGAAGCTCCCCCAATGTCCGCGCCGCCCTTACCGCCGATGCCCGATGCGCCCGCGCGCGGCGCGCATGTCGCGCTCGGCGTGTTCCTCGCGGTACTCGTGGGGTTATTAGACTCGTTGCGCAATAGCGATCGATGGCCTATTCATAGGGTTATGACGAATTACGAGAAATTGCGTCGGAAGCCGTTGTTGTTCCGCATGTTCACGGGGCTCTCGGCCGACGAGTTCGACAA
>Ga0194132_10003265_pt1 | contig 29081 bp, 28 predicted proteins | sample TA2KigOf80mmetaG_FD_148612 | JGI IMG/M metagenome (GOLD analysis project Ga0194132, IMG submission 148612) | Freshwater microbial communities from Lake Tanganyika, Tanzania - TA2015054 Kigoma Offshore 80m | ecosystem: Environmental > Aquatic > Freshwater > Lake | place: Tanzania: Lake...
GAGATTGGAGAAAAGCTTTGGGCAAGGCAAAGGTGACTACAGTTGTGTTCAATAGCGAAAACCCTGAGGCGCTTGTTAATTTTTGGGGCAAAGTATTGGGGGTTGAGGCACATCCTCACAATGCTTCAACTGAACATATTTGGCTGTTTCCAACACCAGGTGAGAACTTCAAATTAGGTTTTTAGCGAGTGGCAAGAAAGTCTGCTGACTCGCAGGAGATTCATATTGATGTGGCGGTAGATGATCTCAATCAAACCGAAGATTTAGTTAAGAATCTTGGTGGCAGTCACGGAAAAACATCGCGCACTAGCAGTGGATTTGAATGGCGGATCTTGAAGGACCCCCAAGGAAATTCCTTTTGCATCTTCAAAGATTCGGGTCATTAGGACAAACTAGATAAAGCTTTTGGTTGACAATACTGGGATTGAGCCGGTGCGCCAATTGGGTCGATTTGACTTTTCCTCATGCATTACCTTCCTCTCACAGCAGTTTAAGTGATGAGGCCTCAAGGTGATGCGGTAGGCGTTTTTTGGCGGGAAAGTCGCCAGGGGAGAACTTTATAACAATTTGTTTACAAAAGCGTTTAAGGGTGTTATTCCGATCACAATTGTGGTAGGAATTGGGGCAATCTCCGCAAGAGATTCATGCCCCGTTTTCGGGGTATCCACATCTTATTCGGAGATCAACCAATATCTCGGGATAAACCAAAGAGAAAGAAGAAACGATAAAATGCTAAGGGACAAAGAAAAAAGGAGTAGCAGGAGATCGCTAATAGCGGCGAGCGTTGCCGTTGCTGCTTTACTCCTCTCAGCATGCTCGCCAGGGGGATCTAATAAGGAAGATGCATCAGATATCTCGGGCATAAGTAAGGAATTCTCTTCAGAGGAGAAAATTAATCTGATTCTTGCCACATGGGAGGACGACAGCACTGTGAAGGCCCTTGTCGAAGCCTTTCAGGCGAAGCACCCAAATGTGTCTATTAAAATTGTTGCATCCTCATTCAATGACTATTTACAAAATGTAAAACTACAGATGTCGAGCGATGAAGCTCCAGACGTTGTCCAAGCCGGACAGGGCTACACCATGATGGGACCGCTAGTCCAAGCGGGCTCAATGAGGCCAATCGACGATTACGCCAAGCTCTATGGGTGGGCTGATCGATTTGGGGCTGGACTTTTAGATCAATCGCGTTTCGAAAAGGATGGAAAGAAATTTGGAACGGGTGATTTGTATGGCGTGGCAATGGGCGGAAACATGGTTGGAGTTTTTTACAACCGGGCAATTTTAGATAAACTAAAAATTAAGACACCGTTTGCAACGCTAGAAGACTTTCAAAAGGCGCTGAACGCGGCCCAAGCTGCTGGTTACATCCCTATGGGATTGGGCAATTTGGACGCCTGGCCTGGAAATCATACTTTGTCTATCCTTATTTCCCAGACGTGCGATAACGCCACCCTTCTCTCCTGGATCTATGGGCAAGCCGGTGCAGATTTTTCTGCCCCTTGCTTCCTTGAGGCAACGAAAATTATGGAGGATTGGGGTAAAAGGAAAATTATCGATCCCAAAGCAAACGGTATTGGATTCGATGATGCAGTTGCACGATTTGCTGCGGGCAATGTGGCATTTTTTGTGACCGGAAATTGGGCACTTCCGTTGATGGCTGAAAAAGCTGGCGACGGGGTGGGCTTCACAGGGTTCCCTCCACTAAAAGCGGGTGGCCCTGCCAGAGCAACGGGAGCAACCACTTCGCCGTTCGGAATTGGTTCTGCATCGAAGTACCCAGATGTGGCTGCAGCGTTTATTGATTTTATGACGGGGCCAGACACTGCAGATATCCGTGCGACCGGTAAGTATGCTCCGCTGATCACGACCGTTGAGATTCCATCTCAGACTAAGTTGATTGATGAGTACTATGCGCATTGGAAAAAGGTAATTGCCGAAGACGGGCTGACTCTTTTCCTTGACTGGTCTAGCGTGGGAATGGGTAATGTTCTCTTTCCAGCAGTTCAAGAATTGCTGGGAGGCCGAGTCTCATCTGCCGACCTTGTGGCAAGGGTTCAGGCCGAGTGGGCTAAGAGGTAAAACTAGCCAAGACCTAGAGTATCCAATTAAGCAAGCGCTGCCCCGGCTGCCGTCCGGGGCAGCGCTTGCTTTAACAAAATGTTTATTCAACAGAATTTGAGAGCGGTAAGTAAATGAAATTCCAACAGGCAACTAAAACCGATCTGGTGAATCTAAAATTTATACGCGGTTTGTCCTTGCAGAGACTGATCCCCTATCTTTACATTATTCCTGCAGGAGTCTTCTTCACGGCTTTTGTCCTCTGGCCACTTTTTCAAACGATGAATCTCTCTCTCTTTGAGTGGACTGGAATTATTGGCGCCCCAGTTACATTTGTTGGGCTAAACAACTACGTGTCTATTTTGAGCGAAGCATATACTTGGATGGCTCTGTCACACACACTTGTCTTTATCTTAACTTTTTCGATAATTCCCGTTTGTTTGGGGTTAACCTTTGCGGCCCTGTTCTCTCGTGAGAAAATAGTTGGTCTAGTATTTTTCAGAACGGTAATTTTTCTCCCACAAGTAATAGCAAGTGTCGTAATTGGAGTTGCATGGCGCTGGGTTTACCAGGACCTGGGGACACTCAATCAAGTACTCAGTGTTCTTGGGATCTCAGAGGGGCGCGCATGGTTGGGCGACTTCGAATGGGCGCTAGTTGCAGTCGGCCTGATTGGCTCTTGGGTCATGACTGGACTAACGATGGTTCTTTTCCTATCCGGCGTCGGGAGAATCGATTCAGATCTTTATGACGCGGTTAAAATTGACGGCGGCGGCGCATTTCGTGAATTCTTCTCGGTTACCCTGCCAGGTTTAAGACCCGAATTGATCGTTGCAATGACCATAACCCTGATTGCAGCCTTAAGAAGCTTTGATCTCGTGTTCGTAACCACGAAAGGTGGGCCAGGTAAAGAGACGATTGTTCCGGGCACAGAGATATACAGACTCGCATTCAGAGAAAACTATCTCGGAGAAGCGGCCAGTATGGCGATGATTTTGGCATTAATCATCCTCGCGCTTGTAAGGACAATTTCATTTCTGCTGAGGGAGCGACAATAGAGGTCTGTATGAAAGCTCAAAAAGAAAAAATGCAGCGCAGTCGCTCTCTAACCAACGGTGGCTTTTTTCGGCGGTTAGCCATTTACGGATTTCTAGGGATCGCATCAGGAATTGTCTTAACTCCTTTTGTAACCCTGCTAAACGTATCGGTTCAATCCCCCGACTCTACGGCTACCAATTTGTCATGGCCAGAAAATTTTTACTGGCAAAATTTTGTTACTGCATGGACAAAGGGCGATTTTCCCCTGCCGATGCTCATGCTAAACTCCTTAATTGTAGCCTCGGTGGTGGTTCCCACCACGGTTCTTGTCTCCGTTCTGGCAGGCTACGCGTTTGGTACGCTTCGATTTCGCGGTGACAAATTTCTTTTCTTTATATTTATGATTGGGCTCATTATGCCGTTCGAGGCAACAATTGTTCCACTGTACTATCAGCTTCGATCAATGGGTCTAATAAACAACCTTGTAGGCGTAATGCTGCCCCAGGTAGGTCTGTTTTGCGCATTTGGAATATTTTGGCTCCGGCAGTTTTTCAAGGCAATGCCTCCATCTTTGATCGAAGCGGCGAAAGTGGATGGTGCCGGTACATTTCGAATATTGCGTTCAGTTTTGCTCCCAATTTCGTGGCCCCCAATACTAACTTTGGCCACTCTAGTATTCATCTGGAGCTGGAACGAATTTCTGCTAGCTCTTGTCGTATTGGACCGCGAAACAAGAACTGCACCGTCCGGTTTGGCTTCATTCTCGGGCCAATGGACAACAGATATTCCAGCACTTAGCGCCGCCGCGATTCTAGTGGCGCTTCCTACCGTTATTCTTTATGTCGCGTTGAATAGAAAGATCATTGCAGGCATACTCCAGGGCGCTGTCAAAGGATAAGATAGCATTGAACCTACATAGTCATGACTAAGCGAAGGGGAAAGCATGAGGATCAGTAGCCCAGATTCTCCTTCTTCGATTGAAGTAGATGAAGAGAGCGGGATGCCACGCGCTTTGACTATTGTCGACGGTGTTGGCCAGATAACACGGAACGTTACCTGCTCAATTGGTGTTGACGTGGGGGGAACTGAGCATCGACACCCGACGGGAGGCTGGCTGTATCGCGACACTGAAACGTTCTTCCAAACGCACGTTGTATCCCAATCGCGACGTGTGCACAAAGGTCTTTTTGACGAACATACGTTAGAAGCTTCCCTCGGACCGCTTTCCCTTACTTTTCAATATCGACTATTCTCAACTGCTCCATATTTTGAATTTGCAGTCACCTTTGCCGCGGCTAATAGCTTGAAAATACGGAATGTTCGATTTGATTTGAACTATGAGGTTGAACCTGATGCAAAATTCAACGCTCCCGGAAATCTGGTTAGACGCAACTTACCTCTCTCAGCTTTTGGTGATTCTGGCCTGGGCATCTCGACGCTCGGAAATCTGCGAGGATCGAGCGCTATTATCGGAGTTTCAGATAGGGACGCCACCCTAACTGTTTGGCCGAATCACCTGACCGAAATTCCATATGTGACCGTGTCAAAAAGTCGATCGGGACTGACGTTCAGCTCCGAGTTAAATTTTGCGGCGGAAATCAGTAAGGGGTCATCTGCTGAGTTGTTGCTCATGACATTGAATTTGGCAAGAGGTGACTTCGGCCGAGTGCGCGAGGAATGGGGTGCTTGGGCTTCGCGGTACGGACTAACAAGTCCCAACAATCCGCCCTCTTGGATGTTTGGCGCTAATATTTATGAAGTTCAGATTGGTACTTCATACTTTTGGAAAAATAACTCCTACTGTCGATATCCTGAAATTCAAAACCTAATTCAGGATTTGGATAGAGTCCAAGAATTGGGTTTCAACGTGATTCAGTTGATGCCTCGTCAACCGTATCCATCGTATAACGTGCACGATTATGCAAATGTAACGGTTTCGTATGGTGAGGAGTCAGAGTTAAGAGAACTCGTGCAGCTTTGCCACAGCAGAGGTATGCGGGTGATTCTGGATGTCTTGCTGCATGGCGTTCTTGACCAAGAATCTATAGCCGCAGCAGTGGAGGGTGTTGTAGAGGGCCCTATTTTTTCCCGACTGGATGAAGAAATATTTGACACTTTTGCACATGATGTGAATGACGAAGATGAAAGGTCAATTCATTGGTCACGCCACATTCTCGATTTTTCTGAATACTGGAAAGCGGGATCACCTAAAAGAACCCCTCTACAGTTGTCCAATCCCGATTGGTTTGCAACAGATTCAAGTGGGAGCGTTGGCGGGGTGTACACAAAAGCTTTTGACGCCAGGAATCCTCGGTGGCAGGAGTATTTTCGCCAATCTATGATGAACTTGATTAGAGATTATGACGTTGACGGATTTCGATTTGATGCCCCGACTTACAACATGTTTGCAAATTGGGCCGAGTGGGCGAAGGCACGGGCATTCATGTCTCCCTTGGGGTGTGTTCCCCTGTTTGTAGACATGAGACATGACATGAAGAGAGAGAAGCCTGACGCTCTTCTATATACAGAGCCTTCAGGTCTGCTGCTGCGACGATCCATGGACGTCAATTACAACTACGATGAGCAGTGGCTAATTTCTGCCCTAATGACTGGCAATGCCGCCAAGAGAGCGGTGAGGGATGGGAAAGACTTCATGCGGTGGATTGAGGACCGTGACGAATTTCTACCTATGGGCTCGCATACTGCTCACCACATAGATTCTCACGATACATTCTGGTGGCCTCAGTGGGGAAAAAAGTGGAGAAGGGAGCAGTACTCAATTGCCGCGACCGAGGCGCTCGCAGCAATTTTTCTTTCACTCGATGGCCCTTATATGATGTTCACAGGTGGGGAAGATGGCATCGAGCAGAAACTTGCAGAAATCCTTAATTTCAGAAACTCCTACCGTGATGCGTGGAAAGTTCGCGGACAGTTCGATACCGAGTCTGATGACTCTGGAAAGCTCATAATCGTAAGAAGGAATTACCACTCGAAGTCGATTCTTTGCGTAATAAATAGTTCGCCGAATACATCGGCTGATATTCCTCGAGAATACCGGGAACTTCAACACCATATAACAAATAGGGTTAACGCACAGAGGATTGAACCTCTTGGTTACTTTTTTGCCGTTGGAGCGCAGTGAGGGCGAAAACCGAAAAGACTCAGACTGGCAACCGGAAAGCAGCTTCATCAGGCGACGTAACCGCTAACAAGCTAATTCTTCTTTACGTTGTTTTACTGGGACTATCGATGTCTCTTATTGCTCTCACGGTGGACCCCTATCTTCCAGCGTTTCCGGACATCGGGCAGTTTTTTGGAGTTACAAACGGAGTTGTCCAAAGCACATTTACAGGAGTCACGCTGGGCATAGCCGTTGGACAATTAACTATCGGACCGTTATCTGACGCCTTTGGAAGGAAACCTCTTCTGCTAGCGGCCCTCGCGGGCTATCTGCTTGCGACGACCAGTTCCTTCTTTTCAAACAATTTCGAGGTTTTTATGTTGTCACGAATGTTCATGGGATTTTTTGCAGCGGGGGGAGACGTTGTGGGGAGAGCGATTGTTCGCGATTTGTACCGTGGCCGCGCCATGCAACAACTATTGGCGAGGATCTACCTTATTCAAGCTCTTGCACCAATCGTAGGCCCGGTCTTAGGAGCGCAGATTACGTCCAATTTTGGCTGGAAAAGTATTTTCCTTGTTTTTTCGCTAATTGTTCTAGCTTTGCTCTTCGCAGTAGCTTTTGCTCTTCCAGAATCTTTACCGAAGGGCTTGCGCAGGAGCAGCTCGATTTTTGAAATGTTGCAAGGTTTTCAGCGCGTACTTGCTGATAGAACTTTTGTAGGTTTGGCCATATATGCCGCGCTGCAAATAGCCGGTTTGTATGCCTACCTGGCTTTTGCTCCATTCGTCTACAGAGAATCCTTCGGGCTGTCAGCCGCAGATATTGGAACGTGGCTCGCAATCAATGGAGTTTTCGGTTACGTTGGGGTGCAAATGGGATCAATCATGGGAAAGATAATCCGTGGTCAATGGATTCTGGTCGGCTCAGGTGTTGTAGGAGGTTTCATAGGCACTTTTCTAATAGTCGACTCAAGCAATAAGTTTTGGATCACGCAAGCTTTATTCTCATCACTTTTATTCACTTTTGGGCTAGGAATTACTGTTGTACCCACTCTAGCCCTTTATGCGCATGGCGCGGAGGCAGGGACAGCAACATCCTTGATTGGGACATTGAATTTCGCACTTGCCTCTTTAATGTCATTTTTCTTTTTTCTCTTCGATTCAAGTCGGCCAGCTGGAATTGGGTTAATCGTGTCTGTACTCTTTTTTAGTTCCTGCTTTACCTTCTGTATTGTCTCAAGGCCTTGGCTAATTCCCGATTTGAGGCACGTTGAGAATCAGTAAATATGCTGCGCGACTAAATGGAATTCTTCGCCAGTGATAAAATTAGATCTGCGTCAGAGTGTAAGTGTTAGTGCAAAGGGGTTAAGGTTATGGTGAGCAATTCAAGAGGGCTCTGGATCAACATAACGCTAGAGAGCTTATGCTTAAGACGCGTGGCACAATTCGGCGAAACGGTGTTCCATGCATCCGCTAGAGAGTGAGCTTATTGCTAATTTTCACTGGCCCCAAGGCTTTCGAGCCGCGGCTTGGCTGTCCTGGCATGTCGATGCCGAGTCAGGACTTTTGGGTTCTGGAAAGTCAATTGACTCCGCTTTGGTAGCCGCAAGTGAGGCAAGATACGGTGTTACCACGGCCTTGCCCCGAATCCTTAACCTTTGCGAAGAATTTGACCTGAAAGCCAGCTTCGCTTTTCCCGCTTACATTGCTGAAAAATCGCCACAGGCTGTTTTGTCATGTGTTGACGGCGGGCACGAGATTCTACTGCACGGTTATGCTCACGAAAACGTCCAGCATTTAAGTGTGGAACAGGAAGAAGACATTCTTCTTCGTTCGATATCGGTGTTTGAGAAATTAATAGGCACTCGCCCGTTAGGGTGGACAGCACCAAGTTGGGGCATGAGGCCGGGTACGATCGATCTACTACACAAACATGGCCTCCTGTACGACAACAGTCTCATGGAGTATGACGTTCCCACCGTTTTCAACTTTTCCAAGGGGCCTCTATTTGAAATACCCATTAGTGTGATTTTGGAAGATTGGCAACAATTAGGAATTGATCTCGTCTCGGGGGGATCAAAAATGTCGTCTATTAAGGATGCTTTTTCGCTATGGATTGACGAACTCACCGGACTAATCTCGTTTGGAGGACTCTTCTCACCCACTTTTCATCCCAATCTGGTTGGGCGCCCTGGCGCCCTTCGCGAGCTGGAAAAAATGCTAGGCACATTCAGAGGGGTCGGGGATATTTGGTGGACCAATGGTGCCGCAATAGCCGATCACTGTCTCAAAGTTTATTCGCAAGGTTTAGAGCGTACTCTGCCACCATGACTCTTACGGTCCAACTGGATTGGAAGAAAAATGCTCAATTTGCTGGTCTTTTGCTTGCTCAGCACAGAGGATGGTTTGCGGAATCAGGTTTGAGCGTTGAAATATTGCCGTGGATTGCAGGCACGAACCCGCTTGACGAGATGTCATTGCGCCCGGGATTGATTGCAGTGTCCGAGGATAACCTTGCCATTCAATCGGCAGCGGCTGGCCATCAAGTAAAAATACTCGGCGCAATGCTACAAAAGTCACCTTTAGCGTGGATGGTGCGGTCTAACTCAGAAATTAATTCTGTTAGTCAGTTTGGTTCAAAAAAGATTGGCGTACATGGTTGTGGAGTAACAGGCTTGCAATACGTAATGCAGACGGTTGGACTCACTTTGACTGACGCTGACGTAGTTGATGTTTCATACGAAAAACTTGACCAGCTGCGAGATGGCGAAATAGATGTTTGTCAGTGCAACGGACTTGTCGAGCCAATCGAAATGGAAGAGGCAGGCGTACCCGTGCGGGTCATATGGGCTCATAAATCCGGTTTCTCAGTCTATAGCCAGGTATTGAGCACTAGTGAAGAAACTTTGAGGGAATATCCTGACGACATTTCTACATTTATGGCAATCCTATGGAGGGGTTGGAGGGCGGTTTATGACAATCAACAGGCCGCAGCACAACTGGTGTTTAGCGAATTCCTGCACGAAACGAGTGTTAACACTCAACTAGCCATAATTAACGTGATGCAGCCTTTTGTGTTCGGTCAATTTAAAGAACTAGGTTCAACACCTCAAATAGGGCAGGTTGAAGAACACCGTCTCCAGTCAAGCATAGATTTGTTGTTTCTGAACAAAGTCATCAGGAATCGGCTTGATGCGAAACTATTGTTGAGATAAGACTTTGAAACACCATTATTCTTGCCGATCGATCAGCAATCACAAGTAGAAGTGCTGCTCACAATTGATGAATCAATAAATCGATTGATGCAACTCATTTACCGAATCTCATGAGCTCTAGAAATTTGCTTCGATGAGAAACAGCAGGGAATTATTGCTCTTCGCGACTCACCCTCTGAAAGTGCAGTAGCCACAAAATTAACGCAAAAATTACCTAAGTAAATCGAAAGCGCCCTGCTGATAAGAAGAAGCAGTTCGAGCACAAATGAGCAAGTTGTGTTTGTTTTACATACTCTTCTTCCGCATTGTGCCTGTAGAGTGGACGATACTGGGATCGACTCGTGGATATGTTTGATTTGCATATCCATATAGATGAAATTCCTACTTGGTTCAGACATTACACGATTGGGTAGACATTTTTGGTATTCGGATCCCACGATGTCAGATCTGGGTTCAACATTTCTGGGGAGCAGAAGGAGGAGTGTGGGTAACGAGTGGCAACGCTTAGGAAACGCACCATGCCCTGGATCCGCTTCATTTGGGGGTCTGAGAGATATAGTTTGGGGTATGCCCGAGGCGCAGCTCGATCGTGAACGATTCGGTCTGAACGATACCTATTTCGTGCTTGCATCAATTCTCGCTTTCACAGCGTTGATAGCACTCTTTACCAAGTCTTTGAAATGAGCGTTTTGATTTACTAATGAGCGCCAAAGTTGCACTGGAAGATTTAAAGCGTTTTTCCAGAAGTAAGAGAGTTAACGACCTTGCTCGTTTCTACAAGACTGCGCCAGGTGAATATGGTGAAGGTGATTTGTTTCTCGGCGGATCGGTTCCAGAAACTAGATCTGTTGCAAAGAGACACAAAAATCTAGAGCTTCAGGAGATTGAGAAACTCTTCAAATCGCCATTTCATGAAGCGCGACTGTGTGCCGCAATCATCATTAACTTGCAGTTTAAAGTAGCCAAAAAAACCCACGAGCGCAAAAGAATCTTTGATTTCTATTTGAAGCAGGTTCGAGCCGAACGTGTGAATAACTGGGACATTGTTGATGTATCAGCTCCTTGGATGGGTGTTTATTTGACTGAAGTTGAAGACCCGATGCCGCTGTTGATCAAGTTATCTAAGTCGAATTCTCTGTGGCAAAGAAGGGTTTCAATCATGCTTACCTTTGCCTTAATTCGCCATGGGAATTTGGAACCAACAATCATTATTTCTAAGGCTTTGCTTGCCGATGACCAGGATTTGATTCACAAGGCAGTGGGCTGGATGCTTCGCGAGTTAGGCAAAAAAGATGTCATGTTGTTAAGAAAGTTTCTCACAGAACATTCACACACAATGCCCCGCACCATGCTTAGGTACTCGATTGAGAAACTTCCTGAACGTGAACGGAAGAAATGGCTCGCTCAACGAAAATAGCTTCTTCACACCTAGTGACGGAATTTCCGTTAGACAAGTTCTACGTCTAACTACATGTGGACGATACTGGGATCGAACCAGTGACCCCTTCCATGTCAAGGAAGTGCGCTACCGCTGCGCTAATCGTCCTTATTAAGTTGTAACGAAATCTATCGAGGTGGAGACGGGATTTGAACCCGTGTAGCGGGATTTGCAGTCCCGAGCCTCGCCTCTCGGCCACTCCACCAAATCTATGTCGCACTCTATTTAGCCGAATTGGCTAATCAGAGCGGACGACGGGGGTCGAACCCGCGACCTGAACCTTGGCAAGGTTCCGCGCTACCAACTGCGCTACGTCCGCAAAACTTGATCTCGCCACCAAACGGCACCGATGATCAAGGAGGTGAAATCTATCCTAGATTTAGAGAGCTTCCCAAACGGATACAGGCGGTGAACATTGGCGCGATTCTGGATGGGCGGTATTCACGCAGAGGTGTTAGCCGAGGTTCGTAGCGACCTCGAAGCGTTAGGTAATCTTCTCTCGTGAAATTCCGGGAACAAATAAAAGCTAGCCCTTACGGCTCTTTAGTCTGGCGGATTTTCATCGGCGTCATTGGCGGACTGGTAACAATTATTGGAACGATATTTCTATTTGCCCCAGGTCCTGGATTATTGGTCCTTTTAGCGGGACTCGGAATTCTTGCTACTGAGTTTGCTTGGGCATCTAGTGCAATTCGAAGAACTAAGTCAATCGCTGAGACCACTTCGCAGAGATTTGGAATTCCGCTATGGGTCAAATACTTGCTTGTGGCTGGTGGAGCCGTTCTTTCTATAGTTCTTTTGGTGATCTTTTACGCTTTGTAGCAAGTGGTTTTGGTAGCCTCGCTAAGTGAGCGCCGATAGCCAAGTCATCTCAATCAAACTCGACGGCGCAACTAAGAGTTTTCCAGTTGGTCAGAAAATCACCCAAATTTGTGAGTTGGTCTATCCAGATCAGATGAAGCCAGGACCGAGCGCAATAGTCGTTGCCCGGGTAAATGGCTCACTTGTGGATCTCTGGAGTGACATCGCAGAGGGCGATGTAGTGGAGACCGTGAGCATCGATTCACCTGATGGGCTAAATGTGCTTCGCCATTCAACCGCGCACGTTCTTGCTCAAGCGGTTCAAGGCCTGTTCTCACAGACTCGACTTGGAATTGGCCCACCAATTACAGATGGTTTCTATTACGACTTTGATCCAGAGCGCCCCTTCACGCCGGAAGATTTAGAGAAGCTTGAGAGTGGAATGCGCAAGATCGTTAAGGATGGACAGCGATTTAAGCGTCGAGTTGTTACTGATTCGCAGGCGTTAGAAGAATTATCAAAAGAACCTTTCAAGTGTGAATTGATTAAGTTCAAGAGTGGCGATGTCGCAGAAGGTGCTTCGGTAGAAGTAGGCCAAGGTGAATTAACAATCTATGACAACCTCGGTCGCGACGGTAAGGCGCTTTGGGGAGATTTATGTCGCGGCCCGCACCTGCCCTCAACTAAGTACATTCCAGCATTTAAGTTGATGCGCTCAGCCGGTGCGTATTGGCGCGGTTCTGAAAAGAACCCGATGCTGCAGCGAATCTACGGAACTGCTTGGCCTACCCAAGAAGCGTTAGATCAGTATCTGCATTTGCTTGAAGAGGCTGAAAAGCGAGATCACCGAAAATTAGGTTCTGAGTTAGATCTCTTCTCATTCCCAGAAGAGATTGGATCTGGGCTCGCAGTCTTTCATCCCAAAGGCGGAATCATCCGTATGGCGATGGAGGAGTACTCGCGTAAGCGCCATGTTGAAGAGGGATATGAATTTGTTTACTCACCGCATCTAACTAAGGCGGCGCTCTTTGAAAAATCCGGGCACCTTGATTGGTATGCCGATGGCATGTATCCGCCGATGGTGATGGATGAAGAACATCATGCCGATGGAACGATTAAACGTGCGGGACAGAAGTACTACATGAAGCCTATGAACTGCCCCTTTCACAATCTCATTTTCGCCTCCCGCGGTCGCTCATATCGTGAACTGCCACTTCGCTTATTTGAATTCGGAACTGTTTATCGATATGAAAAGTCAGGCGTAATTCACGGAATCACAAGGGCGCGCGGTTTCACTCAAGATGATGCGCATATCTATTGCACATCTGAGCAGATGGCAGATGAGCTAGATAGTTTGTTGACATTCGTTCTAAATCTCTTGCGTGATTATGGATTGCAAGATTTCTATCTTGAACTTTCTACAAAAAATAAGGAGAAGTTCATTGGCTCAGATGAGGATTGGGATAAAGCAACTGCGACCTTGAAAGCAGCCGCAGAGAAACAAAACTTAGGACTAGTACTTGATGAAGGCGGAGCTGCGTTTTACGGTCCGAAGATAAGCGTCCAAGCCAAGGATGCAATCGGGCGAACTTGGCAGATGTCTACAATCCAAGTTGATTTCCAACTCCCACAGAGATTTGAACTTGAATACCAAGCATCTGATGGTTCACGGCAACGTCCGGTAATGATTCATCGCGCACTCTTTGGATCTATTGAGAGATTCTTCGGCGTACTAACTGAGCATTACGCCGGGGCTTTCCCTCCTTGGCTTGCACCCGTTCAAGTTCGAGGTATTCCTGTTGCTGAGGCGTTTGCGCCTTATCTTGCTGAGGTTGTTGGGGAGATGAAGAAGTCGGGGATTCGCGCCGAACTTGATGGCTCGGATGATCGGATGCAGAAGAAGATTCGAAACGCACAGGCAGAGAAGATTCCATTCATGATGATTGCTGGCGAAGAGGATCAAAAGGCGGGCGCAGTCTCATTTAGATTCCGAAATGGCGAACAGAAGAATGGTGTTCCAATAAAGGAAGCAATTGCCATGGTCTTAAAAGCGGTTAATGAGCGGACCCAGGTTTAACAAACAAATTCATGAGTGAGATCGATGGCGTAGGAGTGCCTGATCGTTGGCAACGTTTATGGGCGCCGCATCGGATGGCCTATCTATCGGGTGAAAATCGTCCCCTTAAGGGAAATGATGTTGGTTGTCCTTTCTGCGAGATTCCTAAGAACGATGATGAAACCTCACTCATTATTCATCGTGGCCAGAGCGCTTACGTTGTCCTAAATCTTTACCCCTATAACCCGGGCCATCTCTTAATCTGCACTTTTAGACATGTTGCCGATCTAACCGATGTCACGGATCAAGAGAAGAAAGAAATGTTTGACCTTACGACAGATGCGATGAAGGTGATTCGAATAGTCTCAAAGCCGGCTGGATTTAACCTCGGAATGAATCAAGGGTCTGTTTCTGGGGCAGGTGTGGCTGAACATATCCATCAACATGTGATCCCAAGATGGAGCGGAGATGCGAATTTCATGCCGTTGATTGGGCAGACAAAGGTCCTACCTAAACTCTTAAGTGAAACTCGCTCTGAATTAGCTAGCGCTTGGCGAGAGCTTCCAAAATCGAATTAAGTTCGATGCCTCCAAATCTCTTATGGATACCAATCGGTATCGCGATGGCGAAGATGCCTTGAGCAAAGCCATCTTCACCAAGATCGCTATAAAGCTGTAGGTACTCATCTTGAAAATCCTTAATCAGATCTACCAACTCAGAATCAGCCGAATAACGCTTAACTTCGGCTCCCGAATAATCATGAACGAGATTATCTTCAAGCGAGATCAGCCCAGTTGGTTGACCAAGATCATCATGTAAAACTAGGAATGGGGTTGCGAATTGTTCTAAGATTCGATTTCCAATTAAAACGATGTCGTCGAAATCGTTCTCAGCAAACTCCAAACCTTGAACGAGAATTAGTCGAGGAAATTGCCGCTCTGCATATTCTTGCCAAATCTCAACCATCTGTTGCGAAATTCCAGAGCGCGCATCCACAAGCAAGGCAAATAGATCTACCTCAAAGTTCAATTCAGTTGCAGTTTGACCGCTTCTTGAAATTTCAAAGTTGATGACTTGTGAAGCGAGGCCATCGGTTAGTTGCTCTGCCGGCTTAGTCTCCGTATCAAAGGCCAAAAGTAGGCGGATTCGGGGCTCTTTCACGAGAAGAGCCTACGATGTACCCAATGATTCAAAGCAGATTTAAGGCGCCAGTAACCAAGGTCATCACGCCTATTTGTCGCGGGTTGCTGAGAATGAAGGTAAGCGCAAACGCCCTAACAATCTTTGGCGCTATAGGCGTTTCGATTTCTGCGATCTATTTCTTTAGTCGCGATCAACTTTTTGTCGGAACTCTAGTTGTCTCACTTTTTGCTCTCAGCGATCTCTTTGATGGGACCATGGCAAGACTCTCCAACAACCAAGGAACAAAATGGGGAGCGCTATTAGATTCAACACTTGATCGAGTTAGCGACGCGGCAATCGCAACCGGGATCTGGCTCTACTTTAGAAATGCGGATTCTGACTTTCAGTATCTGGCACTCGTAGTTCTATTTCTTGGTGGGCTAATTCCTTATATAAGAGCTCGCGCAGAAAGTCTTGGAATCGAGTGTTCCGTCGGTGTAGCAGAGCGCGCCGAGAGATTAATTCTCCTTCTAATAGGTACTGCTCTTGCCGGACTCGGGATTGATATTGCACTTGAGGCGGCGTTGGTCCTGCTTGCGCTCCTTAGCGTCGTGACAGTTTTACAAAGAATGCGAGTTGTCTACCGGGCGTGAAAGCGATTTCGGATTGGAGTATCTATTTTGTCTACAGCGCACTTTGGCGAGCTCTGCGAATAATCCCAGAGAAGAGCGCATATCGACTCTTTAGCAACCTTGGCGAGCGCGCCTATCGCAGAAACGGAAAGAGAGTTAGGCGGCTTCGTAGCAACTACACCGCCGTTAGACCAACGGCAAGTAAGGATGAGATTGAGAAATTAGTTAAGGGTGGTCTGCAGAGTTCAATGCGTTATTGGTGTGACACTTTTCGAATCTCGGATTGGAGCAGGGAAAGAGTTGCATCAACGGTCTCCACAGTTAACGGCCACCTCTTCTATGGGGGCGCAAAAAGTGGTCGAGGAGTTATCGTTGCCCTGCCTCACGCTGGTAATTGGGATCATGCCGGACTCTTTTTCTGTAGCCAAGGGGTCAAAGTGCACACGGTGGCAGAGCACCTAAAGCCAGAACGACTCTTTCGCAAATTCCTAACGCATCGGGAAGCGATGGGTATGACGGTTTTGGATATTGATAGTTCGGTTATTAATCAGCTCGAACTCTTTCTAAATCAAGGATTGCTTGTCGCTTTAGTTGCAGACAGAGATCTATCTCGCTCCGCAATCGAAGTTGATTTCTTCAATCGAAAGTCACGCATGCCAGCAGGTCCGGCTCTTCTTGCGCTTCGTACCAATGCGGATTTGATTACTGCCTATGTTTCATTTGTTGGCGATGGCATCAAGGTGAAGTTCAAAGGACCATTTGAAGTCCGGCGAGACCAACCCGAGAAGGAGGAAATACATCGCATAACCCAGAGCCTTGCCGATGCTTTTGCAGAAGATATAAACGAGGATCCGACTTCGTGGCATATGCAGCAACGAATATTTATTGATGATGCAGACTTTCGTGAAAGGAGTGAGACCGAATGAAAATCGGGATGGTCTCACCATATGCATGGGATGTTCCGGGTGGTGTTCAAGCGCATATAAAAGACTTAGCTCACTATTTTCAAGGGGCCGGACATGAAGTATCAGTTCTCGCTCCTGCGCTCGATGAAGCTTCAGTTTCGGAGGATTTTGTTGTTACCGCCGGACGCCCAGTTGCGATTCCTTTTAACGGTGCGGTGGCGCGAGTTCTCTTTGGTCCGGTTGCTGCAACGAGAGTGCGCCAATGGATTCACAAGAATGACTTTGACGTACTTCACCTACATGAACCAGCGATCCCATCACTCTCACTCCTTGCTTGTTCAATTGCTGAGGGTCCGATGGTTGGAACCTTCCATGTTGCCGCGCCGCGCCAGAAGGTTGCTTTTGCGATCGCACCTCTGCTCGAACCAGTAATTGAGAAGCTACGCGCACGAATAGCAGTAAGTGAGGTTGCGCGTGAGACTCTCACAATTCATCTTGATACCGATGCTGTTGTAATTCCCAATGGAATAACGGTTGATTTCTTCGCCTCCGCTGAACCGAAAGCAGAATGGACAAAGGTATTAACGATTGGTTTTCTCGGTAGGTTTGATGAACCTCGTAAAGGGCTGGAGCTCTTATTGCGGGCGCTTCCCGGCATTGCAAAATCGATACCGAGCGCGCGGATCTTGATTGCAGGTCCTGGCGAAGGTCTCGAGCTGATGCAATCCGTACCACCCAACCTCCGTAATCGTTTAGAGTTCTTGGGCAGATTAAGTGAGGAAGAGAAAGCGGTATTTCTCCGCTCAATTGATATTTACGTAGCACCCAATACTGGTGGGGAGTCGTTTGGAATCATTCTGGCTGAAGCGATGGCAGCTGGTGCGGCAATAGTGGCGAGCGATTTACCTGCATTTCTCAATGTGCTCGGTTCTGGAAGATATGGATTAACGTTTAGAAATGAAGATGCATCCGATTTGGAACGACAGATTATTCGTCTAGGACAGGATGCTAACTTACGTGAGGAATTACGAGGCCGCGCTCGGGAAGGTGCAAGACGATTTGATTGGAGTGAGGTAGGACCAGAAGTTATGAACATTTATCATTTGGCGCGCGCTGCCAGCGAGAGGGTTCAAGTAGGAAGTGAACCTCGATCGTGGCTGCGTTTCTTAACGAGGGATGAGGGTTGATGAGTTCCTTTGCACTTGTACTACTTTTTTCTCTGATCTTTATCTGGTACTTAACCTTTTCAGCCAATCGTCTTGATCGACTTCATCATCGAGTTGAAACTTCTTGGGCAAACTTAGATTCAATCCTGCAGCGCAGAGCTGCGATTGCCCGCGAGATTGCCCACTTACGAGAAATTGATCCTGCTACCAATTTAATTCTCATTGCTGCTGCTCATCAGGCCCGGATTGCAGGGATCTCAGAACGTAGCGAGGCAGAGAGCGGGCTCTCCGGCGCTCTCAAACACCTTCGTGATGAGAGCGATATTCCGCACATTCACCCCGAACCTTTTAAGGAACTTGATTTACTTACCGATCGCTTAAGGACAGCGATTGCTATCCACCAAGAAGCGGTGCGAGCAACAGTTAATCGCCGCTCAAAGTTGATTTTCCGCCTCTTTCGTTTAGCTGGCCGCGCACCTCTTCCAGTCACTTATCCCTTTGAGGACGATGTTCTTTAGACCTAGGAATTTCGCGCCAATATTGCTGGCACTCGTACTGTCACTTACTTCCTGTGCGAATTTGAGTATGCCTTTTTCCAAGAGTGAGCCCGAGCCAGAACGAAACATCCTTACTGGGGAAGTTGGAAGTAATGGAAAGGTATTCGCAGTTAAGTTTGATGACACGACCTATGCGCATCCACAAGATGGAGTGGAAGCCGCAGATGTAGTTGTGATCACCCAGGTTGAAGCCGGACTAACTAGGTTGATGGGAATCTACTCTTCAAATTATCCTCAACAGCTCGGACCTATTCGTTCGGCACGCATTTCAGATATCGACATCCTTTCTCAATTTGGTCGGGTTGGTTTTCTTTATAGCGGTGCACAGAGCAAATTGCGTCCCGTTTTAAGTAGCGCTAATTTGGTAAATCTCAGCGCCGAGCGAAACCCACCAACAATTTATTTCAACGATCCAGAGCGTGTGGCTCCTTACGCCATGATGGTTCGCCTCCCACTTCTATTTGAGAAAGCTGATGAGGTCGAGATAGTCAAGAGCGTTGGTTGGAAGCATGGAGAGCTGACCGAGAGGGCTCTTCCAGTTCTAAGTGCGAAAGTAGTTTGGCCAAACGCCTCTTATGAACTTTTTTGGAACGAAACAAATTCAGCTTTCGATCTGAACTTTGACGGTCGCCCTAACCTTGCCAAATCAGGCCAGCGACTTGGGTCAAATATGTTGGTGGTTCAAGTTGTGAAAATTGCACCCTCGGAATATGGCGACAAGTTCGGCGGTGTTACTCCAAAAAGTGAAGTAGTGGGTGAGGGCGATGCCTTTCTATTCCGTGATGGCACAGTTACTAAGGTTCGTTGGAGTCGGCCAAGTGCGAGTGAGCCCACATCATGGTTGCTTGAAAATGGCAGCGAAGCAGAATTCGCACGGGGACAAGTTTGGATATTTCTCAATGATAAGGATCCCGAGATCATCTATCGCAAAGAGTCGCCGACTCCATAACTACCGTGATTTCAGCCGTTCTCGCTGAAAAATCGCCGAATCGCCATTTTTAAGTAGAATCTCGCCATGGCTGAAAGACATGTAACGGGCACCTCACGCGTTAAGCGCGGCATGGCAGAGATGCTCAAGGGTGGCGTCATCATGGATGTCGTAAATGCTGAGCAAGCAAAGATCGCAGAAGATGCCGGCGCAGTTGCGGTAATGGCGCTAGAGCGCGTACCCGCTGATATTCGCGCCCAAGGTGGCGTTGCGCGTATGTCTGATCCGGACATGATTGAAGAGATTAAGGCCTGTGTTTCGATTCCAGTTATGGCCAAGGCTCGAATTGGTCACTTTGTTGAAGCTCAAATTTTGCAGGCGATTGGCGTTGATTACATTGATGAATCAGAAGTTTTAACCCCAGCTGATTACACCCATCACATCGATAAATGGAATTTCACTGTTCCATTTGTATGCGGCGCAACAAACCTCGGTGAAGCGCTCCGCCGTATTAATGAAGGCGCGGCGATGATTCGCTCTAAAGGTGAAGCAGGCACCGGTGATGTCTCAAATGCAACCACTCATATGCGCTCCATCTCAGGGGAGATTAGAAAACTAACCTCGATGCGCGAAGATGAGCTCTACGTTGCGGCAAAAGAACTTCAAGCGCCCTACGAGTTAGTGAAGGAAGTTGCACAAGCTGGCAAGTTACCTGTCGTTCTCTTTACTGCTGGCGGAATCGCAACTCCTGCTGATGCTGCGATGATGATGCAACTTGGCGCTGATGGTGTTTTCGTAGGATCTGGAATTTTCAAGAGCGGAGATCCGGCAAAGCGTGCTACAGCAATCGTTAAATCAGTTACCTACTACACCGACCCTAAAGTGGTTGCCGATCAATCGCGCGGACTAGGTGAAGCGATGGTCGGAATAAATGTTGCTGATATTCCGGTCCCTCACCGTCTTGCAGATCGAGGTTGGTAGAAAAAGTGATTGTTGGAGTCTTAGCGCTCCAAGGTGATGTCCGTGAACACATCAACTCCTTGAGCGACTGCGGAGTAAGTGCGATAGAAGTTAAATCGTTAGCTGAATTAGAGCGGGTTGATGCCCTGGTTATCCCAGGCGGTGAATCAACTACAATCAGCAAATTGGCTAGAAGTTTTGGACTTATCCAAGCTCTCCGGGCTCGAATCAAGGCTGGAATGCCAACTTACGGTTCATGCGCGGGGCTCATTCTTATCTCTGAGCGAGTGCTAGATGCGATCGATGGGCAAGAGGGTTTTGGTGGGTTAGATGTAACAACACGGCGTAATGCATTCGGACGACAAGTCGATTCCTTTGAAAGCGATATCGAATTTAAAGGAATCACGGGGCCGAAGTTTCGGGCGGTTTTCATTAGGGCGCCATGGATTGAGCAGCATGGGGATGATGTAGAGGTGCTAGCTGAAGTTGATGGCCGGGCGGTAGCCGTGAGAAGTGGTTCATTGCTGGCGACCTCATTCCACCCGGAATTGACTGGAGATAATCGAATTCATCGCTACTTTGTAGATGTGATTTGTAGAGATGCAGCGAAGGTAGGTGCTTAATGTCCGGTCATTCCAAATGGGCAACGATAAAACGGAAGAAAGCGCTAATCGACTCGAAGCGAGCTAAGGCATTTGCCAAACATATAAAGGCAATTGAAGTGGCCGCACGTAATGGCGGCGCAGATCCGGCCGGTAATCCAACGCTTTACGATGCAATTACCAAGGCAAAGAAGAGTTCAGTTCCAAGTGAGAACATTGAGCGTGCATTGAAGCGTGCCGCCGGAGCTGAAGGCGGAAGCGCAAATTGGGAAACGATTATTTACGAGGGATATGGTCCAGGCGGCATCGCTTTAATGATCGAATGCTTATCCGATAATCGCAATCGCGCTGCTTCCGATGTGCGAGTCGCGGTTACGCGAAATGGTGGAACCATGGCTGATCCTGGTTCAGTTGCATACATGTTCAATCGCCGAGGTGTTGTAATCGTCAAGAAGGCACAAGCCGGAAAGAACTTACGAGAAGATGATTTGCTCGAAGCAGTTCTAGATGCTGGCGCAGAAGAAGTTAATGATTTAGGTGAGAATTTTGAAGTTGTCATGGAGCCGACAAATTTGGTTGAGGTTCGGCGAGCACTTGAAAAGAGCGGAATTGAATATGAATCGGCAGATGTTTCATTCTTGCCTAGCGTTTCTATAAGTATTGATGGCGAAACAGCTAAATCCGTCTTTGAACTCATCGATGCGATTGAAGATTTGGATGATGTGCAAAATGTCTATGGAAACTTCGATGTATCTGATGAGGTAATGGCGAGCCTCGCCTAGTTAGAGGAGCCTGATTTATAGGCTCTGTGGGTGCGAGTCCTCGGTATCGATCCCGGTCTAACCCGTTGCGGAATCGGGGTCGTTGAACGCGCCGGGGATACAAAATTGAGGTTGATTGATTGCGGTGTGATCCGAACGGATTCACATTCACCTCTTCATGAACGACTACTTCTTCTAGATGAATCACTTAGGGAGTGGATTTCCAAAGTGGAACCCGATGCGATCGCGGTCGAACGAGTCTTCTCTCAGCTCAATGTTAAGACTGCAATGGCAACCGGTCAGGCGGCCGGCGTAGCTCTCTTACTTGCTGCGAAAGTAGGAGTACCAATCGCTCTTCATACCCCAACCGAAGTTAAAGCGGCAGTCACCGGTTCCGGCAGAGCAGGTAAGGATCAGGTAGCAAAAATGGTGGTACGAATTCTTGAACTTAAGGAGGCGCCAAAGCCAGTCGACACCACTGATGCTTTAGCACTTGCCATCTGCCATCATTGGCGCGGTATGAGTTCTGACAAATTGAAAGACGCCGCCGCTAAAGAAAAATCTAGATTGCATGCGCTTCGAGGCGCTAAGGCGAAGAGATGATTTCGCAAGTTTCGGGAAGAGTCGCAACTGCTAAATTGACTAGCGTTGTTCTAGATGTTGGCGGAATTGGATATGAGATCTCTGTCGCCCCCGAATTGGCCAGCAAGGTTGCGGTTGGAGAAAGTTTGACGCTCTACACCTCCTTAGTTGTGCGCGAAGATTCATGGAAGCTATTTGGCTATCTGGATTCTCATGCGCGCGATCTCTTCGAAGAACTTCAAGGTGTCACAGGCGTAGGACCGAAGGTTGCGCACTCCTTGTTATCGGTCTATCCACCAGAAGAGCTGCAATCAATCATCGGAAGCGGTGATCAAGCAGCTTTGGAGCGAGTTCCCGGAATTGGCAAGAAAGTTGCATCAAGAATTCTGCTCGAACTGCGAGAGCGATATAACGTTGGAAAATCAAGAGGTTCAAAGGATGGAAAGTGGCGCGATGCGCTTCATGACGCGTTGACTTCACTTGGCTACACCACAAAGGAAGCTGATCGCACAATTGATGAGACCTTGAAAAGCATTGAATCCAGCCCAGAAAAGATTGATATTTCGGAGTTACTTCGAACCGCGCTTAGCCATGCACGGAGCAGAAGATGAGCGGTGAGGATTTTCTAAGTACAGATTTAACTCCGGAAGAGAGTTCGGCAGAACAGGCGCTGCGTCCACATGATCTCTCTGAATTTATCGGTCAGCACCGGGTCCGAGATCAAGTAAGTCTGCTTTTAAGAGCAGCGCGCGAGCGGGGAGCGCCAGCTGATCACATCCTCCTTTCAGGTCCGCCGGGATTAGGTAAGACGACGCTAGCCATGATAGTTGCGAAAGAAATGGGCGCACCCATAAGAGTTACTAGTGGCCCGGCGATAACGCATGCAGGGGATCTTGCCTCGATACTTTCTTCGTTAGTCGAAGGTGAGATTCTCTTTCTAGATGAGATCCACCGCATGGCGCGACCCGCAGAGGAAATGCTTTACATGGCGATGGAAGATTTTAGAGTAGATGTAATTGTTGGCAAGGGCCCAGGCGCGACCGCAATCCCGCTATCTCTTCCGCATTTCACTTTAGTAGGTGCAACAACGAGAGCCGGATTATTACCCGCACCACTTCGCGACCGATTTGGTTTTACGGCGCATCTTGACTTCTACGAACCATCTGAAATCGAGGCAATCGTCAAGCGCAGCGCTTCTCTTTTAAATGTTTCGATAGATAAAGAAGCGGTTACAGAATTAGGCAAGCGATCAAGAGGCACGCCCCGTATTGCAAATAGACTTCTGCGAAGAGTTCGAGATTACGCCCAAGTCCATGGCGACGGTGAGGTAACGGGTGAGATGACTGTGAACGCACTTGATATCTATGAAGTCGATCAGATGGGATTAGATCGATTGGATAAATCCATATTAAAGGCCCTGGTTGAACAATTTGGTGGTGGCCCAGTTGGTTTAAACACCCTGGCAATGGCAGTAGGTGAGGAGCGCGAAACAGTTGAATCAATGGCAGAACCATTCCTAGTTCGCTCTGGCTTTATGCTCCGTTCGCCTCGAGGAAGAACTGCAACAGCCTTGGCTTGGCGCCATTTAGGCAAGAATCCACCACCCCAAACGCCCGCGCTTTTCGACAGTCCTGAGATAGAAAAGTAGACTCTCGCTTCATGTCTTACGCGGGTTCCCAAAGAAATTCTGGCGATGCCAAGAAGTCCAATCCGGCTCGCACCCTCTCCGTTACCTTGTTATTAACGGCAGTCCTTGCCGGAGTTGCTCTCGCCGTGGGTGCAACCACAATCAACTTAGGGCTCGATCTTCGGGGCGGAACCAGCGTTACCTTGCAACCTCGAGTTCAAGATGGCGATTCAGGGCAAGTTACCGTTGAAGCAATCGATCAAGCAGTTTCGATCATCCGCCAACGCGTTGACTCACTCGGAGTTGCAGAAAGTGAAGTCACTGCGGAAGGAACCGGAACAAATCGCCAGATTGTGATTGCGGTACCGGGAGAGACCGGACGAAGAATCGTAGATCTTGTTGGCCAGACTGCCGAACTTAGATTTAGACAGGTTGTTGTAGAAGCTCAATCTGTTCCCAGTGAGAACGATGCAGCTTTGATTGAAGGGCTAAACCTCTCACCTGAGGAACTAAGCCAATTTAATAATTTGAACTGTACGACATTCGATTCAAATGCTGTTGTAGATAAACCAGAAGCACTACTCGTTACATGCGATCGCAGCGGAGTCGTTCGATACATCCTTGCCCCGGCTCAAGTCGTTGGTCGTGATGTTCGAGGCGCAACTGCAGCGATAGATCCGCAGAGCGCACAAGGTTGGTATGTCTCACTTGATTTCACGGGAGATGGAACAAAGAAATTTGGCGAGTTAACCCAAGCAGTTGTAAATCTGCCACAGCCACAAAATCAGGTTGCGATTGTTCTTGACGGGGTTGTTGTCTCAGCTCCTCGAATCAACGAAGCAATTCTTGGTGGCCAAGCCCAGATAACTGGTTCATTCACACAATTAGAAGCGCAAGATCTTGCAAATGTTCTCAAGTATGGATCACTACCTCTTGCCTTTGACCGCGGAGAGGTGCAACAAGTTTCACCAACCCTAGGAAGTGATCAACTGCGTGCAGGTCTTCTCGCCGGTGGGTTAGGAATGCTCCTTGTAATTCTCTACTCGATCTTCTATTACCGAGCGCTCTCGCTAGTAGTTATCGGCTCGCTCGCTCTAGCGGCTGCACAAGTCTTACTGAGCTTGGTGCTATTAACTAAGGGCGTTGGCTACACGTTAACGCTTGCGGGTATCGCAGGAACAATTGTTGCTATTGGTGTCACGGCGGACTCATTTATTGTTTATTTTGAACGTATTCGAGATGAAATGCGTGAGGGCAAGCCACTCCGAGTTGCTGTTGAAACTGGGTGGCAACGAGCTCGTCGAACCATCGTCGTTGCTGACTTGGTTTCTGGAATATCTGCGATCGTTCTCTACATTGTTTCTGTTGGAAGCGTCCGTGGGTTCGCATTCACACTTGGACTGACCACAATTATCGATTTGATAGTCATCTTCTTCTTCACTAAACCGCTCGTTTCATTGCTGGCGCGTGCCAAGTATTTCCAAAAAGGTTCTAGGTATTCGGGAGTTTCGCCTAAGAGCGTCGGAATGATTAAGGAGCCAATTTTGGCGGAGGTAAAGTCATGAAGCTAAGTGGATTAGGCGGAAGGCTTTATCGTGGCGAGACATCTCTTGACATCACTGGCGGTCGCAAGAAATGGTATCTACTCTCTACGCTTTTCATTCTGCTCTCCATGTTCACTCTTGGAGTTAAAGGTGTCGAACTCTCAATTGAATTCAAAGGTGGTTCTTCATTTACTGTAACTACGCCTAGTGGAACTATCGATCAAGCGCGAGAAGCTGTCACAAAAGCCGGTTACCTTGAAGAGCTTCGAATCCAGACAATCGGTGAAGATAAGATCAGAATTCAAACTGGAGTGATTGAGCAATCGCTCTCAAATGCAATCCAAGATTCACTGGCCCAGCAATTCGCTGTTTCGATTGAATCAATCGACACTCAAAATGTAGGTCCTTCTTGGGGCGAGGAGATTTCTCGCAAGGCGCTCCAAGGACTCATTGCCTTCTTGGTGATAATCATGATCTATCTTGCGCTTGCCTTTGAGCCAAAGATGGCAGTAGCTGCAATAGTAGCTCTCATTCACGACGTATTAATCACCGTTGGGATCTACGCACTCGTAGGGTTTGAAGTTTCACCATCTACGGTGATTGGATTCTTAACAATCTTGGGATATTCCTTATATGACACAGTAGTTGTCTTCGATAAAGTTCGTGAAAACACTCGATCTATCACTGCAACAGGTCGGTATACATATTCGCAAGCCACAAATTTGGCGGTCAACCAAACAATTGTCCGCTCACTCAATACCTCTCTGATCGCACTCCTACCTGTCGCGGCGATCCTCTTTGTAGGTGCGGGTCTGCTTGGGGCCGGAACGCTGAAGGATCTTTCGCTTGCGCTCTTCATTGGTCTTATTGCTGGTACTTACTCTTCTATCTTCATCGCCTCACCAGTCTTAGTTCAGCTCCGCGAGCGCGAACCTGCAATTAAGGCCCTAAATCAGAGAGTGATGGCTCGAGGGGGCGGAAGCGCTACACCAAGCCAGAGAATCCAGCACAAACGCGATAAGCGTAAAAATCGTTCGTAGTCGATAATTTGCGAATGAGCGCGCTATTAACCCCAGTAGCGGAGCGAGTTCGGAAAGCCAATCCAGGCGCTGACATCTCCGTTGTTGAGAAAGCTTTCGAGCGCGCCGAAGTTGCTCATGATGGTCAATCAAGAAAGAGCGGCGCACCTTACATAACTCATCCAGTTGCCGTTGCTGAAATATTGGCTGACTTAGGACTAGATCCCAACACAATCGCCGCAGCGCTTCTACATGACACAGTCGAAGATACAGAGTATTCACCTGAACTTTTGCGGAAAGAGTTTGGCGATGAGATAGCAAATTTGGTTGATGGTGTAACTAAGTTGGATCGCCTGACTTATGGACCAACAGCCGAAGCTGAAACAGTTCGCAAGATGGTCGTTGCAATGGCGAAGGACATTAGAGTCCTTGTTATCAAACTTGCAGACCGATTACACAATGCACGTACTTGGCAATATGTAAGCGCTGATAGTGCAGCTCGCAAAGCGCGTGAAACAATTGATATCTACGCACCGCTTGCACACCGCTTAGGTATGAATGCCGTTAAGTGGGAGTTGGAAGATCTATCTTTCAAGTTTCTTGAGCCGAAGAAGTTTGAAGAGATCGAGCGCCTGGTTGCGGAGCGTTCGCCATCTCGCGAAAAGCTAACTGCCGAAGTTGTTCAGATAGTTGAGCATGATCTCGCACAAGAAGGAATCACTGCAAAGGTAACCGGCCGCCAGAAGCACCTCTTTAGCGTTTATCAAAAGATGGTTGTAAGAGGGCGCGAGTTCAACGATATCTATGATCTCGTTGGAATTCGTATTTTGGTAACAGATGTGCGTGATTGCTACGCGGTCCTGGGCTCAATTCACGCGCGTTGGAATCCAGTCCCCGGACGATTTAAAGATTACATCGCAATGCCAAAATTCAATCTCTATCAATCTCTCCACACAACGGTTATAGGTCCAAATGGAAAAGCCGTAGAGATTCAGATTCGTACCCATGAGATGCACCGCAGGGCTGAATATGGAATCGCGGCACATTGGAAGTACAAGTTAGGTAAGCGAACCGGCGGGGATTCTCCAGATGTGCTCTGGTTGAAGCAACTTCACGAATGGCAACAAGAGACAACCGATGTATCTGAGTTCCTTGACGCGCTGAGGTTTGATTTACGCACCCCTGAAGTTTTCGTATTTACACCCAAGGGGAGCGTGATTGCGCTTCCCCAAGGCTCGACTCCAGTTGATTTTGCCTATGCAGTCCATACCGAAGTGGGCAATAAATGCGTTGGCGCGAAGGTGAATGGAAAGTTAGTTTCACTAGAGGCGCCGCTAAGTAACGGCGATGTAGTCGAAGTAGTTACCAATAAAGGTGATAACGCTGCGCCGAGTCGAGATTGGCTAAGTTTTGTAAAGTCACAGCGGGCGCGTTCCAAGATTAAAGCTTGGTTCACTCGCGAGCGACGCGAAGAGGCGATAGATGCAGGTAAAGAGTCAATTGCCCGTCAGATGAGAAAAGCTGGGCTTCCCATCCAGAAGATTCTCGCCGGACAGACTCTTCTCCAATTGGCGCACGATTTGAACTACCCAGATATCGAAAGTCTCTACGCCGCAGTCGGGGATGGCCACATCTCTTCAGGTTCAGTAGTTGAGAAGTTGATAGCCGCAGTCGGGTCAGAGGAAACTCATGAAACTCCGCTCAATGAAATTCTGGGTAGTGGAACTGTTCCCCGAATTGAGAGAAGAAGCGCCTCGGGAGTAAATGTTGAAGGCGTTGAAGATGTACTCATCAAGTTAGCGAGGTGTTGCACCCCTGTTCCAGGCGATCTCATCACTGGGTTTATCACACGAGGAAGCGGAGTCAGTATTCACCGAAGCGATTGCGTAAATGTTGCGGACTTGAAGTTTCATCAAGGCGATCGCATTGTGAAAGTTTCATGGGATCCCAGCGCCAAGACAATCTTTCTTGTTAACATCCAGATCGAAGCGCTGGATCGAGCTCGCCTACTCTCGGATATTACGAGGGCTCTATCTGACCAAGAAGTGAATATTCTCCATGCTGCGGTTAATGCGACAAAAGATCAGACCGCAATCTCAAGATTTACCTTTGAGATGGCTGATGCTTCTCACCTCGATGTGGTGCTGAGTGCGATTAGAAAAATCGATGGCGTCTATGACGTCTATCGAATTACAAATAACTAGTTTTACTAGCCGCTAAATTCAGCAAGGCCGCGCTGCGCTTCAACCAGCCAGACTGATCTTGCAGCAGCTGCCTCACGATGGGCAGCAGCCTTCTTCGCATCGCCTGCAGCCTCAGCCTTCGCTGCCTTCGCCTCGTAATCGGCAACAGCCGCCACCAGCTGATTTACTACTTCGATAGCGCGAGACTTAGCTCCGGGATCGCTACGGCGCCACTGTTCTTGTTCTGTTTCTTTAAGCGTCAATTCGACGTTCTCCACTCTACGATCAAGTTGAGTTCTCTTGTTACGCTCAACCATGCCACATTTTCCGTACTTAGTACGCAGGTCACGGAACTTACGTTTGGCATCATCGAGATTTGTAATCGGAAGTAAGGCTTCAATCTCGGCAACTAGGGATTCACGCTTAGTTAAATTCTCTGCCATTGACTCAGAACGCTTCTCGAGATCGCTATTTTTTGCGGAGAAGAACGTATCTTGAGCAGCCTTGAATCGTTCCCATAGGCGCGCATCATCATTCTTCTTGCCTCGACCAGAAGCTTTCCACTCATCCATGAGCGCCTTGAAGCGGCGAGCCGTTGCAACCCAATCCGTTGAGTTTGCAAGTGATTCTGCCTCGGCGACAATCTTCTCTTTATTACTCTTAACCTCACCTTGCTTCTTGTTTAAGTTTGCAAAATGCTGACGACGCTTCTTATCAAAGTGATTTCTAGCGGCCGAGAAGCGTTTCCAAAGATCAGTGTC
>Ga0194132_10003266_pt1 | contig 29077 bp, 24 predicted proteins | sample TA2KigOf80mmetaG_FD_148612 | JGI IMG/M metagenome (GOLD analysis project Ga0194132, IMG submission 148612) | Freshwater microbial communities from Lake Tanganyika, Tanzania - TA2015054 Kigoma Offshore 80m | ecosystem: Environmental > Aquatic > Freshwater > Lake | place: Tanzania: Lake...
ACCCGTCGAGGCCCGGCGGTTCCGGCGCGTCCAGTTCGATGATGCAGTTGTCGATGCGGAGGCCGGCAAGTGCCGCGAGAACGTGTTCGACGAGGGAGACGCCGGCCCCGGTGTGGCCGAGCGTGGTGCGCCGCTGGGTGCCGGTGACGCGCTCGGCGCGCGCCGGGAGGTCCGGCGCGCCGGGGCGGTCGGTGCGGCGGAACAGTAGCCCGGTGTCGGGCGCGGCCGGCAGGAACCGGGCCGTTACCGGCACGCCGGTAAACAACCCGACCCCGGCGACTGTGGCCGGGCACGCGAGCGTTCGCTGCTGTCGGTAGCCGATGACGCGCACGGTGTGAGCCTTCCCTAGCAAGAGCGCGGGCGGTCGAACTCCGTTCGACCGTCGAACCCGCGCCGGGCGCACCGTCGTTATCGGCTGCGCGCCCCGCGCGGGTTCACACCGAACCGCTTACGGCAGCTTGCCGCCGGGACCGGGCGGGGTCGGGTTCGTGCCCGGCACGCCGTTGCCCGTGTTCGGCACGTCCAACTTGCTCACGTCGATGGCCTGCTTCGTGACCGGGTCCACCGGCGGATACCAGCCGTTGAGGGTTTTCACCACAACGGAGGTGATGTCCGCGTGGGAGGCCACGTAGAACGGCTGCGCCGCCGGCGGCTTCAGCTTCAGTTCCTTGATGTACGCGCTGTTGATCTCTTCCGCCGTCACCGCGTCCGGGTACGCGAACACGATGTGGTAGCCGTTCAACTCCGCGGTCTTATCGACCACGGCCTTCATCTTGTCGTAGAGGTCGCTGATGATCTTGCTGGCCTCGTCGTTGAGCACCTTGCTCACGTTGCGGTCCTCGTCCTCGATCATGCGGGCGAGGTCGAGCATGCGCTTCGCCATCGCGTCCTTCTGCGGGTGCGCGGGGTTCGCGCGCAGGTCGTTCTGAATCTTGATGTACTCGCCGCGCCAGACGACGATGTTCTTGGACAGTTCGTCCTTGCGCTTGTTGAGCAGCCACACTTGGTACTTGGCTTGGCCGAAGTCGCGCATGACCGCGGCCATGTTGAACACGGCGATGGTGGGCCGCGTGGCGGGCGGCGGGGTGCCGGCGGCCGGCGCGCCCGGTTGGGCGCTCGCGGTGCCCGCGAACAGCGCGGCCGCGCCGAGTGCGGCCGACAAAATCAGTAGCGTGCGATTCACTCCAAGCCCTCCTCTGGTCCGCTCCGGTCGCCACGCGGGTTCCGGGCCGCGCGGCACCAAACACCGGCCCGCAGTGCGGGCGGCGCGGGCGCTCGGGCCGGCGCGAATCGCTCGCGCGCGGCCGGGTGAACCCGCGGTCCCCTCGGTGCCGTGGGGGGCGGTAATACCCAATCGGGTTGGGGGCGTCAATCCGAAGCCCGCGAACGGGAAACGGGCGCAAAACCGCCGCGCCCGCGGGGTTTCGTCGAACCGGGCGAACCGTGGGGCGCGCGAAAATCGGGGGCGCGGAAATAGGGGGCGCGCGAGTAATATGGGACGTGGACCCTCGCCCGAACCGGAGATCGCCAACTTGGACGGCCAGCCAACCGAGCGCGCCCAACGGCTCTCGCGGGCCGCGGCCCAGCGCCTGAGCCTGTACCTTCGCGCCGTGGCCGCGTGGCCCGCGGACGGGGACAAGATCGTGCCCAGCCGCCGCATCGCCGACGCCGTGGGCGTCAGCGACGCGCAGGTGCGCCGCGACCTCGCCGCCCTCGGGCACTTGGGCCAGCGCGGGATCGGGTACGACGCCAAAGAACTGGCCGCCGCGATCCGCGCCGCTCTCGGCATCGACCGCGGCTGGCGCGCGGTCCTCGTCGGCGTCGGCAACCTCGGCCGCGCGCTCCTCAAGTATCAGGGGTTCCGCGCGCAGGGGTTCGAGATCGTCGCCCTGTTCGACGCCGACCCCACGAAGGTCGGGCAGGTGGTGGAAGGGCTGACGGTCGAACCGGCCGCGACCGCCGCGGCGCGCGTGGCCGAACTCGGCGCGGAACTCGGCGTCCTCACGGTGCCCGGCACCTCGGCCCCCGGCGTGGCCGACGAACTGGCCCGCGGCGGGGTCCGCGGCATCCTCAACTTCGCCCCGGTTGTGCTGAAGTTGCCCAAGCACGTCCGGCTCGTGACCGTCGACGTGGCGATCCAGTTGGAGCAGCTCGCGTTTCAGGTCCAGCACGGCGACGGGGACGACGAGTGACCGGCCGCGCGCGGCGCGTTACGCGAACAGTTCGCCGATCGGCTTCCCGCGGGCGACCGGCAGCGGGCGGTTCAGTTTGTCCTTGATCTCCGCGTCCGGGTCGATGCCCAGCGCCTCGAACATCGTGGCCGCGAGGTCTTCCGGGCGCGCTTGGCCCACGGTCGCGTACGCGCCGATCTTGTCGCTGGCCCCGTACACGAACCCCTTCTTCGTGCCCCCGCCGGCCAGCACCGCGCAGTAGCACTGCGGCCAGTGGTCCCGCCCGCCGTTGGAGCTGATCCGGGGCGTGCGCCCGAACTCGCCCACCCACACCACGAGCGTACTGTCGAGCAGCCCGCGGTCTTCGAGGTCGGTGAGCAGCGCCGGTAGCGTCTGGTCGGCGACCGGCAGCAGCTCGCGCAGGCGCGCCGGTACGTCCTCGCCGCGGAACCCGTGGTAGTCCCACCCCTGCCCCGCGCCGCCGATGGACCGCGCGTAGTACACGTTCACGAACTTCGCCCCGGCCTCGACCGCGCGGCGCGCGAGCAAGCACCCCTGCCCGTAGGTGGTGCGGCCGTAGGCGTCGCGCGTCTTCTTCGGTTCCTTCGACAGGTCGAACGCCTGCTTGAACCGCGGGCTGGTCAGCATCGCCACGGCCTTCTGGTAGCTCTCGTCCAGCCCCTGCGCCACGGCCGACGTTTCGAGCAGGTCGCTCTGGTCGTCGATCAGCTTCAAGATGTCCTTGCGGCTTTCGAGCCGCTCGACGCTGAGGTTGTCGGGCAGGGTCAGTTCCGGCAGCTTGAAGTCGGGCTTGTTGGGGTCTTGGTTCACGAACAGCGGGGCGTGGGCCTTGCCGAGGAAGCTCGCGTGCTGGCCGGGGGTGATGCTGCCGTCGGCGATCACGTGCGGGTACGAAACGAACGTCGCCACCCCCTTCGGGGCGGGCGCGAGCTTGTCCACGATGCTCCCGTAGGCCGGGAACAGGTCGAGCGAGTCGCGCAGGCGCTGGTCGTCGGTGGGCGGGGCGACGCCGGTGAGCGAGTAGTACCCAGCGGAGTTGTGGTTTTTCATCGTGTGCTGCATGCAGCGCACGACGGTGAGCTTGTCGGCCAGTGCCGCGAGCTTCGGAATCTTCTCGCCGAAGATGACGCCGGGCAGTTTGGTTTTCGTCGCGCCGTACCACCCGCGGACGTTGTCGGGCGCGTCGGGCTTGGGGTCAAAGGTCTCGTGCTGCCCGGGCCCGCCCCACTGGTGCAGGAAGATGACGCTCTTCGCGCGGGCCTTGTGCTTGGCGCGCGGCGCGTCGGCCGCGGCGAGCAGTTGCGGGAAGCCGAGCGCGCCGGCCCCGCCGACGCGAAGGAGTGTGCGGCGCGATAGCGACATGGGAAGCCCTCTTGTACACCTCCCCCTTGAGGGGGAGGTCGGCGAGGCTTTGCGAGCCGGGTGGGGGGTGAGCGCCTTCACGGTTCCTCAGCGGCTCCCCACCCGCCGGCGAAGCGCCGGCGCCCTCCCCCTCAAAGGGGAGGTGAAGACCAAGTGGCCCGCGGTCACGCTTTGGGGCCGATTTCCTTCGCCTGAAGCAGCTCGATTTTGTCGCCGCGGCCCACGGCGTACTTGAAGTCGGCCTTCTCGGTACAGGCCGCGCCGACGCCGCCCTTCGGGTCGAGCGCGAGGAACGCCACCCGCGCCGGGTGAACCCCGCGCCGCCCGGCCGCGGCGTTGGACCGCTTGCACGCCAACTCGCAGGCCTCTTGCGCGCTCTTCCCGGCGCGCATCTGCTCCGCGATGAACAGGCTCCCGCCGATGCGGATGATCTCTTCGCCCACGCCGGTCGCGCCGGCCGCGCCCGCGAGGTCGTCCACGTACAACCCGGCCCCGATGATGGGTGAATCGCCCACGCGCCCCGGCAGCTTGTACGCCAGCCCGCTCGTCGTGCAGACCCCGCCGAGGTGCCCCTTCTTGTCCAGCGACAACACCGTAACGGTGTCGTGGTTGAACTCGTTGATATTAATGTCGGACGCGCCGTCGGCGCTGGTCGGCTTCTTGTCGTCCTTCTTCTTGCGCTCCGGGTGCGCGTCGAGCCACTCCTTGATGCTCTCGGCGGTGTACGGCACTTCGAGCGGGAAGCCCTGTTGCAGCGCGAACCACTTGGCCGCTTCGCCCACCAGCAGCACGTGCGGGGTCTTCTCCATGACCCGCCGGGCCAGCGCCGCGGGGTGCTTGATGTGCTCGACGCACGCGACCGCGCCGCAGGAGAGCGTGCGGCCGTCCATCAGGCACGCATCGAGGGTGAGGCGACCGAGGCGGTCCGGCAGGCTGCCGAACCCCACCGAGTTGCGGATCGTGGTGTCGTCCTCGACGGCCTGCGCCCCGGCGAGGGCCGCGTCGAGCGCCGGCTCGCCCTTCGCCAGCGCCTTCATCGCGACTTCAACGGCCAACTTGCCAAACGGCCATGTCGCAATCGTGATCGGTTCGGGCATGGGTGCGCCTGTGTGAGGGACGGGGAACCCAAATGATAAGCACGAAAAGCCGACGGCGACAGAGCGCCATCGGCTTTTCGTGTTGTGTCAGCGTTACGGACGGGGCCGGCGGTCAGGACACCGTGGCCGAACTGGACCCGGAGGCGCTGTCGGTGCGCGCCTGTTGTTGAGCCAGCGGGAGGAGTTCTTGCCGGTAAATGGGTACGTCGCGGGGGGCTTCGATCCCGAGGCGAATCTTTCCGCGGTCGATGTCCACGACCGTAATGCAGATGTTGTCGCCGATGAAAATCTTCTCGCCCAGTTTGCGGCTGAGAACGAGCATGATCGTATCCCTCCGGTGTGCATCACTCGTCCGTAAACGCTCCGCAACTCTACGTCACAATTCGTGTGGTGCCGCAACGGGCGCGGCATTTCGCCCCTTGACGCGCGCCGCACGGGGCGCACGGCCGGAATAATGCGCGCGCCTGACACCTCACGCGGCCCGGCGCGCCGCAACTCGGCCCCCGAAGTGGCTTTACGCTCAGTAATGGGGACGCGCGGGCCTTGAAGTGGCACAATCGAAACAGGTTGCACAACGCGCCCGGCGGCGCGTCGTGAGCCGCGCCGTCATTACACTTCCGCGAACTGCTTGGGATCGACTCGCACAGCAGCGAGTTCACGGAGCAGGTCGTACCATTTGAGCGCCACGCCCCGGTCGTTCCGTCCGGGAGCCGGCCTTCCCCCTATTGGAATCTGGTCTGCCGGCATTGGCATTGGTTGGCCCCGCTTGGCAACCCGCGCCGCGAACGGAAACGAGCTACCGTGACTGGACCAGAAGATGAGTTGGTGCGCCATCTCGTGCCAAGAAATGTGAAGCGGGTAGGAACTGGAAAAAACACGGGCCGCCCGGTGAGGGCGGGCGGCCCGTGGCGGGCGCGGGCGGGCGCTTCCTGTCCGCCCGCGCTCCGGGTTGTCGGCGGGCTGCGGGGCGCTCCGCGGGTGCTGAGGTGGGTCCGGCGCTCGATGGGTCGAGGGCGGCGGTCGAGTTTCGCGCGGCAATCTGTTCAAGCGCTCGCGCGAACCGACCGCGGCCCCGCTGTGGGTTGAGGCGCGGCCTACGGATCAGGACCCGCGGGCGGAACCCGCGGCCCGCCGTGTTTCACGCCACGCACGCCATGTTCGCGATGCCGGCCGACTGGCCCTTGATGAACTCCAGCGGGCGCGGGTCGCCGGCGTACCGCGCGTCGGCCGGGTGGAAGATTGCCTGCTTCAGCTTCGCCCGCTGTTCCAGCACCGCGAGCTTTTCCGGCGTGCCGGGCGCGGCGGTCGTGGGGGCCGCGGGCAGCGGCGCGCTGCCGGTGAAGTTCCCCACCCCGCGGCGGGCGTACTTGCTCGTCGAGGGGTACAGCTCCTTCACCCCCGGCGTGTAGTAGCAGCTCCAGCACAGCCCGCGCGGGCGGTTGATTTTCGACTTCGTGCAGTGGCGGCAGATCGGGGTCATGGCTCTATTCCTGTGTTCGGGTCGTGTGTGTCGGGTCGTGTGTCCGTCGCGGTGTTTCGGGGTGCGGCGTCAGGCCGCGGCGATCTCGTTGGTCGGTACGAACCGCTTGCGGTTCGGGGCGGCGCGCTCGATCTCGATCCGCTCCGCCAGTGCCTTTTCCACCTCGCCCAGCAGCTCGCGGCGCATCTCGTCGCGGGGCGTGTCGTCGAACCAGTTCAGGAACCAGCGGCACGCGGCCGGCTCACCGAGGCGCTGGTCCGCTTCGAAGCAGGCCCGCGCGAAGAACTCCTCGACTTGACCCACCGATTCGAGATCGTCGCCCTGCCAGCCGCAGAAGCCGAGGGCGCACGCGGCCTCGACCGGCCAGTCCTGCACGCACATCAGCGGCGGCGGGGTCGTCGTGCTCCCCTGCGTGAGCCGCGGGTCGTCGCCCCGCAGGGCGTCGCGGAGCGCCTCCAGCCCGGTCGTCGAGAGCACCGGAGCGAACCCGTCCCGCCACACCAAGCGCCAGCTTTCCATGGTCGTCCCTCCCCGATTCCCCACGATGCGTCACCCTGTCGGCTGCGTCACAACTCCTCATTTGCATCCGACACACTTTATATACGTCCGTCCAGTATCGATGTCAACACGCAATCGACACTTTTTTCTATTTTCTTTTTGCCAAGTGGTGTTTCGTAGTTTTGATGGACGTTTCTAGCTGGCTGATGCGCGCGATACTAGACATTGATAGACATGCAATGTGGGTGTGCGCCCGAACCCGTTCCAGCGGAAGTGCAGGCATTTACGGGTGTTCAGTGAAATGCCCCACGCGGAACCGCCTGCGGCGGGCGCGGGTTAGTTTTGGCACCTGATGTTTTCGAGGGCCGAGCCGTGATCCGGTATTTCGTGGCGCTCTGTTTGGGAACCGTTGTCGCGCTGACCGCGCGGGCCGCGGAACCGCTGAAGAAGGTGGAATGGAAGGTCGGGGACGTGACCCGCGAGGCGCTTGTCTGCGCCCCGGCGAAGGGCGCGACCGCGCCGGCTCCGCTCGTGTTCATCTTCCACGGGCACGGCGGCACCGCGAAGCACGCCGCCGCGAGCATCGGCGTTCACACCCACTGGCCCGAGGCCGTGTGCGTTTACCCACAGGGCCTGAACACGCCCGGCAAGCTCACTGACCCGGAGGGCAAGAAGACCGGCTGGCAGTCCAACCCCAAGGACCAAGACGACCGCGACCTCAAGTTCTTCGACGCGATGCTGAAGACGCTCCGCGCGGACTACAAGATCGACGACGCCCGAGTGTACGTGACGGGACACTCCAACGGCGGGCGGTTCACGCAAGTGCTGTGGGCCGAGCGCGGCGACGTGTTCGCAGCGGTCGCGCCGAGCGGCACCACGGCCGGGTTGATGGTGAAATCGCTGAAGCCGAAGCCGTGCCTGCACATCGCCGGTGAGAAGGACGAACTGGTGAAGTTCGCGTGGCAGAAGGCGACGATGGACGCGATCCAGAAGCAGAACGGGTGCGAGGCCGAGGGCAAACCGTGGCAACCGGGCGCGGACCCGACCGGCACGCGCTACGCCTCAAAGGGCGGCACGCCGCTGGTAACGTGCATCTACCCCGGCGGGCACACGTTCCCCGCCGACGGCGCGAAGCGCATCGCGGCCTTCTTCAAGGAGCACGCGAAGAAGTGACGAACCGGTCCAAGAACGCTTTCGCCTTGCGCGCGGTGTTGACCGCGTCGTAGCTGTGGCGGCTCAGTTCGACGTACACGCCGCCGGTGTAGTTCGCGGCACGCAGGCCCGCGAACACGTCGGCGAAGTCCACTTCGCCCTCGCCGAACATCAGGTGGTCGTGGACCCCGGCACGCATGTCTTCGATGTGGACGTTCCACAGGACGTGTTTCCAATCCGCGAGGAACTTGCTGACCGGCAGTTCGCGGTTGCAGACCAAGTGACCGATGTCGAGCGTGAGGCCGAACGCCGGGTGGTTCACGCGCGCGTGCAGCTCCGCGAACTTGTCCATCGTGTCGATAAACATGCCCGGCTCCGGCTCGAACGCGAGCCGCACGTTCCGCTCGGCCGCGTAGTCGGCGAGCCGCTTACAGCCGTCCGCGAGGCGGTTCATCAGTTCAGAAGGGCGGGCGGCATCGTCTGGCGCACCGGACCAGAAAGAAACGCAACCCGGTAGTGCGCGCGACGCCAGACCGACACACGATTCCAGGAAGGTCAGTCGGCGATCACGCCCGGATAGAGCAGTAGAGATGAGGGTTGGCTGGTGCTTCAACCGGGGATCGAGAAAGTACCTCGCGCCAGTCTCGACCACGAGCGCCAATATCTTGGAGGCATCCAGAGTTAAGAAGAAGCTGTCCCAGAGATCGTGGGAACCTACTTCCTCAATGAAGCTGAAATGGTGCACATCCGGCGTGAGCGCCACGCCGCGGTAGCCCAGTTCCGCCAGAATCTCGATGGCGTCTTCGAGGCGGTGGTGGGCGAAGCCGTTCGTGTTGTAGCCGAGGAACATGAACGGCCCCGCGCACCGGGTCGGCGCTCCGCCTTTCTGTAGCCGGGGTCTGTGACCCCGGTAGCCGAACGGCGCGTTGAGCTACCGGCCTCGCAGAGGCCGGCTACAGAAGACGGGTCGGCGCTACTTCTTCTTGCAGTACCCAATCGACAGGATCGCGAACGCGGTCGCCAGCGTCGGCATGCCCTCCGCGAACGCCGGGTTGCTGTTCTGCCAGCTCCCGTTGTCCTTCTGCTTCTTCTTCAGCTCGTCGAACAGTTCCTGCCGCCAGTCGTGCTTGACGCCCTTGGCGTCGACGAACGGGTCTTCGCCGAGCGCGTCCATCGCCTTCGCGAAGGTGTGGTAGTAGTAGTACAGGCCCGAATCCTTCTGGCCGGGGTTCTCGGTCACGCTGTAGTGCGCCCGCACCCACGCGACCGCGGCCTTCACGCGCACGTCGTCCTTCGCCACGCCCGCGTACAGGAAGCTCTTGAGGCCGGCGTAGGTCATGCCGCCCTCGCTCCGCAGCCCGCCCTCGGCCGTGATCTTCGGGCTTTTGGGGTTGTCGGCGTCCGACAGGTTGTAGACGAACCCGCCCTTGTCGGCGGCCCCGGCCTTCTTCGCGTACGGGAGCTTGTTGAACTCGCTCTCGAGGTTCTGGCTCCGGCTGATGTACGTCAGCGCCCGCGTGATGGACGGGTCGTCCTTGCTCACGCCCGCGGCCAAGAGCGCCTCGACCATGAAGTGCGTGTTCGACATGTCCGGGCGGCCCTTGGCGTTGGGCTTGTCGTAGCCCGCGCCGCCGAAGGTCGGGTGGTCTTCCTTCAACCCGTCCACGTACTGCAGCGACTTCACGTACTTGGTCGCGGCCTCGATGGTCTTGTCGTACTTGCCGCCGCTGTTGGCCTCCTTGAAGGTCATCAGCGCGAGGCAGGTCATGTAGTTGGAGAGGCCGCGGTCGTAGACGCCGCCGTCCTTTTGCACCTTCGTTTCGAGGAACTTGAGCGCCTTGCTGACGACGGGGTTGTCGCCGGGCACGCCGTTCTTAATGAGGGCCGCGGCGATGAGGGCCGTTAGGCCCGGCTCGCCGGCGCGCGGGTCGGTCTCGAAGTTGCCGCCGTCCTTCTGCGCGGTCTTGAAGAACGCCAGCGCCTTGTCGAGCACCGGCTTGATGTCGTCGGCGCTCGGCGCGGCGCAGGCGAACTGCGGCAAGGCGAGCGCCGCGGGCGTAACGGCCGCGACCTTGAGCCATTCGCGACGGGTCAGCGTGGACATGCGGAACCTCGGTGTTGGAACGCGGGAATAGTCGAAATGCAACCGGCGCGCCGCGGGACTCGCGACCTGTCGCCCGCGAAGCCGGGCTTCACGGTCGCGCCGCGGGACTCGCGACCTGTCGCCCGCGAAGCCGGGCTTCACGGTCGCGCCGCGGGACTCGCGACCTGTCGCCCGCGAAGCCGGGCTTCACGGTCGCTCCAGTGCACCCCTTGTGCAAGCCTACGCGCCGCGGCGCGCGAAGGGAATGGGCAATCCCTAGCCACGCGGGGGCGCGCCGTTTCCATTGTTACGGAGTGATGGGACCGCGAGCGGCGCGGTGTACGCCCGCCGGTGGCTCCATAACTCCGACACGTTGAGCGCATCGCAATCGCACAGCTACCGGCGGGCGTACACCGCGCCGCTCGCTTAACCCCTTGACTCTGTGCGCCGGGCGGTCAGAATCCACAACTGTGGAACTAAGCCCGTGGTCGGAGCGTCAGAAGCGCGAGTCCACGTCGTCCGCGCCCGCCCCCCACGCGCAGCCGGGAGCCGTTATGCCGTCACGCCACCCCTCGTTCGTCGCGCTGGCCGCGCTTGTCGCGCTCGCCGGGCTGTTCGCCGCGCCCACCGCCGCGCAGCCGCCGTCGCCCCTTGAGCTGGTCCGCGGGCTGCGCGAGCACGGGCAGGTCGATCTGGCCCTCGAGTACCTGAAAGACCTCGAGAAGCAACCGCTGTCGCCCGACGACAAGGCCGCGATCACCCTCGAGCGGGCCAAGTGCCTGCTCGAGGCGTCCGAGGACGAGGCCGACGAGGGCACCCGCAAGGGCATGGTGCGCGACGCCAAGACCGAACTGGACCAGTTCGAGACCGAGAACCCGAACCACCCGCGGGCCGCCGAGGGGAAGTTGGCCCTCGCGAAGCTGAAAGCGCTCGACGCCAAGGAAATGCTGAACGAGGCCCGGCGCATCGACGTGCCGCCGCCGGGCGAGACCCGCGAAGAGAACGCCGCCCGCGAGGGCGCGATGAACAAGCAGAAGAAGGTGGCGCAGGAGGCGCTGAAGTACTTCTTGGTGGCGTCGAAGAAGTACGCCGACGCCTCCGAGCTGATCCGCGTCCGGCTCGAAGACAAGGGCTTGGAACCCGTCCTGCGCCGCGCGCTGGAGCGCGAGGCGTTCGAGGCGGAACTGGCGAGCGCCATCAACCTGTTCAACACGGCCGAGGCGTACATGCCCGCGGACGTGCTCAGCGGGGCGGAGAAGGCCAAGCGCAACGAGTACCTCGAACAGGCGAAGGCGGCGTTCGTCAAACTGGGCAGTAAGTCGCGCACGAACCGGACCGTGTGGGTCGCGCTCGCGTGGGCCGCGGAAGTGACCTACGAGATGAACGACTTCAACACGGCCGCGCTCGAGGTCGAGGTCGTCCGCCGGGCCAACGTGCTCGAGGCCGAAGACGGCAAGCGCCTCGCCCGGTACTTCCAACTGCGCCGCAACCTGATCGACGCCCTCAACTCCAAGAACCTCCAGCGCGTGAACCAGAGCGTGACCGAACTGCGGAACTGGCTGAACGCCTTCGGGAACCCGCGGAAGCCCACGCCCGAAGTGTTCGCGGTGCGGTACTTCCTCGCCCGCGCGCTGCAGTCGCTGGCCGATACCGCCGTGGCGACCGCCAAGGGCAAGGACATCCCGGCCCCGGCCCGCGCCCAGTACGCCGAGGCCGAAAAGATCTTCCGCGGGCTGGCCCAGACCGACCACGACTACACCGCGCGCGCGTCCCGGGCCCGCATGGTCGTCGTCCGCAAGATGCTCGGCGAGGCCGACCAGCCGGCGGGCACCTACGACACGTTCGAGCGCGCGCAAATGGCGTCGCTCATTCAGATCAGCAAGTTGGGCACGGCCGAGGGCAAAGAGGCCGCGCTCCTGAGCGACCCGAAGACGAAGGACGACATGACGAAGCTCGACCCGGTGCGGGCCGAGATCAAGGCCCGGCGGCTCGCCACCATCGCGCTGCTGGAGCGCGCCCGCGCGCTCGCCGGGCCGTCCGACACCCCCGCCGACGTGACCGACGTGCTCCTGCGCCTGATCTACTTCTACCACCTCGCCGACCAGCCGCTGCACGCGGCCGTGCTGGGCGAGTACGTGGCCCACACGATCCGCGGCACCGGGGGCAAGGCCGCGCTCGCCGGGATGCTCGGCATCAACGGGTACATCATCGCCAGCGAGCGGGTGAAGGGCGACAACCCCGAACTGGTCGCCGCCGCGCGCCGGGCCGACCGGGCCCGCGCCGCCGACCTCGCCCGGTTCCTCGACCAGAAGTTCCCCAACGACAAGGCCACCGACGACGCCCGGTACCGCCTCGGCTCCCTGCTCGTCGAAGACAAGCAGTACCCGGAAGCGTTCGAGGTGCTCACCCGCGTCAGCGGGAAGTCGCCGCAGGTGGTGAACGTGCGCCTGCTCCAAGGGTTCGTCGCCCAGCAGGTCGTGCTCGCGAAGGAGGAAGAGGGGAAGCCGCCGCCGCCGCCGCCGGAGAAGAAGGCCGAGGTGTTCAAGCGCGCGATCACCGACCTCGCGCGGGTCGATAAGCCCGACGCCGACTCGTCGGAAGAAAAGGTCCGGGCGTACCTCAGCGCCCAGTCGCGCCTCGCCCTGCTCATGTTCCTCCAGAGCCGCGCCGACCCGGCCGCCGAGCGCACCGACCCCGGATACAACCAAGCGTTCAACACCGCCCAGAAGGTCATCGGCCTCGTGCCGACCTTCAACGTGTTGGTGAAGAAACCCGGCGAGAAGGAACTGAACCTCGACGGCATCGAGCTGACAATGGTGGCCCAAGACATCGCCGCCCGCGCGCTGTACCTCCGGGCCCGCGCGATGATCGACGCCGGCAAGTTCGACGAGGCCGCCAAGGCCCTCGAGCCCACGCTCGAAGTCGTGCGCACCACGGGCACCGCGGTCACGGCGGAGATGAAGGACTGGGGCACCGGGACCGGCGACGACGGCGCGCAAAAGGCCAAGATTTTCGACCTCGCCGGCAAGGTGGACAAGACCCGCGTCGAGGTGATCCTCGCCGGGTTCCGCCTCAAGGTGAAGCAGGGCAAGGCCGCGGAGAGCGCCGCCATGCTCGACCTGATGCTCAAGGCCGGCGGCACCATCGAGGACAACCTGCCGGTGCTCGAACAACTCGGCCGCGAACTGGCCGGGCAAATGGCCGTGCTCAAGCGCGAGGGCAAAACCAAAGAGGCCGCGGACCTCGGCGCGGGCCTCGGCGAGTTGCTCAAGAAGATCACCGCGGTCAAGAACCTCACGCCCCGCCTGATCCTGTTCCTCGGCCAAACCCTCCAATCGGTCGGCGAGAACGAGAAGGCCGTCGAGACGCTCAAGAAGATCCCGGTGCCGGAGTTCGCCGGGTGGGACAAGGTGAAGCCGGAGCAGATCCCGCAAGAGATCCGCGGGCGCGTCCAGAACCAGATCCGCGACTACGCCATCGCGCAACTGAACATCGCCCGCGCCCTCCGCGAGAGCAAAAAGTTCGCCGAGGCCGAGGCGCTGCTCACCGGCATTATCGGCACCAACGAGAAGCAGGGCTGGGGCTACGGCCGGCTCTACTTCCGCAAGGAACTGGCCTACGTGTACGAGGAGCGCGGGGCCGCCACCCCCAACGAGAAGGCCGCGTCCGCGGAGTGGATCAAGGCCCGGCAGCAGTGGGAGCAACTGTTCGGCATCTACCGCAACCGCCGCCAGAACCCGCCCAAGGACGCGACCCCCGCCCAGATCAAGCAGTACACCAACGACTTCGCCGAGTCGTTCTACGACCTCCAGCGCTACCAACTGAAGGTGTACCAGCAACTCATCAAAGACCCGGCCAAGACGCAGGCCAACTTCGAGACCGTCGCCAAGCGCATGCTGGAAATCGAGAAGCAGGTGCCGAAGGGCGACTGGGCCCCCGAGGTTCAGCACAAGTACGCGGACCTGTTGAAGGAGTTCCCGCAACTGCTGCCGCTGTACAAGAACGGCGGCGGCAAAGTGTTCCTCGAAAAGATCCCCTTCGACCAGTAACCCGATGCCGCTCGTGGCTTCGCCCGGCGCGCCCTCGTGCGCCGGGCGAAGCCGCGAGCGGCTGTTCCCGAAACTCTCGCATTCACTCCCCTCAGGAACTTCACCGATGATGCGTCAGGCGATTCGCGGGCTGGTGCTGCTCGGCGCGCTCGTGGCCCTCGTCCACAGCGCGCGCGCCCAGAACGTGCTCGACAAAGTGACCGTGCGCGACCGCAAGGACGGCTCCCTCAAGGACCACTCCGGCACGTTCACCCTCAGCCCGGCCGGGTTTCAGGTGATCGGGGCCGACAAGAAGACCGTCGTGGCGACCGTGAACCCGGACGATGTGGTGAAGGTGTCCATCGGCGACCTGCCCGGCATCGACCGGGGCAAGATTCAGTCGGCCAACGCCAAGGAGTCCCCGACCGACCCGAAGCAGGCCCGCGACTACGACGGCGCGCGCCTCATCTACGAAGAGCTTAAGAAGGGCAAGCTCGCCGAGAACTCGCGCCGGTACGTCGAGTTCAAGGTCGCGGCGCTGAACAACAAGATCGTGGACGAGATCGACTTCGACAAGGGTTGGGCGGCGAAGGCCGACGACTGCATCAAACTGTGGATCGGGTTCCTCGCGACCGACGACACCAAGTTCGGCTGGGAGCAGTGGCCGGCGGCGCGGGCCTGCACCCGGCTCCAGATCGAGCGCGGCAAGTTCGACGACGCCGCGATCACGTGGAACCGCGTGGTGAAGAACACCAACGCCCCCGCCGACGCGCGGCTCGAGGCCGGCATCCAAGAGATCGACCTCCGCATCCGCGCCGGCGGGGCCGGGTACGCCTCCGCGTCGCTGGCCTCGGCCGAACTGCTCAAGACCGCGGCCGGCGTCAAGAAGGACCGCCTCGCCATCTACGAGATCGCCGCCAAAGCCGGGGCCGAGGGGAAGCAACTGGAGGGCGTGGACAAGATCAAGGCCGAGATGAACAAGACGAAGGACGCGGCCGTTCACGCGACCGGGTTCAGCATGATGGGCGAGTTGTACCTCGCCGGGGGCAAGCCGCGCGACGCCATGTGGATGTTCCTGTGGGTCGAGACGGTGGTGAACCAAGACAAGGACGAGTCGTTCAAGGCGCTGGCCCGGCTCGCGGACCTGTTCCAGAAGCAGGCCGACGAGGACCAAGAGAAGAAGTACCGCGACAAGCTGAAGCGGTTCCGCGCCAACTTCTGAGTCGCGCCGCGACACCGCACGATGCACAGGGGCGAACGGCCCCTGTGTTCGTTGTGGTCGCGACAATTCAGCGGCGGCGCGACTTTTCTGCGCCCGGCACAAATCGGGGTCGGTTCGCGGTGCGGGGTGGGCGCTTTTCGGGTGTTCGCACTTGCGACTTCGCGAGCGCCGTTAATACTGGAAGGGGACGTTATTCGCCCGTACGCTCGCCAGTTGCGTTCGCCCCGCCCACCGACCACCCGAGCGCGCGAATGGTTCCCCCGTCCCCACCCGACCCGCCGGACTTCCGGGCGCTGTTCGAGGCCGCGCCGGGGCCGTACCTCGTTCTCAGCCCGGACTTGGTGATCGTCGCGGTCAACGACGCCTACCTGCGCGCCACCATGACGGTGCGCGAGCGGATCGTGGGCCGGCCCCTGTTCGACGTGTTCCCCGACAACCCGGCGGACCCCGGCGCGGACGGGGTGCGGAACCTGCGGGCGTCGCTCGACCGCGTGCGCGCGCACCTCGTGCCCGACGCGATGGCGATTCAGAAGTACGACATCCGCCGCCCCGAGGCCGCCGGCGGCGGGTTCGAGGAGCGCCACTGGAGCCCGCTCAACACCCCGGTCCTGCGCGCCGACGGCACCCTCGCGTGCGTCATCCACCACGTCGAGGACGTGACCGAACTGGTGCGCGCCCGCGCGCGCGAGACCGAGCAGTCCGCCCGCGGCGCGCGGCTCGAGAGCGAACTGTTCCTCCGCGCGCGGCAGTTGGAAGTGGCGAACGAGCAGCTGCGCGCCGCCAACGCGGAGCTCACGCGCCTGCACGCGGACCTCGAGGCCCGCGTCGCGGCGCGCACCGCAGAACTGCGGGCCGAGGTGGACGAGCACGAGCGCACCGAAACCGAACTGAGCGCGCAGCGCGAGAAGCTCCGCGTCACGTTGGAGAGCATCGGCGACGCGGTGATCGTGACCGACACCGCCGGGCGCGTGGTGCTGGTGAACCGCGTGGCCGAGACCCTGACCGGGTGGGGCGCGGCCGACGCCGCCGGCGCGCCGCTGGCCGACGTGTTCCGCATCGTGAACCAGCGCACCCGCGCGCCGGTGGAAAGCCCGGTGCGGCGCGTGCTGGCCGAGGGCGTCGTGGTCGGGCTGGCGAACCACACGGTGCTGATCGCGCGCGACGGCCCGGAGCGCCCCATCGACGACAGCGCGGCCCCGATCCGCGGGCCGGACGGCACCCTGCACGGCGTCGTGCTGATCTTCCGCGACGTGACCGAGCGGTACGCGGCCGAGGAGGCCGTGCGCCGCGAGCGCGCCCTGCTCCGCACCATCATCGACTCGATCCCGGACCTGATCTTCTCGAAGGACGTCGACCGCCGGTTCGACCTGTGCAACCGCGGGCTGATCGAGTTCGTCGGGGGCGACCCGTGCGGGAAGACCGCGTTCGACCTGTTCCCCGCGGACCAAGCCGCGGGGTACGACGCCGACGACCGGCGCGTGCTCGCCGGCGCGACGCTGGCGAACCGCGAGGAACTGGCCCGCGACGCCGCCGGGCGCGACTCGTGGCGGCTGGTGACGAAGGCCCCGCTCCGCGACGGCGACGGGCGCGTGGTCGGCCTCGTCGGGATCAGCCGCGACATTCAGGAGCGCAAGGCGACCGAGGACGCGCTGCGGGCCAAGTGAGAGCCGGTTCCGCGCGTTCCTCGACGCCACCCCCGCGGGCGTGTGCGAGATCACCCCGGAGGGGCGCTACATCTACGGCAACGCCGCGTTCTACCGCATGTTCGGGTACGGGCCGGACGAGGTGCCGAACCTGACCGTGACGGACATCCTGTTCGCGCGCGAGCGCGCCGACGTGCTCAACGTCTTCGGGCGCGTCGCGCGGGGCGAGCTGAGCGGGTACGAGGGGGACCGCCGGTACCGGCGCAAGGACGGGTCCGAGCTGTTCGCGCGGGTCAGCGTGGTGGGCATCCGCGCCCGCTCCGGGGCCACGGTCGCGCTGGCCGCCGTCGTGGTGGACCTGACCGCGTGGCGCAAACTGGAGGGCCAGTTCCGCGAGGCCCAGAAGTTGGAGGCCGTGGGCCGGCTCGCCGGGGGCATCGCCCACGACTTCAACAACCTGCTCACCGCCATCAACGGGTACGGCGACCTGCTTCTGGGCGCGCTGGGGCCGGGGTCGCCGCACCGCGACGCGGTGGCCGCGATCCGCGACGCCGGGACCCGGGCCGCCGGGCTGACCGGCCAACTCCTCGCGTTCAGCCGCAAGGCCATCGTCGAGCCGAAGGTGCTCGACCTGAACGCGGTGATCGAACACACCGCCCGGCTGTTGCGCCGGCTCGTGGGCGAGGACGTGGTGCTCACCACCGTGCTGGCCCCGAACCTGCGCCGGGTGCGCGCGGACCCGACGCAGCTCGACCAGATCGTACTGAACCTCGCGGTCAACGCCCGCGACGCAATGTCCACCGGCGGGCGGCTGACCATCGGGACCCGCAACCGGGTGCTGACCGCGGCCGACGCCGGCGCGTACCCGGACCTCGCCCCCGGCCCGTACGTCGAGTTCGTCGTGTCCGACAGCGGCACCGGCATGACCGACGAGGTCAAAGCCCGCCTGTTCGAGCCGTTCTTCACCACGAAGGAACAGGGCAAGGGGACCGGGCTGGGGCTGGCGATGGTGTACGGCGCGGTGAAGACGCACGGCGGGCACATCGGGGTGGAGAGCGCGCCGGGGGCCGGTTCGGTGTTCACGATCCTGCTCCCGGCCACGACCGACCCGGAGTACACACCGCGCTCCAACACGATCCTGCTCGACCCGCGCGGGACCGAGACCGTACTCGTGGTCGAAGACGACGACACCGTCCGCGGGCTGACGCGGCTCGCGCTCGAGGGGCGGGGGTACGCGGTGCTCGAGGCCGCGCACCCGGCCGCGGCGCTGGAGCGCGCGGAGCGGCACCCCGGCCCGATTCACCTGTTGGTCACCGACGTGGTGATGCCCGGCACCGGCGGGCGCGAACTGGCCCGCGCGCTGTGCGCCGCGCGCCCGGGGCTGAAGGTGCTGTACGTGAGCGGGTACACCGACGACGCCGTGGTGCGGCACGGGATCGTGACCGCGACCGACGCCTTCCTGCAAAAGCCGTTCTCCCCGCTCGCACTGGTGCGCAAGGTCCGCGCCGTCCTCGACGGCGCGCCCTGACCGCGCCGCGCCCGCGGGTCGTGCGGGCCTCTGGCCGACCCCGAGTGCCGCCGGTCGGAGGCACATCGGGCCACCGAACGCAACGCGCCGGCCCAACGGGGCCGGCGCGCGATCGGTTCGGCCCGACTCTCCGGAACTACTCGTCCTCGCCTTCCTTCTCCGGCTTGGGCTTGTCGCCACTCGGCTTCTCGCCGCCGCCCGCGGTGATCGACAGCACGCTCGTCCCGTCCGCGGACAGCACCGCGACCACTTTGTCTCCGGCCTTCAGGTCCGCGGCCTTGCCGTCCTTGCCGTTGATCGTCACCTTCTGAATCGCGGACAGCTTCAGCACGCGGTCGGTGCCGGGGTTCTTCTCGCTCTTCGGCGTGGTCAGGGTGATGGTCGCGGCGTCCTGTTGCTTGACGGTCGCCATTAGGGTTTCGCCGCTCACGCGCACCTCGGTCGCCTCTTTACTACCTTCCTTCTGACCGCCGAACACGACGAACGCGCCCTTCGGGATGTCGGCGAGTTTGGCGTCCTTCCCGTCGATGGTGACCTTCGCCCCGGCCGCGACCTTGACCGCGTTCTCGCGGCCCTTGATCGTCACACTCACCGTGTTGGCCTGCGCGTCCACGCCGGCCACCAGTTGGCCGACGTTGCGCGGCAGGTCGGGCTTCACCGGTGGCTTCTCGCCGGGCTTGGTGCCGGGTTTCTCGCCGTCGCCGGGCCGCGCGCCGCTGACGATCGTGAGCGCGACCGACTCGTCGGCCTTCATCGTCACCTGCACCTTGTCGCCGGCCTTGAGGTCCGCGAGCTTCGCGTCCTTGCCGTTGATCGTGACCTTCGTGTCCGCGCCGGCCTTCGCCACGCGCATCTGCTTCTCGCCCTCGAAGGTGACGCTCGACGCGTCCACCTTCGCGATCACCGCGACGAAGCTCTGCCCGGTCACGCGCACTTCGGTCGCGGTGGGGAGCGCGCCCTCCTTACCGATGGCGATGATCATCGCGGCGGTAGAGTTCTTGGGAACGTCGGCCAGCTTCGATTCCTTGCCGTCCACGAACACCTTCGCATCCGCAGCGACCTTGTAGACCTTCTCGACCACACCGTTGTCGCCCTTCGTGGCGACCATCAGCGTGCTCTCCTTGGCGTCGACGCTCGCGACCTTGCCCGTGTGCTTGATGACCTTGATCGGCTTCTTCTCGCCGTCCGGGGCCGGCTTGGGCTTGTTGCCCTCGCCGTTCTGGTTGTTGTTCCCGTTCTTCTCGTTGGGGTTCTTGACCGGAACCGGCTGCGGCTTGGTGCCCTCGGCGGGCACGGGTTGGGGCTTCTTCTCGTCGGCGCTCAGGGCGTACGCCCCGAACCCGCCGCCGACCAGCGCCACGGACACGACCGCGGCGCACAGCGTTTTCAGCTTGAGCATCATCATGGAACGCAGCACCTCGTTAGAGAGAGCGAGAACGGTTGTGGGAACGGCGACCGACCCGAGGGCGACCTCCGCGCCGGCCGCGGCCAGCGCCGGCGGCACGGCCGCGTGCAGCGAATTGGCGGTGAGCAGCACGCCCAGCGCCGCGGCCGGAACGACCACGCCGCGGCGCGTGAGCCGGTCGCGGAGCATCTCGCGGGCGCGGGCCAGCCGGCTGGACACCGTGCCTTCGGGCAGCCCCAAGCGCTCCGCGGCCTCTGCCTTGTTCAGCCCGTGGAGCGCGCAAAGCACGAGCGGGTCGCGGTACTTCATCGGCAGGGCGTTAAGTTGCTCGTCGATTACCGGCAACAGGTCGGTGCCGTCGTGTGCGGCCGGGGCGCGGTTGCTCGCTTCGGTTGCGTAAGCCTGTTCGACCTGCGTGCGGCGGAACGCCCGCCCGCGGGCCTTGAGCGCGGTGCGGTAGGCGACCCCGTACAGCCACGGCGCGAGCCGGTCCGGGGGGCGCACGGCGTCGGCCTTCTTCGCCAGCACGAGGAACGTGGCCTGAAACGCGTCGTCCGCGGCGTGGTGGTCGCGCAGCACGCGCCGGCACACGCCCAGCACCATCGGCCCGTGCCGCCGCACGAGGGAGCCGAAGGCGTCTTGGTCGCGCTCGTGCCGGTAGCGCGCGAGCAGTGACCCGTCGCCGTCGTTCGCCCCGTCGCGAACCCGGTCGAAGACCTTGCGCACTACGTCCAGTTGTGCCAGTGCCATCGCGTTCTCCGTCGGCCGTCAGTGGGTAATGCCGCGAGCGGGCGGGGCGGGTCCGAGAAAAAGCAGATCGGCCACAAATACGCACAGGGGACAGAGGACAGAGGACAGAGAAAGGCACCGTTAGCCGCGAGCCGCGGGCGCGCGCGGCGAACTCGACCTTCTGTCCTCTGCCTTCGTTGTTGTGGCGCACCGAGATGATAGCCGAAGTCGCCTATCAAGTGGTAGAATCTGCTCCATGAAGTACGTCATCGTGATCCCGGACGGGTGCGCCGACGAACCGGTCGCGGAGCTGGGCGGGGTGACGCCGCTACAGGCCGCGAAGCTGCCGAACATGGACCGCGTCGCCAAGGCCGGTGTCGTGGGGCTGTCGAACAACGTGCCGCCGTCCCTCACGCCCGCGTCGGACGTCGCCACGCTCTCGCTGTTCGGGTACGACCCGCTCCAGTACTACACCGGGCGCGCGCCGCTCGAAACCGCCGCGATGGGCATCGACCTCGGCCCGAACGACTGGGCCGTGCGCTGCAACCTCGTGTACGTCCCCGACGGCCACATGCGGGACTTCACCGCGGGCCACATTTCCAGCGAGGACGGCGCGCCGCTCATCAACGCGCTCCAGCACGAACTCGGCGGGAAGGAACTGGGCGGCGGCACCATCGAGTTTCACCCCGGCGTGCAGTACCGCAACATCCTCGTGTGGCGCGGCCGCGGCGCGCCGTGCCCGCTCGAAGGCACGTCGGCCCAAGCCCCGCACGACATCCCCGATAAGCCGGTCGCGGACTACCTGCCGCAAGGCCCGGGCGCGCGGCTGCTCATCGACCTGATGGAGGCGAGCAAGCCGATCTTCGCGGCGCACCCGGCCACGCAGAAACGCATCGCAGAGGGCAAGAAACCGGCCACGCAGACTTGGCTCTGGGGCCACGGCAAGGCCCCGCGCATCCGGCCGTTCGCGGAGCTGTACGGCGGGCGCGGGGCCATCATCTCCGCGGTCGATCTCGTGCGCGGCGTCGGCGTGCTGCTCGGCTGGCACCGCATCGACGTACCCGGCGCGACCGGCTACCTCGACACCAATTACGCAAACAAAGGCAAATACGCCATCGACGCGCTCGCCGACTTCGACCTCGTGTGCGTTCACGTCGAAGCGCCCGACGAGGCCTCTCACGAGGGCAAGGCCACGGAGAAGGTGAGGGCGCTGGAACAGATCGACGAGCACATCGTCGGCCCGCTGCTGGACGCGCTCCCGCGGCACGGCGACTACCGGCTGCTGGTGGAACCGGACCACCGCACGACGCTGCGGACCCGCGCCCACGCGCACGGCGCGGTGGCGTTCGCGGCGTGTGGCACCGGCATCGCCCCGGACGCCGCCGAGCGGTACGACGAACCCACCGCCGCCGCCACCGGCCGCGCCTTCGACCCCGGTTGGCAGTTGATGAAGTGGTGGCTGGGGCGCGGCGCGTGAGGGGTGAGGAGTGAGGTGTGAGGAAACGGGCGCGCGGCTCGTCCATAAACTACTTCCAACCGCGGAGACACACATGAAATCGCTGTTCACCCTGATCGGCAGTTGCGCCTTCTTCTTCTCCTTACTCCCGACTCCTCACCCCTCACTCGTTGAGGCCCAAGAGCCGAAGGCGAAGAACGTCACGATCCGCTGGTTCGGGCAGTCGTTCTTTCAAGTCACGGACTCCACCGGGCGCGTGTTCGCCTTCGACCCGCACGGCATCCCGGCGTTCGGACGCCGCGCGGTCCGCGCCGACTTCGTCATCGTCTCGCACATCCACGACGACCACTCGCTCATCGAGATGATCGACACCGGCAAGGTGAACGAGAAGACCAAAGACCCCGTGCGCATCCCCGAAACGGACGTGTTCCGCGGCGTGATCCTGAAGAACAACAAGCAGGAGTGGAAGACCATCGACGAGAAGCGCGGCCAAGCGATTCGCGTCCGCAACGTCGCCACCTACCACGACACCCAGAACGGCCTCACGCGCGGCAAGAACAGCGTGTTCGTCGTCGAAGTGGACGGGATCAACATCGTCCACCTCGGCGACCTCGGCCACGAGCTGACCGCGGAGCAGGTCAAGGCCATCGGCAAGGTGGACGTGCTGATGATCCCGGTCGGCGGCATCTACACCATCAACGGCGAGCAGGCCCAAGCCGTGATGAAACAACTGAACCCGACCAAGTACGTGTTCCCGATGCACTACGGGATGAAGGACTTCGACGAACTGGCCGGGCCGGAAGAGTTCCTCGACGGGCTGAAGAACATCAAGAAGCTCCCCGCGACCAACGAGTTCGTCTTCGACGCGAGCGCCAAAACCGAAGCGCCCACGGTCGTAATGCTGGGCTGGAAGAAGGACGAACCGCCCCCGCCGAAGGACCCGAAGAAGCCGTAGGCCTCGCTTTCGACGCGCGCGAACGGCGCGGCGATAGTTCGCCGGTAGCGATACAACCGAGATACGCTTTGCGTGTGGGCGTTGTGGAGCTACCGGCGAACTATCGCCGCGCCGCTCGCTGTTGACGCTTCGCTTGCAATCATCACTTCTGCACGCACAATTCCGCAGGCTCGGTTGCGGCGCAATTGTCTTTTCATTAAAAACTTACAATTTAACGAGTTATATCAAGGTAGTCTGAAAGTTCACTTTTCGCACTTGATTAGTGATTATTTCGCCGATACAGTGCCTAAGCACGACAATGATGCTCATCGAAGTCGTGATTAGGAGGCCGAGCGATGACTGAGGGGCTGTTCGAACGCTACTTCCGCTTGCTCGCCGAGCAGTTACCGGCCGCGGAGTACGGCGTGATCGCGGAACCCACCGACGACGGCGCGAGCGGCGCGGAGCCGCCCGCCCCGGAGTGCCTTTGTTGACCCCAACCCGCCTGCCGAGCCTATCCCACCCGCCCTTTCGCCGAAGAGTGAGTCGCACATGGTTCGTCGTTCGTTCGCCCGGCGCGCGCTGGTCGCGTCCGCGGTGGTGCTGTCGTTGGTCGCGCTCGCCGGGTGCGGGCAGAAGGGGCCGGCGCTGGTCCCGGTCACGGGCAAGGTGACGACTGCGGACGGCAAGCCGCTGGAGCGCGCGACCGTGGTGTTTCACCCGGTCGGCGCGGCCGACGCCAACGGCGTGAAGCCGCGCGGCACCGTGGGCGCGGACGGCACCTTCACCCTCACGAGCCACACCACCGGCGACGGCGCGCCCGCGGGCGAGTACCGCGTCACGGTAGAACTGTGGACCGCGGGCAAGGGCGACGACCCGCCGACGAGCCGCCTGCCCGCGAAGTTCGCCAACCCGGAGAAGTCCGGCCTCACGGCCACGGTCGGCACCGCGCCGACCGAGTTGAAGCCGTTCGTCCTCCCGCGCTAACTCTCACCACCTACTTGTTTCGAGGAACGTCCGTGCCCACGAACTCCCGCGCCCGTCGCGCGTTCACGCTGATCGAACTGCTCGTCGTCATCGCCATCATCGCGGTGCTGATCGGGCTGCTGCTCCCCGCCGTGCAGAAGGTGCGCGAGGCCGCGGCCCGCATGAGCTGCCAGAACAACCTCAAGCAACTCGGCCTCGGCCTTCACAATTACCAGAACGCCAACGACGCGCTGCCGGGGAACATCCGCCCTGACGCGGTCAGCACGGTGCGCGTCCGCTGGGTCACGTACCTGCTGCCGTACATCGAGCAGGACAACCTGTTCCGCCAAGCGAGCCTGAGTGTGAACTGGCACTTGCAACCCAACGTGTTCGGCACGCGGTTGAAGGGTCTGGAGTGCCCGTCCGCGCCGAACGGCCAGATCGTGGACGGCGCGCCGGACACCACCCCGGCGTGGACGAACATCGTCGCCAACGGCGACTACGCGGCCATCTACGGTGTGGACCCGCGGCTCGCGAGCGCGGGGCTGATCGACCCGGCGTCGGCCGGGTTCGAGAACGGGGCCGTGTCGCGGTCGCAGCGCCTGAGCTTCACGAACTCGTTCCCCGACGGCGTCTCGAACACGCTGCACGTGACCGAGTCCGCGGGGCGGCCCGACATTTACCGCAACGGGAAACTCGCGCAGAAGGCCAGCGGGAACAGCCGCGTCAACGGCGGCGGGTGGTGCCGGCCGGCCAGCGACATCCCGTTCCTGACGGGTTCGTCGGCCGACGGCCTCACGTTCCCCGGCCCGGCCGCGATCAACGCGACCAACGGCGAGACGTTCGCGGCAGGGTACCCGCACCCCTACTACGGCACGCTCGGCAGCAGCCAGATTTACGGGTTCCACAGCGGCGGGGTGAACGCCCTGTTCGCCGACGGGAGCGTGCGGTTCCTGCGCCAGTCGGTGAGCATCCGCACGCTGGCCGCGCTGGTGTCGCGCAACGGCGGCGAGACGCTGGCGAACGACTTCTGATTCCGCCCGCGGCGCGGGTCGGCTATGATGGGGCGGGCCTTCGCCCGCTCCTCACGGCCGAGCCGCCAATGCCACGTAAGGTGCTCCTCATCGCGGACCCGGGGATCGACACCGCGTTCGCCGTCGCCCTCGCCCTCAACGACCCGGCCCTCGACGTGGTCGGGCTGCTGCCCACCGCGGGCAACGTCTCCGCGGAACAGGCCACGGCGAACGTCCACACGCTCATCGACGTGATGGACCCCCCGAAGTGGCCGAAGCTCGCGGCGGCGATCCCGGTGCGGTACGGGTCCGACGGCCTCGCGCTCCACGGCCCCGGCGGGCTGGGCGGGGTCACGTTCCCCAGCGCGCTGCGCCACACCCTTCACCCCGCGGACAAGGTGCTGTGCGAACTGGCGCGCGAGCACCCGCGCGAGGTCACGGTGGTGAACCTCGGGCCGCTCACGACGCTGGCCGCGGCGCTCGACCGCGACCCGGCCCTGCCCGCGGTCCTCGACCAAACCGTAATCGTGGGCGGGGCGTGGCGCGAGCCGGGCAACGCCGGCCCGGTGGCCGAGTTCCACATGCACCTCGACCCGGACGCCGCGCGGCGCGTGTTCGCCGGCGAGTTGAACCCGCTGCTCCTCACGCTCGACACCACGCGCAAGCTCATCTTCTCGCCCTCGGACCTGTTGGAACTGCCGAACCCGGACTCGCGGACGTGCCAGTTCCTGCGCCAGATCGTGCCGTTCGGCATCCGGGCCAGCTCGAACCTGTACGGGATCGAGGGGTTCCACCTGAAGGACGTGCTGGGAACGGCCGCGGTCGCGCTGCCGGGGTGCGTGAGCAGCGAGGCGCGGTACGTGGACGTGGAGACGCGCGGCGACCTGACCCGCGGGATGACGGTGATCGACGCGCGCCCCGGCGCGACGGCCGCGCCGAACGCCCGCGTCGCGACGGGCGCGGCCGCGGGCGACGTGCGCGCGTACATCGCCCGCACCCTGAAAGCCGCGCACTGAGTTTCGTCGGGCGGGCCTCCGGCCGGCCTCACTTCGAGCCGGCCGGAGGCCCGCCCGACGAAACTCAGTGCGCGCTCAACTCGCGGTACTCGGCTTCGAGGCGCGCGGCCACGGCCGCGGCGCGGTGCGGGTCGTGTTCCAGCGCCAGCCCGGTGCGCTCGATCAGGTGCCGGGCGAAGCGGTGCCGGGCGCTCGGCACGGCGGCGTGTCGCGTTTCGAGGATGCAGACCGTGCCGGCGTCGTCGGCGAACACCTCGGCCACCTCGTCGGCCGCCGCGGACAGCGACGTTTCGCCCGCGACCAGCTTCGCGGCGATCAGGTTGGCGGCGGCGCGCCGGGCCGCGGCCCGCTCCGCGCCGGCTTCTACTTCGTCGCGGTGCTCGGCCGCGGCGCGCAGTTGCGTGTCGGCGCTCGAATAGTTCCACACGTCGAGGCCGCGGTCGTGCGCCCACTGCGGGGCCACAAGGTGCGCGCCGATCAGCCCCGCGCCGAGAGCGAACAGGCAGGCAACGGACGCGGCCCCGGGGCGGCGGATGGCGGTCATGGGAAGCCCTCTCGGTACGAACGTGTGGCGGTACGGGGCCGGGCCGCCCGGCGCGCGCCGGGCGGGCGGCGGAGAGGGAACGGGCGCGGCGCTAGTGGGTGCCGGCGGCGGCGAGGTGCCGCAGTTCGGTGTCGAGCCGGGCCGCGAGCGCGGCGCGGTCGGCGTCGGTCGCGCGGGGGAGGGAGTATTCGATGACGTTGCGGGCCATCTTTTCGTGGTCCGTCGCGCCGGCGAACCGGGCGCGAACGGCCTCGATGTTGGCCGGGCGGGGCCCGTCCAGTTCGAGGAACCGCTCGGTCACGTCGGCGAGGGCCGCGCGCCCGGCAATCAGGTCCGCGACGAGCGTTTCTTTGATCTCGATGCGCCGGCGCACGGTGGCGTCGTCCGCGTCCAGCCGGGCGCTTTCTTCGGTGGCCGAGCGCTGGTCGGCTTCGAGCGCGGGCGCGTTCCACACGTCCACGCCCAGCGCGCGGGCCAGTGTGGGGTGAACCGCGAGTGCGGTGCCGGCGAGCAAGACGCACGCGGCGAACGGCGCGCGGCGGCGAACGTAAGACGAACCGATCACGGGTTGCCTCCGAGACCTCAGGGCGCGACGGGGCCGGGGCCGCGCGTGGCGCACGGTCGGGGGTCGCGAAACGGCCACCGCTACGGTCGCGGCGGGCCGCGTGGGACGAACGGCCCGCGTGTGAATTGGGCGGGAAGACCGCCGATCACGGCGCGGGCCAACCGTGCCGCGCGCGGGGCGCGCGGCACATCGGTGAGGACCGCTAACGGGCGCGCCGGTGTTCCAAGCCGGGGCGCGGCCAGCGGTAGGGGCGGGAGTTCTGCGCTCCGTCGCGCGCGATGGTTCCGGCCACCGCGCACGACCTAACACGTTCCAGTAATGCAACACCGGGGCCGGGCCGGAGGTTCCGTTGGCATATTTCCCTAACCCGCTGATTTTCAAGGCATTGGCGCGCTCACGGGTTTCTCACAGACCCACGCGCCGCGCGCCACCTGCCCGCTCCGCGGGCGATTTTTGCCCCCGGACACGACACGCGCGGGGGCATCGGGTATGCTTCCCCGAACCGCTCACGTCCTCGTCGGGCCGCGCCACATGGTTCCCCCCCAACCGACCGACGCCGCCGCGCCGCGCGGGCCGCGCTGGCGCGACCACGATACCGTGCGCACGGTCGCGCTCGTGGTGGTCGCGGTCGCCGCCGGCTGGTTCATGCTCCAGCAACTCGCCCCGGTGCTGCGCCCGCTCATGGTGGCCGTGTTCCTCGCCTACGTGCTGATGCCGCACCACGCGCGGCTGCGGCAGCACGTAGGCACGCCCGCCTCGCTCGCCGCCCTCGCCGGCCTCACGGTCGGCGCGCTCCTGCTACTGGCGTTCGTCACCTACGCCAGCGTCCTCGCGCTCCGCGACGACCTGCCGCGCCTTCAGGCCCGCGCCGCCGATACGGTGGTGCGGGCCGAGCGCGCCGTGGCCGAGAACGCGCCGTGGGCCGCGCGCGCCGGCGACGGGCCGAGCGAGTCGCGCGTGTCCGGGCAGGTGGCGGAACTGGCCGGCCCGCTGCTGAGCGCCGCGGCCGGGGCCGCGCTCGAGGCGTGCGTGGTCGCGCTGTACCTGCTGTTCCTGTTGGTGGAAGGGTCGCGGTTCCCGGCGCGCGTGCGCCGGGCGTACCCGCCGGAGCGGGCCGAGGTCATCTTGAACGTGGCCGGGCAGATCAACGCCGCGGTCATCAGCTACCTGCGCGCGAAGGTGCGGTCGAGCCTCGTGCTCGCGGTGCCCGTGGGCCTCGTGCTGTGGGTAGTGGGGGTGAAGTTCGCGCTGCTATGGGCGCTGCTCACGTTCCTGTGCAACTTCGTGCCGTACATCGGGACCGTTGTGGCGTACGCCTTGCCGGTGGGGTTCGGGTTCCTGTGGTTCGGGTTCGCGACGTGGGAGCCGTTCGCCGCGGCCGGCGCGCTACTGGCGTGCCATCTGGTGTCGTCGTCGGTGGCCGAGCCGATGATCATCGGGAACGCGGTCGGCGTCAGCCCGCTGGTGATACTGGGGTCGCTGGCGTTCTGGGGGCTGCTGTGGGGCATCCCCGGCATGTTCCTCGCGGTGCCGCTCACCGTGGTGTCCATTCTGGTGATGGACCACTTCGCGGAAACGCGCCCCCTCGCGCGGCTCCTCAAAGGCGGGTGACGGCGCGCCGCGCGCCTGCTACTCGTAGCACCAGACCTCGACCCGTTCGCCGGCGGGCAGTTCGGTGCGGTCGGCGGGCACCAGTACGAAGCCGTCGGCGGCGACCGCGGAACTGAGGTTCGACGCACCCCCGGTCGCGAGCGGGACCGCCGCGCCGTCGGACACTTTCACGCGCACGTAATCGACGCGCCCCGTGGCCGACGGCACCGGCGCGGCCAGCGGCATCGCTTCGCGGCGGTGCGGCAGGTCCCACGCGCGCCCGCCGAGGCGACGCACCGCGCGGCCGACGAACAGGTCGTACGCGCACAGGCACGACACCGGGTTGCCGGGCACGAGGAACACCGGCCCCGGCGCGAACGCCACGCCCAGCGGCCCGGCCGGGCGCAGCGCGACGCCGTGGACCGCGAGTTCGCCCAACTCGGCCGCGGCGCGCGGGGCGTGGTCGTCCGGGCCGACCGACGTTCCGCCCGACACCAGTACGATGTCGGCGGCGCGCGCCGCGGCGCGGATCGCGTCGCGCACCGCGCCGAAGTCGTCCGGCACGTTCTGAACC
>Ga0194132_10003272_pt1 | contig 29027 bp, 24 predicted proteins | sample TA2KigOf80mmetaG_FD_148612 | JGI IMG/M metagenome (GOLD analysis project Ga0194132, IMG submission 148612) | Freshwater microbial communities from Lake Tanganyika, Tanzania - TA2015054 Kigoma Offshore 80m | ecosystem: Environmental > Aquatic > Freshwater > Lake | place: Tanzania: Lake...
CAGTTACCTCGATTGGGAGCAACCAGGCGGGGGCATGGAAACCCGAGCGGTCTAAGGGTCCGAGCAGCCGGATGCAGTTTTGGGTACCAAACTGGGTACCAGAGACTTTTTAATGAGCGAGAATACGCTTAACCCTCTGATCAAAAAGGGGTTTTTTCTGCGAGAACTGGCGGAGAGAGAGGGATTCGAACCCTCGAAGGGCTTTTGGCCCTTACGCCCTTAGCAGGGGCGCGCCTTCGACCACTCGGCCATCTCTCCGTTTACGCGGAGGCGGGATGGTACTTGCCGACCTCCGGCAGGTCAAAACAAACGACCCCGACCCTCTGATGAGCCCGACTATCGAGTTCAGGCCCGCATACTGCCTTGTTCGCGAGGCGCGTTATCCGAGAGACCCTCGGATTTGATGCGCTCGAAAATCTCCTCGCGGTGCACAGCAACGTTCTTAGGCGCGTTGATGCCCACGCGCACTTGATTACCCTTCACGCCGAGGATGGTGATCGACACTTCTTCACCAATCATGACGGTCTCGCCGACACGTCGAGTGAGAATGAGCATGTGAGCCCCCAATGAGGCGCTCCCGCAAGACCGTCGAACTCGGGACACCGCCACCCCCTGTGGGGATCCCGCCGACGGCCTGTCTTCCATGGCAGGCGCCTTCCCGACTGAAGATAGAAGAATCTGCCGAGGCCGTCTACCGCTATGCCGATTTTTGACGCACGAACTCGGCGACGCCTGCCAGAGCCTCGGGCAGCTTCGAGGCATCCGTCCCGCCCGCCTGGGCAAAATCGGGCCGGCCCCCGCCGCGGCCCCCGACCTGGGCCGCCACGTGGCCAACGATCTCGCCCGCTTTAATGCGACCGATTTCGCCTGCCGTAACGCCTGCGACCAAGAGCACCTTACCGGACGCATCGACTGAGGCGAGGACGATGACGGCTTTTTTGAGGCGATCTTTGAGTTGATCGACGGCGTTTCGAAGGGCGCCGGCATCGGCTCCGTCAACTGTGGTGGACACGATTTTGAGGTCACCCACCTCGACTGCACCGGCTGCGAGATCGGTACCCTGCCCCGAGGCGAGTTTGTCGCGCAGGGCGCGGGTTTCTTTTTCTAGCTGGCGGATCCGCTCGAGCGCATCGCGCACCTTAGTGCCAAGGTCGTCGCGGCTACCGCGCACAAGTGAGGCCAGATCTCGGACCAGCGTATCGCCCGCCTCCACTTCGGCCAGCGCGCCCTCTCCGGTGACGCCTTCGATGCGACGAATGCCCGAGGCCACGCCGCTTTCGGCGATTATTTTGAAGAGGCCAATATCACCGGCGCGCCCGACGTGAGTACCACCGCACAGCTCCGTCGAAAAATCACCAATGCGAAGCACGCGGACATTAGACGTGTACTTCTCCCCAAAGAGCGCCATGGCGCCTGCGGCGACCGCATCGGCGTAGGCCATTTCACGCGTCTCGGCGACAGCATTAAGACGGATTTGTGCGTTCACTCGACGCTCGATCCGCCGCAACTCCTCGGCGGTCACCGCTTGGAAATGCGAGAAATCGAAACGCAGACGATCAGGCGCGACAAGCGAGCCTTTTTGCTGAACGTGCACGCCCAGCACTTCACGTAGCGCTGCGTGCAACAGATGCGTCGCCGAGTGATTGAGCGCCGTGGCACACCGACGCTTGGCGTCGACCTCGGCGAAGACCGTCATGCCCTCGTGAATCGCCGCACCCTCTACGGCAACGCGACCGATGTGCGAGTGCGCGCCCGCAGAGCCGCGCTTCTGCGTGTCTTCGACGATGAAGCGGGCGGTGGCACCAGACGGCGCCTTGCTGCCAGACGATCCCTTGCCACCGAACTCGTGCAGCTCGCCGGCATCGCCCACCTGACCGCCGGATTCGGCATAGAACGGCGTACGCTCCAGAATGACCTCACCGGACTCGCCCGGCTTCAATTCTTTGACGCGCTCACCACCGCACAGTAATGCGATCACGCGTGATTCACCGCGCGTGGCGTCGTAGCCGCAGAAACTCGTGGCGAGATCGATCTGCGCCCCACCCCGCATGTCGACACCGAAACGGCTCGCAGCTCGAGCCCGCTCACGCTGGGCTTCCATCGCCGCCTCGAAGCCGGCGCTGTCGATACCGAAGTGACGCTCGCGGGCGACATCAGCGGTAAGATCCGCTGGAAAACCGAACGTGTCGTAAAGCCGGAACACCGTCTCGCCGTCGAGCACGCGTGTGTCGCCCGCTTTGCCAGACTGCTTTGCGAGGCGATCGAGCGCGTCGGTGAGCAATACCATGCCAGTGTTCAGCGTTTCGGCAAAACGCTCCTCTTCCTGCAGCAACACCCGACACGCATGGTCAGCACCCGCGCGAAGCTCCGGGTAGGCCTTGCCCATCTGACCCTCGAGCGCCGAGACGAGCTTGTGGAAGAACGTACCGTTTATACCGAGCTTGGACCCGTGACGAATGGCGCGACGAATGATGCGACGCAGCACATAGCCGCGACCCTCGTTCGACGGCAGCACACCATCAACGATGAGGAAGGTGCACGCACGAATATGGTCGGCAATCACGCGGAGCGACGGGTTCGCAAGATTCGTCGTACCGGCAAGTTTAGCCGCCGCTTCAATGATGTCGCGGAACAGGTCGATGTCGTAATTATTGGTGACGCCCTGCATCACGGCCGACAAACGCTCGAGGCCGGCCCCGGTATCGACCGAGGGCTTTGGCAGCGGAGTCAGGGTTCCGTCGGCCGACCGCTCGTACTGCATGAATACGAGGTTCCAGACCTCGACGTAGCGATCGCCATCTTCGTCGGGCGAACCCGGCGGACCACCCGGAATATGCTTGCCGTGGTCGTAAAATATTTCGCTGCAAGGACCGCAAGGCCCCGTATCGCCCATGGCCCAAAAGTTGGATTTTTCGCCGAGACACATCAGACGATCAGCGGGGACGCCAATTTCTTTGATCCAGATCTGGGCAGCCTCATCGTCGTCTTTGTAGACAGTGACCCAGAGACGGGTCGGATCGAGCTTCAAGGTGCCCGTGACGAAGTCCCAGGCGAAGCGGATCGCATCGCGCTTGAAGTAGTCGCCGAAAGAAAAATTGCCGAGCATCTCGAAGAAGGTATGGTGACGTGCGGTGTAGCCCACGTTCTCGAGATCGTTGTGCTTGCCACCGGCTCGCACGCAGCGCTGCGAGGTTGCAGCGCACACATAGTCCCGCTTGTCCGTGCCCAGGAACATGTCCTTGAACTGAACCATGCCTGCGTTCGTGAACAGCAAAGTCGGGTCGTTACCCGGCACAAGTGAGCTCGAGGCGATGACGGCATGGCCGCGAGCCTTGAAGAAGTCGAGGAAGGCGCGTCGCACATCGGCGGCGCTCATGAAGGGCGGTTTGTCCGGCTTAGCTGTGCTCATCGGCGGGATTGTCGAATGTCTCGGGGTCTTGGCCTAGTGCCATTCGAATATGATCCGATGAAAAGCCCCGATACTGCAAAAATCTCGCCTGCTTGCCCTTTTCGGCCCAGGTGGCGGGGGCCTTCTGACCAAACTTCCCTGCCCGAACCTCACGGCACAGGACGACATAGTCAGGCCCCGACTCAATCGCAGCCTCTATGGCCTCGCCCCCGAAGCCAAGCTGTCGAAGTTGCTGGCGCAGTCGCGCCGGGCCCTGGCCCCGCGCGGTGTGGGACCGCACAAAGTTCTCGAGATAGCGTCCGTCGTCGAGCAGCCGCTCGGCGCGAAGAGCGCCCAGGGCCTGTTCGATGACCGTCGGGGTGTATCCCTTCGCCGAGAGCTTGTCAGCGAGCTCGGAAGACGCGTAGTCGCGACGGCCGAGCAGCATGAGTGCTGCTCGGCGCGCGGACTCGGGTTGGTCGGGGTGATCAGTCAATCCTTGGAGGGCTCAGCTGCCGCACGCCCCGGTTTGACGACCAGCAGCTTCGCGCGGACCTGGTCCTCGATTTCGCGGGCGATCTTGGGGTTGTTCTTGAGGAACTCGCGAACGTTTTCCCTACCCTGACCGATGCGCTCGCCCTTGTAGGAATACCAGGCACCCGCCTTTTCGATGATGTTTTGCGCGGCACCGAGCTCGATGATTTCGCCTTCGCGCGAAATACCTTCGCCGTACATGATTTCGAATTCGGCTTCGCGGAACGGCGGCGCGACTTTATTCTTGACGACCTTCACGCGCGTTTGGTTGCCCGTGACCTCTTCGCCGTTTTTGATCGCGCCGATGCGACGGATATCGAGTCGGACGGAAGAGTAAAACTTGAGGGCGTTACCGCCCGTGGTGGTTTCGGGGTTGCCAAACATCACGCCAATCTTGAGACGGATTTGGTTGATGAAGATGACAATGGTGTTCGAGCGCTTGATGTTGCCCGTGAGCTTTCGCAGCGCTTGGGACATTAGGCGCGCATGCAGACCCACTTGCAGCTCACCCATTTCACCTTCGATTTCGGCCTTCGGCGTGAGCGCGGCAACCGAGTCGATCACGACCACATCGACGGCGCCTGAGCGCACGAGCATATCGGTGATCTCGAGGGCCTGCTCACCGGTATCGGGCTGGGAGACCAAAAGGTCATTGACGTTGACGCCTAGTTTTTCGGCGTAGACCGGATCGAGCGCGTGCTCGGCGTCGACGAAGGCCGCCGTGCCGCCATTACGCTGAATCTCAGCAATGACTTCGAGCGTGAGCGTGGTTTTACCTGAGGACTCAGGACCATAAATTTCGACGACACGACCACGCGGCAAACCGCCGATGCCAAGCGCAATGTCGAGGCCAAGCGAACCCGTTGAAACGGCCTCGATGTCGTAAGCCGCCGACGCATCGCCGAGACGCATGACGGAGCCCTTGCCGAATTGTTTTTCGATTTGGCCCAGCGTTGCAGACAGGGCTTTCTTGCGGTTGTCGTCCATGAATCCCCCACGAAGGAAAACTAAAAATAGTAGAAGCGGAGTAAGCGGAATTATCCCACACGAGACCCGTCGTGGAAGCCTGAAAAACCCGATGAATGCGTTTATTTCACGTGGCGTTCACGCGATATACAGGGACACTCAGGAAGTACTACTGTATAAACCGCGCAGTGCAAACAGGACGGCCTTGCGACGAACGGCATCACGATCGCCTCGAAAGCGCTTGACGATCGCCGTGACAGCCACGCGGCGCCCCTGCCGTCGGGCGAACGCGAACCACACCGTCCCGACCGGCTTGCCCGGAACGGCACCGCCGGGCCCTGCGATTCCGCTGATGGCGACGGTGAAATGGGCGCCGCTAAGCTGCAACGCATGTCGAGCGAGTGTTCGCACGACCGGCTCACTCACCGCGCCGCCTTGACGAAGCGTGGCGAGCGGTACCCCCAGACCACGATGTTTGGCCTCGTCGCTATAACAGACCCAGCCAGCCACGAACCACTTCGAACTTCCGGGAAGATCAGTCAGAGTCTTTGCGAGCCAACCACCCGTGCACGACTCTGCGGTCGCCACGGTATGCCCCGAGGCGAGCAGTCGGCGAGAGAGTCGTCGAAGGTCCCGATCCATGAAGCCCGAGACGATATCAGATTAGCCTGTGGTTGACGGTGCGTCGGCGGGCGGCGCCGGCGGGCGCTTCTTGAACACGAGCTTGCGGATGATGACGCTGCCCTGATCGGTGCGCTCCAGAACCAGGTCCTCATCACGATCTTTGACGCTGTTGACCATTGCGCGCTCATCGATACCGGCCTTGAAGGTCTTCCTGAAGTGGTAGAGATCCACAGTCGCCATGACGTTGCCAACGTATGTCGTTTTCTGAGGTGGCACAAGTCGGACGCTACCTCCCTCGTTGCGCAACGCCGCCAACCGTCGTCCGATACGCCTTGGAAGAGCGTTCGGCGAGACTGGCGAATAAAACATTACTTCGACATTACGATCGTTCGCTTTGTTGAGCTGGACGTTGAGATCGTCATCAAAGGCCGCACGGCTCGAAAATCCGACGATGATCGGCATCGCCGCGGGAGCCGAAGCCGGCTCGATGGGCACGGAGATCGGAATCTCGGGTTAGGTGACGATGTCATCGGGCGCAGGCGGAGCGTTTTGCCCGCTCACCCCGAATGCGGCGGAGACAAAAAAGCCGATGACGGTGATGTGGGCGAACATAGCGGTAGACATGGGGATCCTCCCTAAGCTGTGGCAACCCCGGCCTTGATGAGGTTGTATCCCCCGGATCGTATTGTCGGTAAAAAATCGCTTCCCGGAATTGGGGGGTCTACGTCAAGGGAGGTAAACTCGCCGACCTTATTTCATGAGCGCCGATGATGACAGCATCCGCCGAACATACCCCGGTTATGCAGCAGTACCTTCGCCTGAAGGGCCAGCATCCGGACGCCCTACTCTTCTACCGAATGGGCGATTTCTATGAGCTCTTTTTCGACGATGCCCGACGTGCAGCGCAACTCCTCGACATTACTTTGACTGCACGTGGGCAGTCGGCTGGTACGCCGATTCCGATGGCTGGCGTCCCAGCCCACGCCGTCGACAACTACCTCGCACGCCTAGTACGCAAGGGTGAATCGGTAGCGATCTGCGAGCAGATCGGGGACCCGGCGAAGTCGAAGGGCCCTGTCGAACGAGCGGTGGTGCGTATCGTGACACCCGGCACGGTGACCGATACGGCCTTACTCGATGAGCGACGAGAAACCTTGATTGCTGCGCTGATGCCCCTGGCCGCGATCAGCGATGAACCTCTCGAGGGGCGTTTTGGGCTCGCGTGGCTCGACCTCGGCGCCGGTCGATTTTCGGTGCTCGAGGCGAGTGGTTCGCAGACCTTGGCCGCCGAACTTGAGCGACTACGCCCCGCCGAACTGCTGATGCCCGAATCTTTTAGTGTGGTGCTTGATCGTTCGCTACCCGACTCACTCGCTACGATGTTGCCTTCGTCTTTGCGACGCGCTCGACCGCCGTGGCATTTCGAAGAGGAAACGGCCGCCCGGACACTCTCTGAGCAGCTTGGTACCCTCGACCTGCGCGGATTCGGCGTGGAATCCTTGCCGCTCGCAATCAGTGCAGCCGGTGCTCTGCTTCAGTACGTCAAAGAAACACAACGTACGGCTATGCCTCACCTTCGAGCGCTGCGCGTCGAGCGACGCGACGTGACGCTGCAAATTGATGCCGCAACGCGACGCAATCTCGAAATCGATACCAGTACGAGCGGCCGAGAGGCGGCAACGCTCGTTGCGTTACTCGATAGCACGGTCACCGCGATGGGCGCACGCGCCTTGAGGCGACAGATCAACCGCCCGATCACGGATCATGGGGAGTTACGCCAGCGCCTGACGGCACTCGGCGAGCTCATCGAGTCCGGACGCTACGCGACCCTCCGCGACGCCTTGCAGCCGATCGGGGATGTCGAGCGCATCCTTGCCCGGGTCGCGCTGCGATCGGCGAGACCCCGTGATTTGACGGGTCTACGTATGGCCCTAGCAGCCTTGCCGAACCTGCATCATATCTTGACGTCGCTCGCCGCGCCGCGGCTGACGGCGCTCACCCATACCGTATCCGATCACCAAGCTGAGACCACCCTGTTGGCCCGTGCAATCGCCGAGGAGCCCTCGGCCGTGATCCACGATGGCGACGTCATCGCCACCGGTTACGACGCCGAACTCGATGAGCTACGAAGAATATCGACCGATACCGATGCCTTCCTGCTCGAACTCGAATCGCGCGAACGAGAGCGCACGGGACTCTCGCAACTCAAACTCGGCTATAACCGGGTGCAGGGATTCTTCATCGAGATCCCGCGCAGCCAGGCCGAACACGTTCCGACCGAGTATCTGCGCAGGCAGACCGTCAAGAATGCGGAGCGATTCATCACGCCGGAGCTGAAAATCTTTGAAGATAAAGTGCTCGGCGCACGCGAGAAGTCGTTGGCTCACGAGAAAACCTTATACGACGCGCTACTCGATGAGCTCTGTACCCTTCTCGGACCGCTGCAAGATACGGCAGCAGCTTTAGCCGAACTCGATGCCCTCGGCGCACTCGCCGAGAGAGCGGTAAGCCTTCGTTGGTCCGCCCCCTCGCTGAGCTCGCAGGCGACCCTTCGCATCATCGGCGGCCGACATCCGGTCGTCGAGCGATTCCTCTCGGAACCCTTCGTCCCAAACGATATCGCGCTCGACGCCGGCACTCGCATGCTCGTGATCACGGGCCCCAACATGGGTGGCAAGAGCACCTACATGCGACAAGTGGCACTCATCACGCTGCTCGCGCACATCGGAAGCTATGTCCCGGCAGAGTCCGCGATCATCGGTCCGATCGATCGTATCTTCACGCGTATCGGCGCGGGTGACGATTTGGCGGGAGGCCGCTCGACATTCATGGTCGAGATGACCGAGGCCGCGAACATCTTGCACAACGCCTCGACACGCAGCCTGGTGCTGATGGATGAGATCGGTCGCGGCACCAGCACGTTCGATGGACTCTCGCTCGCGTGGGCCATCGCGCGTCATTTGGCATCGAAAATCGGTGCATTCACCCTGTTTGCAACACATTACTTTGAACTCACCGCGCTCGCGGCCGAGCTGCCCAGCGTTCTCAACGTACATCTCGATGCAACCGAGCATCGCCAGGGCATCGTCTTCATGCATGCTGTCAAGCCTGGCCCCGCGAGCAAAAGCTACGGCCAAGCTGTAGCAAAGCTTGCCGGGATACCTCGGGACGTACTGGTCGAAGCGCGGCGCTATCTCAATACCTTGGAGACTCAGGCCCGTGTCAGTTCGGGACCTCAAGGCAGCCTCGAGCTCAACTCACCCATCACGGCTGATATCGAGGGCGAATCGAAGGAAGATCTCGCCGCTCTGCGGATCGCGTTAGAGACGTTGGATCCCGATTCACTGACGCCACGTGACGCCCTACAAAAACTTTACGAGCTGAAAAAACTGCTCGACCGTTGAAGGCCACGATGCCCTACACCTCGACCCAAGATCGGAGCCGCTCAGGCTGAGGGGGTCGGCGTCTGTCGGACACGGATGTGCAATTCGCGCAGCTGCTTCTCGGAGACTTCGGTCGGCGCATCCGTCAACGGGCATGCCGCAGTTTGAGTCTTCGGGAAGGCGATGACATCGCGGATACTGTCGGCACCCGAGATCAGCATGGCGAGTCGGTCGAGGCCGAATGCGATGCCGCCATGCGGCGGCGCGCCAAATTTGAGAGCATCGAGCAAGAATCCGAATTTTCGTCGGGCCTCCTCGGCATCGATACCGAGCAGGTCGAATACGGTCGACTGCAGATCCTGCCGGTGAATTCGCACGGACCCTCCGCCGATCTCCGAGCCGTTCAGCACCATGTCATAGGCCTTCGCGAGCGCTCTGCCGGGATCCGCCCGCAGCGCCTCGGGATCGAGATTCTTGGGCGAGGTGAACGGGTGATGCATCGAGATCCAACGCTTTTGATCCGAATCGAACTCGAACATCGGGAAGTCGACGACCCAGAGCGGCGCCCAGGCACATTGCACGATCCCGAGATCGTGGCCAACCTTGAGCCGCAGCGCGCCGAGCGCGTCGTTGACCACCTTGGAGGAGTCGGCACCAAAGAAGATGAGGTCGTTATCGGTCGCGCCCGTCCGCTCGAGTATTCCGGCGACGGCCACATCATCGAGGAATTTGATGATGGGTGACTGCAGGCCGTCGCGCCCCTTGACGCGCTCGTTGACCTTGATGAACGCCAAGCCCTTGGCACCGTACCGCGCCACGTAGGCGGTGTAATCGTCGATTTCCTTGCGAGTGAGCTTGCCACCGCCCGGAATACGCAGCGCGACCACTCGACCATTCGGATCTTTGGCGGGCCCTGCGAATACTTTAAAGTCGCAGGACGATACGAGATCGGCGACATCGACGAGCTCGAGCGGAATGCGCAGATCGGGCTTATCGCTGGCATAGCGACGTATCGCCTCGTCGTAACTCATGCGCGGGAAAGGGTTCGGAAGCTCGACGCTCGCCACGGTCTTGAAGATATGACGGGTCAACCCTTCCATGACGGACATGATCTCGTCCTGCCCGAGGAAGGACGTCTCGATGTCGAGCTGGGTGAAGTCGGGCTGTCGATCGGCGCGCAAGTCTTCGTCGCGGAAACAACGCACGATCTGATAGTAGCGATCGAAACCAGAGACCATCAGCAACTGCTTGAAGATCTGCGGCGACTGCGGCAGTGCAAAGAATTTTCCAGGATGGGTGCGCGAAGGTACGAGGTAGTCGCGGGCGCCCTCAGGCGTCGCTTTGGTGAGCATCGGCGTCTCGATGTCGCAGAAGCCGGCGTCATCGAGATACTGACGCATCGCCCGCGTAATCTGATGACGTTGACGCAGGCGCTGACTCATCTCGTCTCGACGCAGATCGAGGTATCGATATTTGAGTCGAACTTCTTCCGACACATTTTCGTCGAGCTGGAACGGCAGCGGCTCGGAGCGGTTGAGCAACTCGATACGACGGGCGAGCATTTCAATCTTGCCCGAAGCGAGGTTGGCGTTGGTGGTCCCCTCAGGACGCGCACGCACAAGACCCGTGATGCTGACGACAAACTCGTTGCGCAGTTTTTCGGCTTCTGCGAACACCTCGGCCGCATCGGGATCGCAGACGACCTGAACGAGACCTTCACGGTCGCGCAAGTCGACGAAGATCACGCCACCGTGATCGCGGCGGCGGTGGACCCAGCCTGCGACGGTGACCGAGCTGCCGATGAGGGTCTCGTTGACGTGACCGCAGTAATGTGTGCGCATAAAGGGCCGGGATATTACAAACTCAACCGTCCTGCCGCCACTACGATCTGAGATACCAGGCGCGGTCGAGCTCGGTGACTTCGGCCGAAAACCGGTCGCACTCTCGGCGCTTGATCGCGAGGAAAACCTTCAAAAACCCCCCCCCGAGTGCCTCCCTCAAGAAGTCGGATCCATCGGCGCGATCGATGGCCTCCTGCCAAGTCTGGGGCAACTCGCGAGGGCTCGCGCTCTGCGGGTCAGCGCTCTGCCGATATCCATTCCCCGTGACGGGGGGACCTGGATCAAGCCTCTTGGCGATCCCCCGCTCGATCCCCGCAAGCACCGTCGCCGCCGTCAGATAAGGGTTGGCATCGGCGCCTGCGATGCGATGCTCGACATGCCTTGATGCTGGCGGCCCCACGGGAATGCGCAGGGATACCGACCGATTGTTGACTCCCCAGCTGGCCGCAATCGGCGCATAACTTTGACTGCGAAAGCGACGGTAAGAATTTCCGTTGGGCGCAAAGACGAGCAAGCTTTCAGCCATCGTAGCCTTGAGACCGCCGATAGCGTGACGCAACAACGGCGTACCGGCCGGATCATCAGAGGCGAACAGATTTTGACCGGAACCGTCGCCTTGACCCTCACCGCCAAGACTCACGTGCACATGCATCCCGCTACCGGCGAGATCCGCGAAGGGCTTTGCCATGAACGTGACGAGTAGTCCACGACGGGCGGCCACACCACGAAGCAGACGCTTGAACATCACCGCCTCATCGACGGCACGCACGGCATCATCGCGATGGGCGAGCGTGATCTCGAATTGTCCGGGCGCATACTCGGACATCAACGTTTCAGCGGGGATACCTTGGGCGCGTGCGGCGGCATAGACCTCATCGAACACGGGCGCGAGTTCCTCAAGGCGTGCGAGACTATAGGCCTCAATGCGACCCGAGTCGCGCGCGACGGACCCTGCAGGCGCCGCATCGGTCTCGCGTAATACATAAAACTCGAGCTCGACCGCCAGTACGGGTCGCATACCGCCACCTTTGATCCGCGACACCGCCCGCACAAGCGCATGTCGCGGATCAGCGGAGGCAGGCTCACCGCTCAAGGTGTACATCGACAGCATGACTTGCGCGGTCGGTCGCGACAGCCACGGTGCGCGTACCAACGTTCCTGCCACGGGTCGGCAAATCAAATCGGCATCGCCCGTATCCCATACGAGCCCTGTCGCATCGACGTCCGTCCCGGTGATATCGAGTCCGAGAATGGATCCCGCCACGGGGCGACCGTACAGATAAAGCCTCTCGAGCTCACCGATACTCGCCGTCTTGCCGCGCGCGACACCCGAAGGGTCAGTGATCCACAGCTGTACCGCCTCGATATCGGGGTTTTTCGTAAGAAATTCTTTGATTTCATCACTCATTCGGATTCAGTGCTCACGATTGAGGTGTCGCGCAAAGTGACACTCGATCGACGATGTCGAGAAACCCCGCGATGCCCGCGCACACCGCATCGATGTGAGACTGCTGCAGCATCGGCGCGGTCAGCATCATGTTATGAAACGGCGTGACCAACAGGCCGCGGTTAAGCAGCCATAGATGCAACGCGTGTTCAAGCTCGGGCCGCATCGCGGCCTCGGCCTCGCTGCCGTTGCCAGGTGCGGGTCCGAAACCGAATTCGATTCGCGCACCGACGCGCGAGACATGCCAGTTGAGACCACGGTCTGCGAATATTTTGAGCAACCCCTGCTCGAGATGGCTAGCCGCCTCCTGCATCGCCGCATGCGTCGCCTCCGTGTGCAGATGCGCGAGCGCCGCCGCGAGCGCTGCGAAGACGAGTGGATTGGCCGCGAGCGTCGTGCCCATGCCCGAATGACCGCCTGTACGCGAGGCCAGCACGCGCTGCATGCGCGCTTCGACGTCGGTCGTAAAACCGAGCACGGCGCACGGTAGTCCGCCGGCGATCGCCTTACCGCAGACCCAGAAGTCACCGCTCAAGCCATGCGCACCAGCATAGCCGCCGGGACCCGAGGACAAGGTATGGGTTTCATCGATGATGAGCAGCGTGCCGTGACGACGACACAGCGACTGCAGCGTCTCGAGATAATCCGGCGCAGGCAGCACCATGCCGATGTTCGTCATTACGGGCTCGGCGATCACGGCCGCGATGTCATCTGATTGCAGCGCACGCTCGAGCGCCGGGACGTCGTTGAATTCAGCGACCACGGCCGCCTGTGAGTAATCGAGCGCAGGCCCGATCGCCCCCTGACGCATCACCGCACGTCCCTCACGACACCGAACCATCGTCTCGTCGACCGTCCCGTGGTAACAACCCTGAAAGACGAGAATCTTTCGTCGACCCGTCAGCGCTCGAGCCCAGCGCAGCGCGGCGCGATTGGCATCGGTCGCCGTCTGCATGACCTGCCATACCGGCAGTCCGAATCTTTGAGCGAGCTGCTCGCCGACGGCCGCGACACGCTCACCAGGCAGCATGCAGGTGAGACCGTGCGAGGCTTGCAGCGCGATCGCGGAAGCGACGGCTGGCGGCGAGTGACCGAACATCGAGCCGGTATCACCGAGACAAAAATCGGTGTAGGGCTCGCCGTCGACGTCGGTCAATGTCACGCCCTCGGCCCGAGCGACGAATAGCGGATAGGGCGTGCCCCAGTCGGCCATCCAATGCATCGGCACACCCGACAGCCAATGCCGTCGTGAGCGCTCGGCAAGTTGGCGCGAGCGCGGTCGCTTGACCACGAACGCCGCCCGCTCACTCTCGAGGAGGCGGGTCAGCGCGACAGTCATCTCTTGGCCTGACGAGGTTTGGCGCGGGAGGTTTTCGCGGCGGCTTTGCTACGCGTCGATTTGGTAGCGACTGCTTTGTCGGCGGCAGGCTTGGCGCTCTCGCTCTTGCCGCTGTCAGGCTTGGATGCGTCAGCCTTCGAGGCATCCGTTTTTGCTGCGTCGACCTTCGCGGCGTCGCCGTCCTTCGACTCGGACTTCGGCTTCTCGTCGCTCTCGCCGACGAGATTACGCTTTCGGTCCTGCTCGGACTTGAAGTCGGTTTCGTACCAACCGCCGCCCTTCAATCGGAAGATCGGCGCAGAGACGAGTTTAACGAGCGAGTTCTTCCCGCACACTTCGCACTTGCGCAGAGGTTTGTCGGAAATCTTTTGAAGGACCTCGGTCTGTGTTTCGCAGGCCCGACACTCATATTCGTAAAAGGGCATGGCGCGAGATTATAGCGGCTCAGCGAATGAGCGATGGATCATGTCGTTTTCCCGAAAGCGAGCCGACCGTCCTCCCCCACGTTGACGTAGATGCGATCACCGGACGCGTAACGACCCTGCAAGAGCTGCTGCGCGAGCGGATTCTCGATTTGCTGCTGGATTGCACGCTTGAGCGGACGAGCACCGTAAACCGGATCGAACCCGGCTTCGCCGAGGAGGTCGCGTGCCTTGTCATCGAGGGCGAGATCGAGACCTCGCTCCACGAGCCGCTTGCGCAGTTGTCCGAGCTGTATATGCACGATCGCGCGGATCTGCTCAGTACCGAGCGGATGGAAGACGACGATGTCGTCGATACGATTGACGAACTCCGGTCGGAAATTTTGCTGCACGATTTCGAGTACGGCGCTCTTCATGCGTACGTAATTCTTCTCGCCTGCATGCTCCTGAATGACCTGCGAGCCGAGGTTCGACGTCATGATCAAGACGGTGTTGCGAAAATCGACCGCGCGGCCCTGTCCGTCGGTGAGGCGACCATCATCGAGCACCTGCAACAAAACATTGAATACGTCGGGGTGCGCCTTCTCGACTTCATCGAGCAGGATCACCGCATAGGGTCGACGACGTACCGCCTCGGTGAGGTATCCGCCCTCTTCGTAACCGACGTAACCCGGGGGCGCACCAATGAGACGCGCGACCGAGTGCTTTTCCATGAACTCCGACATGTCGATGCGTACCATCGACTCTTCGGTATCAAACAGAAATTCCGAGAGCGCCTTGCAGAGCTCGGTCTTACCGACGCCCGTGGGCCCGAGGAACAAGAAAGATCCATTCGGTCTTCGCGGGTCGGAAAGACCGGCGCGCGACCGTCGGATGGCATTCGAGACGATACGTACGCCCTCCTCTTGCCCCACGACGCGCCGTGACATGGCTTCTTCCATACGCAAGAGTTTTTCTTTCTCGCCTTCGAGCATTTTCGACACCGGAATACCGGTCCACTTTGAGACGACCTCGGCAATTTCTTCGTCGGTGACTTTATTGCGCACGAGTTGCGTCACCTGACCCTCGGCCGCCTGCGCCGCCGCGAGTTTCTTCTCAAGCTCGGGGATACGTCCGTATTGCAGCTCGGCCATGCGCGAGAGGTCGCTGCGTCGTCGCGCTGCATCGAGTTCGTTACGGACTTTTTCGAGTTCTTCCTTGATACCGGAAGCCCCCTGTAGCGTCGCCTTCTCGGCCCTCCAGACCTCTTCGAGATCGGCGTACTCGCGCCCGAGTTGCGCGAGGTTGTCTTCGAGCGCTGCCAGTCGCTTGCGCGTGGCTTCGTCTTTCTCTTTTTGCAGAGCGACTTGTTCGATCTTCAACTGGATGATGCGTCGCTCAAGCTTGTCGAGCGCCTCGGGCTTGGAGTCGATCTCCATGCGGATTCGCGCAGCGGCCTCATCGATGAGATCGATGGCCTTGTCGGGCAACTGACGATCGGCAATGTAACGATGCGAAAGCGTCGCCGCCGCCACGATGGCAGGGTCGGTGATATCGACGCCATGATGAATTTCATAACGCTCCTGTAGACCGCGCAGGATCGCGATGGTGTCCTCGACCGAGGGCTCATCGACCAAGACCTTCTGGAATCGACGCTCAAGGGCCGCGGCTTTCTCGATGTATTTACGATACTCGTCGAGCGTGGTCGCGCCCACGCAATGCAACTCGCCCCGAGCGAGCGCGGGCTTCAGCATGTTGCCGGCGTCCATCGCGCCCTCAGCCTTGCCGGCGCCGACCATGGTGTGTAGCTCATCAACGAAAAGAATGACCTGTCCTTCCTGCTTAGCAAGATCCTTAAGCACGCCCTTCAAGCGCTCCTCGAATTCACCGCGGAATTTGGCACCTGCGATGAGTGCACCCATGTCGAGTGCGAGAATGCGCTTGTTACGCAGACTCTCGGGCACTTCGCCGTTGATGATCCGCTGGGCGAGACCTTCGACGATCGCAGTCTTGCCAACGCCGGGCTCTCCGATCAACACGGGATTATTTTTGGTTCGACGCTGCAGCACCTGAATAGTACGACGAATTTCATCGTCACGACCGATCACGGGGTCGAGCTTGCCATCGCTCGCGTGCTTGGTCAGATCGATGGTGAATCTCTCGAGCGCCTGTCGACTTTCTTCGGCATTGGCGTCCTGCACTTTTTCGCCACCTCGGATTTCTTCGATCGCTTTCTCGATACCCGCTTTCGAGAACCCGGCATCCTTTAAAAAGCGTGCGAGCAACGCACGATCGTCAAACGCCGCGAGTATGAAGAGTTCGCTCGAGATGAACTGGTCGCCCTTGCCCTGCGCCAACTTATCGGTAACGTTGAGCAAGCGCTGAAGATCGTTGGAGACATGAATCTCACCCGGCGTACCCTCGACTTTCGGCAGCCGATCGAGCGCTGCAAGCAGATCGCCGCGCAGACGCTGCGCGTTACCCCCCGCCTTGGCGAGTAACGGCCTAACCGTGCCGCCCTGCTGGTCGATGAGCGCAAGCAAGACGTGGACCGGTTCAATGATTTGATGGTCACGCCCGAGCGCAAGCGATTGGGCCTCGCCGAGGCCTTGTCGGAACTTTTCGGTCAGCTTGTCGTGGCGCATGATTGCTGCCCTCGCGTGAGTCGCTGTCGGACACCCGTCTAAGTTAGGGCATCGTTAGGGCTTTCAAGGGTGCGCGGGGCCGCGATGCCTCCGAAATAGCGCAAACGATCAGTGCAGTTGCGACTCGGCCAAGACCACGACGCCGACGCCGACGCCGACCCCGAGCACCTGGAATGCACTCGCGCGAAGGTCTGTTTTTCGATGAAGGCCGGGAATCAGGTCAGCCACCGCCACATACAGTAGGCTCGCCGCCGCCACCGCGAGGGCGTAGGGCAGTAATGCCATGGCGTCCCACAGCGCCCACCAGCCGACGAGTCCGCCGAGGACCGCCGTCAGACCCGAGAGCAGGTTCCAGGCGAACGCCTTGGCACGGGTGAATCCGCCCTGGAGCAACACGGCGAAATTCCCGACTTCCTGCGGAATTTCGTGGGCCATGATCGCGAACGCCGTCACCACACCCAAATGGAAGTCCGTCAGAAACGCCGCGGCAATCAGCACGCCGTCGATCAAGTTATGTAGACCATCTCCCACCATCGTGAGCCAACCGGAGGCTTCGCGGCGGTGGTGTTCGTGGGTGTGCGCGCTCTCGACGGCCTCGGTGTGACAGTGCCGCCACAACAAAAACTTCTCGAGGACAAAGAAAAGTGCGATCCCGCACAGAAGCGCCACACCGACCCCATGCACTCGAAAGAGCCCTGCGCCCGCCATGGCGTGAGGGATGAGCGCGAGCAGCGCGGTGGCGAGGAGCGTCCCTGTCGCGAAACTCACGCTGTGGGGCATGAGACGATCGCGACGTTCCTTGGAGAGCAACAGAAACACGCCGGCGATCAGGGCTGAAAAAACCCCGCCGAGCGCAGTAAACACGAGGATCGCGGCCAGGGTGTCCATCGAGCGTTATAGTCTAACACCATATCAAAGCCGCCATCCGCCCTGTTGTCTGATCTCGCCGGTGCGAGAAGAACCGAACGGGATCCGCAGCCGTACACCAATCCCCGCCATCGACCCGCGTCAGCCCAAGCGTAGCCAAACGCTGCCTCGCAAGCGCCGGGAGGTCGCATTGCCATCGGCCCCGGGGGTTCGGGTGAAACGCTGAGGCGGCGCCCGACTGGCTAACGAGGAAGGCTTCGCGGACCTCATCCCCCACCTCGAAATGGGCTGGGCCGATTGAAGGGCCGATCCACGAAATGAGATCCGAAGCGGGCGTCGCCATAGCCGCCACCGTGGCCTCAAGTACCCCAGCGGCGAGACCCCGCCATCCGGCATGGGCTGCACCGAGGACGCGTCCGTCGCGACTGGAAAACAGCACCGGCATGCAATCGGCCACCTGAATGGCGAGGACGATCCCCGAGGTACGCGTCACGACGGCATCCGCACGGGGGCGCGATCCCACGGCAGGGCGCGAGCGCTCATCGACTTCGATGACGTCTTTCCCGTGGACCTGATCGAGCCACACGGGCTCAGAGGGTAGTCGCAGCACATGGACGAGCCGTCGTCGATTCTCGAGCACAGCAGCCGAGTCATCGCCCACATGAACGCCCAGATTCAGGGTGTCCCATGGCGGTTCGCTCGTGCCTCCGCTTCGCAAAGAGAAGGCAGCGCGCACGTGCGCAGGCGCCGCCCAGCGCGGCTCGAGTACGGTAACGGTCATTCGCCGCCCTCGCCTTCGCTCAATATTTTAAGCAGCCTCGTGAAATCTTTGGGCAAGGGTGACTCGAGGCTGATTTCGCGCCCGGTCGTGGGATGGGTGAGCGTGAGCCGCGCGGCGTGCAGCGCTTGCCGACCAAAAGAGGACATGGCTTCGCGAACCACCGGCGCCACGCCCGCCGGAACTCGCCGCCGTCCCGCATAGACAGGGTCCCCGACGACCGCATGACCGATATGCGCTAAATGCACGCGGATTTGATGCGTGCGTCCCGTTTCGAGCTGCACGCGCACGAGGGTATGCGCGGTAAAAAGACGCTCGATGCGGTAATGCGTGATCGCCTCGCGACCGTCTCCTCGCACTGCCATCCGCGTTCGCTGGGTGCGATGCCGACTGATCGGTTCATTGACGGTGCCGCCTCCCGTCATCACGCCTTGGCAGAGTGCGAGATACTCGCGGCCCATCGCTCGCTCGGCGAGCGCACGCACGAGCACCGCCTGCGCTTCGGGCGTACGTGCGACGACGAGCAATCCCGACGTGTCCTTGTCTAGTCGATGCACAATGCCCGCGCGAGGAACGCGGGCAAGCTTCGGATCGAGTTTCAGCAAGGCGTTTTGGAGCGTGCCCTCTGAGATACCGGCACCCGGATGGACGACGAGGCCCGCTGGTTTGTCGATGATGAAAATCGCTGCGTCGCGACGAACGACGCGAAATGGGACAGCCGCCTCGTTGGCACTCACACGCTCATCGGCGATGAACTCCGCTTCGATTCGAACCTGGGCGCCGGCGCGCACGGGTTCGCGCCGCGCAGGCACCGCACCCTCGATCAGCACGCGCCCGTCGTCGATCCAGCGTTGCAATCGTGTCCGCGAATACTGCGGCAGCAATTGCGCCAAGGCGACGTCGAGTCGCTCGCCCGCAAGGGAATCGGGCAGCGTAAATTCATGAATCTCCGGAGGGGGGGACATGCGCTCGGATATAATGCCCGCCCCTGCCACCCCGAATCCAACCATCCCGATGCGAGAGCACAAAAGCGAATTTTCCGCGACGCGGTCCCTGAGGCGCCTGCTTCGGATCGGGCTCGTGCTCGGTCTTCTGCTCGCGATTGGGGCCTGCGCCTCGGGTCGGGACGAGATCGATCCCGCCCGCGGCGGCGCGGGCCTGGTCTACGAACGGGCGCGGAAGGCACTCGATAACCAAGACTACGAAAACGCCATCCGCATTTACGAGGCGCTCGTCGCTCGTTATCCGTTCGGACCGGAAGCCCGACAGGCGCGCCTTGATCTGATCTACGCCTATTACAAGGGTCGTGAGACCGAGTCGGCGCTCGATCAGGCCGACACCTTCATGCGCGAAAATCCGACGCATCCCCGTCTCGACTACGCGTGGTACGTCACAGGTCTCGTCGACTTCGAGCGCTCCGCAAACTTCATTGAACGCTGGTTCAATGTCGATCTCGACGAGCGGCCGCCACAAACGGCCGTGCGCGCGTTTAACTCTTTCCGCAAAGTCGTCGAAGATTATCCCCGTAGCGAATACGCCCACGATGCCCGGCGTCGCATGATCCATCTGCGTAATCGCCTGGCCGGCTACGAAATCTACGTCGCGCGTCACTACATGGAACGTGGCGCCTGGATCGGCGCGTCGCGACGCGCCAAAGAAGCCATCGAACAGTACGACGGCGCTCCCGCTACTCGAGACGCCTTGGAAATTCTCATCGAGTGCTACGACCGTCTCGAAATGAAAGAACTCGCCGATCAAACCCGCGAGATCTACGCCGCCAACTACGGCGGTGTCGCCGAGAAAGTCGTCCCAATCAAGAAGCCTTGGTGGAGAATCGGAGGCTGATGCGAAGGCGCTGAACTCAGCGCCGATAGCCACTCGTGATCGGATAGCGCCAGTCGCGGCCGAAACCTCGGCGACTCACGCGGACACCGGGCGGTGCCTGTCTCCGCTTGTACTCGTTTCTTTTGACGAGATCGAGCACTCGACCGACCGTCGCTCGATCGAACCCCCTCGATACGATTTCCTCTACTGAGAGATCCTGCTCGATGAAGGCCTCGAGAATCGGATCGAGCACGTCGTACGGAGGTAATGAGTCGGCATCTTTCTGATCATGACGTAGCTCCGCCGACGGCGGTCGCTCGATGACCTTGACTGGAATGACTGGGGCCTCGCCCGCTGCGACAGCGATCGCGTTGCGATGCGCCGACAGTTTGTAGACCAGTAGCTTGCTGCAATCTTTAATCGGCGCAAAACCGCCCGCTATATCGCCGTAGAGCGTGGCGTATCCCACGGCCATTTCGCTCTTGTTTCCCGTGGTGAGCAACATACGGCCCGTCTTGTTTGAGATGCCCATCAGCAACTGCATGCGGCATCGCGACTGAATGTTCTCTTCGGTGGCATCTGGCTCGCGACCCGCGAGCTCCTCACGTAGCGCCGCGAGCGTGGCATCGAACATCCCTTCGATCGGGATCACAGAATATTTGACGCCAAGACGAGTCGCCTGCGCAGCCGCCTCATCGAGACTGAGTTTCGAGGTGTAACGCGAGGGCATCATCACCGCCTGCACACGATCGGCACCGAGCGCATCGACGGCAATGGCGAGGGTCAGTGCCGAATCGATGCCGCCCGAGAGCCCGAGCACCACGCCGGGAAATAGATGCTTGCCCACATAGTCGCGTACGCCGAGCACCAGTGCGCTATAAACCTCTGCCACATCGTCGAGCGGTTCGGTAACCCGACCGCTCGGTACAGGCACGACTGCACCCGAAGCCACTCGCGTGAACTCGATGTGCTCCAGCGATTCGACGAAGGCGGGTGAGCGATGCACCACGACGCCCTTCGCGTCGACGACGACACTCTGACCGTCGAATACCAGTTCGTCCTGCCCCCCCACGAGGTTGAGGTAGATCACAGGCACTCCGGTCTCGAGGGCGCGCGTTCGCAAGGTGATCTCACGTGAAGTTTGCTTGCCGCGCTCATAGGGCGAGGCGTTGGTCACAATCAGCAGTTCGGCGCCCGCGGCGCGCGCTGCTTTGGCGGGCGCTTCCTGCCAGATGTCTTCGCAGATCAGGATACCGATCTTGATGCCGCGATGCTCGAGCACACAGGGCGCACCGCCCCGCGCGAAGTAGCGCTGTTCATCAAACACGCCGTAGTTGGGCAGACAGGCTTTGCGATAACGAGCGCGCTCGGAGCCGCCCTCGATCCAGGCGACCGCGTTGTAAATGCCCTGATCGGTGTATTCGGGAAAGCCCACCAACATGGCGGGACGCTTCGCGGTCTCGATGCAGCGCGCGAGCGCCGCGTCGATCTGCCTGCGGAATCCGCGGTGAAAGAGCAAGTCTTCGGGCGGATAACCCGCGAGCGTCAACTCAGGAAACACGACGAGATCGGCGTCTGCTGCGCCCGCCTCGGCGGCCGACTGCAGCACGCGGGATGGGTTGCCGCCTACATCCCCCACCAGCAGGTTGACCTGCGCGAGGGCGATTCGCAGCGACTCGCTCGTCAAGCCTTCCGGCGCTTGCGCAGCTGCTCTTCGATCGCCGAACCGAGCTCGGCCGGTGATCGAACCGTGCGCACACCTGCCGCCTCGAGAGCGCGGAATTTATCGTCGGCCGTCCCTTTGCCGCCGGCGATCACCGCACCCGCATGACCCATACGCTTACCCGGCGGAGCCGTGACACCGGCGATGTAGGCGACGACGGGCTTGGTCACGTGCTGACGGATGAACTCTGCACCCGCCTCTTCGTCGCTGCCACCGATCTCGCCCACCATCACGATTCCTTCAGTCTTCGGGTCGTTCTGGAATAGCGCTAGCACATCAATGAAATTCATCCCGCGTACCGGATCTCCGCCCATACCGACGCAAGTGCTCTGGCCGAGACCGTTGTTCGTGGTCTGGAAGACGGTCTCATAGGTCAGCGTGCCCGAGCGCGAGACGATGCCGATGCAGCCCGGCTTATGGATGAAACCCGGCATGATGCCGATCTTGCACTCGCCCGGCGTGATGATGCCAGGGCAGTTCGGACCAATCAGCCGTGACTTCGAGCCTGCGAGTGCGGTCTTCACGCGCACCATGTCGTTCACGGGAATCCCCTCGGTGATGCAAACGATGAGCTCGGTACCTGCATCGGCCGCTTCAAGAATCGCGTCGGCCGCATAAGCAGCCGGAACGTAAATCATTGAGGCGTTGGCCCCGGTCGCCGCGACGGCATCGTGCACGGTGTCGAAAACCGGACGGTCGAGATACTTCTCGCCTCCGCGCCCCGGCGTGACACCCCCGACGACCTGAGTGCCGTAGGCGATGCATTGTTCGGAATGGAAAGAACCTTGCTTACCGGTAAAACCCTGGCAAATCACTTTGGTGTTCTTGTCGACGAGAATACTCATGAATCGAACCCTGTCTGCTTGTGGTACGAGCGCGAACGACGAAATGCGTCAGCGCGCAGCCGCGACGACTTTTCGCGCTGCATCGGTGAGGTCTCTGGCGGCGATGACCTTGAGACCGCTCGAGGCTAGCATTTCCCGCGCCTTCTCGGCGTTTGTTCCTTCGAGACGCACGACTACGGGAACCTTGACGCCGACGTTCTTGACGGCCGTGATCACGCCCTCGGCGATGAGATCGCAGCGCACGATTCCACCAAAGATATTGACGAGGATCGCCTTCACTTTCGGATTCGAGAGAATGAGTTTGAACGCCACGGTGACGCGCTCGGCGGTCGCACCACCACCCACATCGAGGAAGTTCGCCGGTGAACCGCCATGCAACTTGATAAGGTCCATCGTAGCCATTGCGAGCCCTGCGCCGTTGACCATGCACGCGATGTCGCCATCGAGCGAGACATAGTTAAGGTCGTGCTGGCTCGCCTGTAACTCCATCGGATCTTCTTGTGCGGTATCGCGCATGGCTACGAGCGCCTTCTGGCGGTACGTGGCATTGGCATCAATATTGATCTTTGCGTCTAGCGCGACGAGCTCGCCCGTCTTGGTGACGATCAGCGGATTGACCTCTAGAAGGCTCGCGTCCTTGTCGAGGTAGAGCTGATAAAGCGCCATCGCAATTTTCTGGAACTGCGCGATCTGCGTATCTTGGAATCTGAGGGCGAACGCCATGCGCCGGCACTGATACGGTTGCAGGCCCGCCGCCGGGTGAATATTCACCGTGGTGATTTTTTCGGGCGAGTGCTCAGCAACCTCTTCGATATCCATGCCGCCCGCTGCAGAACCGACCATCGCGATGAAACCCTTTTCGCGATTGAGCGTAAGTGAGAGATAGATTTCGCGATCGATAGCCGAGCCTGTCTCGACATAGACGCGATCGACGGGCAACCCCTCGGGGCCCGTCTGCTTCGTCACAAGACGCGTGTTGAGCATCGCTTTTGCAGCCTCTCGAACGGCATGGGTGTCGCGCGCAAGCTTGACGCCGCCCGCCTTACCGCGCCCGCCGGCATGGACCTGCGCCTTCACGACCCAGACCTGACCGCCGAGCGCCTCCGCTGCAGCGACCGCCTCCTCAGGCGTGGCCGCTTCGCGGCCGGTCGGAACCGGTATTCCGTATGCCGAAAAGACTTCTTTCGCCTGATATTCGTGAAGATTCATCGAGACCCCCGACCTGCTGGACTAAACTCTCATTCTCAACGAAACCCGAGGTTAAGGGAACGGCTAATGACGGATGCGTTCTTCTCGCTGCTACAGGGGCTCGAGACGCTATCCGCCCCGGGGATGTTTCCCATCGTGGCGGCGGTGCTCGGTCTCGTCGTGGGTAGTTTTCTGAACACTGTGATTCACCGACTTCCGCGTATGCTCGAGCACGAGTGGCGCAAGCAATGCGCCGAACTCGACGGTCGCGATGTCGTCGCCGCGCCTCGCTACGATCTCATCGCGCCGCGATCGCACTGCCCCGCTTGCAAGACACCCATTCGGTCTTGGCATCTCGTACCCGTTATCAGCTGGATCGCGCTGCGGGGGCGATGCGCGGCTTGTGGCGCCTCTATCTCCTCGCGCTATCCGCTCATCGAGCTCGGCACCGCAGTCGCCTTCGCCATCGTTGCGGTGAATTTCGGTGCGGGACCGGAAGCCTGGGCTACCCTCCTCGTCACAGCGTTTCTCATTGCCCTCGCAGTCATCGATTTCGACACGCACTATCTGCCCGATCAACTTACACTCCCGCTGCTCTGGATCGGACTTACTGCGAGCCTCGCGGGTGATGTACGCACCGCGGTGGTCGGTGCGATCGCCGGTTATCTCTCGCTGTGGGCGTTCTATCACCTCTTCAAACTCATCACCGGCAAAGAGGGTTTGGGCTACGGCGACTTCAAGTTGTTCGCCGCGCTCGGCGCCTGGCTCGGACCGGCTGCCCTCATGCCGATCATCCTCCTCGCCTCGATCGCTGGGGCGGTGGTGGGGCTCATATTGGTGTTCTTCTTCAAACGATCACGCGAACAGCCGCTTGCCTTTGGACCCTTCCTCGCTGCGGCCGGCGGGTTCGTCATGCTCGTCGGACAAAATACGTCTGGCGGTCTACTGATCAAAGATTGGACGGGGTTCTGATCGATGTTCAAGGTCGCGCTGACCGGAGGAATCGCCAGCGGCAAGTCTCGCGTCGCCGATATCTTGGAATCGCTCGGTATCACGGTGATCGACAGCGATGTCATCGCACGCGAAGTCGTTGCGAAAGGGACCGAGGGTCTCGCCGCGATCGTGCAACGATTCGGGCCGACCGTTCAGGCGCCGGACGGTCAACTCGATCGCCGAGCCCTGAGATCGATCGTCTTTGCGGATCCGTTCGCTCGGCGCGACCTCGAGGCCATTACCCACCCGCGGATACGCGCCCGAATGGCGACCCTCAACCTGGCCGCGCAGGCGCTTTATGTGGTCAATGCTATTCCGTTGCTCGCTGAGACCGGAGGGCGTCGCGACTTCGATCGGGTGCTCGTGGTCGATTGCCCTGAGAACCTGCAACTTGCCCGAGTTATGGCCCGTGACCAGATCCACCAAGCGGCAGCTAGGTCGGTGCTTGCCGCCCAAGCATCCCGCGCGGAACGGCTCGCCCTCGCCGACGATGTCATTTTGAACGACGGTGATCTCGAAGCCCTCCAGAGAGCCGTCCGAACGCTCCACGGGCGCTACCTCGAACTCGCTCGGCGGGGCTGAAGTTCCTGACCGGAGTAAGTTGGGTGGCGGTCGGCAACCGGCTATAACAGAATATTGGGATGACCGAGGTGGCCGCAGAGGGGGCAGCCGCGGCGCCTGCGGGCGGCGAGGGGCCTCTCGTTTTCGAACAACCGCTAACCGAGCGGATGCGTGCCTATTTGCGCGTCGATTTTCTTTATATTCAAGGTCTCTTTCACGTGCACTCGAGTTCGCAATGGAACAGCCGTGCGGCGATCGTAAGCCTCCTCGATATCCTGGCCATCATCACGCGCAGCGACATCCGGGCCGACGTCCTCAAAGAACTCGAGCGACAGATCGCGGTGTACACCGAGTTCCAGCGACGGCCCAACATCGACGTCGATCGACTACAAGCGCTCGTCGCCAACCTCACCCGACTTCGTGCCGAATTGCTCGGTGCGAACTCCGCGTGGTTACAACCGCTGCGGGACTCACCTTTCCTCTCGGCAATCCGACACCGCAGCACCGTCCCGGGCGGTACCTGTGACTTCGACCTGCCTGATCTGTCGTTTTGGCTCGCTCAATCCACCGAGACCCGCGAACAAGCGCTCGCCGAATGGTTTGCGCTATTGCGTCCGCTCTGTGACTCGATCGCGGAACTCCTGTGGCTCACGCGACAAAACGGACGCTTGCGCAGCGAGGTGGCTGCGAATGGCGTCTTCCACATCACCTTCGATCGCGGTCAGCCCGTGCAGCTCCTGCGTGTGGCAGTACCTGCGGAGCTCGGCGTGTTTCCCGAAATCAGCGGCAGCCACTATCGTGCGAGCGTGCGCTTCGTGAGCTGGCAAGGTCTCAACGACCGGGCGCGTCAGGTCGAAAGCGACGTCCCCTTCGATCTTATCTGCTGTAACTGATGAAGCTCTACGATAACGCCGTCGCGCCGAGTCCGCGCCGTGTCCGCATGTTCACCGCCGAAAAAGGCCTCGATGCGCGCGGTGTGACGATCACTCGGATACCGGTCGACATCGCAGCTAATGAAACCGGTGGCGCCGCATTCCGCGACGTCAATCCGCTCGGCGAAGTACCGGTGCTCGAGCTCGACGATGGAACTCGAATTCGTGAATCGCTTGCGATTTGTCGATATCTCGAAGCGCTCTACCCTGAGCCCTGCCTCTTCGGTGGGACACCGCTCGAGCGTGCGCGGATCGAGTCGATGACGCTGGAGCTCATGTTCAGGGTGTACGTACCGACCACTCATGCGTTTCGTCATACCAACAAGTTTTGGCAGGGTCGCGTCACGCAGGTTCCCGACTACGGCGCCCTGGCTCGCGAACAGGTGCTCGAGGAGTGGCGCCGGATCGACGCCCTGCTCGCCGAACGACCGTTCGTCTCGGGCGATGCGTTCAGCATAGCCGACATCGTCGCATTTACGACGCTGGAGTTCGGCAAACCCTCCGGCATTCGCCTACAGACCGACCAGGTCAACCTCGGTCGCTGGCACGCGGCGATCACCGTGCGTCCGAGCGCCAAAGCCTGATCTCTCAGGGCGTCGTCACGCCGAGCATCTCGGCGGCAAAGGCCCATTGATCGGCGAAATCTTCGATCTGCATATACGTGGGCTTGCCCGCACCGTGCCCCGCCCGAGTTTCGACGCGCAGGAGGATCGGTGACGCACAGCCCTGCCCGCGCTGTAGCGCCGCGGCGAACTTGTAGCTATGCCAGGGCACGACACGATCATCACGATCGGCGGTCGTGATGAGCGTTGGCGGATAGCATGTGCCCGGCTTCACGTTGTGCACGGGCGAGTAAGCGAGCAACGCTTTGAACTCCGTCGGATCTTCCGAGAGTCCGTAATCCGAGGACCACTGACGCGCATTGGCACTCGCTGTATGATAGCGGAGCATGTCGAGTACACCGACACCCGGCAGTGCCGCAGCGAAAAGATCGGGCCGCTGCAGTAAGGTCGCACCCACCAGCAAACCGCCGTTACTACGCCCTGAGATGGCGAGTCGACGCGGATGGGTATAACCCTCGCGAATGAGATATTCAGCGGCTGCGATGAAATCGTCGAAGACGTTTTGCTTCCGCGTTTTAGTGCCTGCCTCGTGCCAGGGCTCCCCATACTCACCCCCGCCACGTAGATTCGCTTCGACGTAGATGCCATCCATCTCAAGCCAGGTGATGACGGTAGGCCGGAACGTCGGTGTCACCGAGATATTGAAACCGCCGTAGCCATAAAGCAGCGTCGGCGCCTCGCCGTTCCTCACAAGATCGCGATGGTGCGTGATGAACATCGGTACGCGCGTGCCGTCTTTGCTGGTGTAGAAAACCTGTCGCGTCACGTAACGCGAGGTGTCGGCACCGAAGGCGGGCGCTCGCCAAACGCTGGTCGAGAGATCGCCGAGGTCAAGACGCATCACCTGCCCCGGACGCAAATAATCGGCATAGGCGAAGAAGGTCTCGGTGTCGGTGGCGATGCCGCCGAAACCGACGATCGTGCCCAAGCCGGGCACAGGCACCTCGCCTAACGCACGCCCGTCACGGTCGAAGACTCGAGCCTCACCATGGGCATCGCGTACATAGCGCACGATGATCCGGCCGCCCACGAAACTCGCTTCATCGAGCGCGAGCGTATCTTGAGGAACGAGTTCACGCCATTTTTGCGGCGGCGGATCGCGTGCGTCGACGGCGATCACCCGGCCGCGCGGTGCATTGTTGGTGGTCACGACGTACAGCGTGTCACCCTCGCTACCGATCACCTTGTAGCGCGCATCCCAGGCGCCGAACAGCGTTCGTGCGCCCGCCGCCGGTTTGCGCAAATCGATCAGCTCAACACCGTTCGTGCGATACCCGTCGGCCAGGCTGATGAACAACCAGCGGCCATCGTCCGAGACACTCGCTGAGGGGGCACGCGTCGGATGATCGCTGACGCGGTAGACTAAAGTATCGCGATCTTGCGACTCGCCGAGGCGATGAAAAAAGACCGCCGGCTGCCCCTGATCGTCACCGCGCACCGCATCGTCTGCACGCTGCGGGTAGCGGCTGTAGTACACACCAGAGCCATCTGGTGCCCACGATAGCTCCCAGAACTTCGTGAAGCGGAGCTCATCGAGCAGATCGACACCGTCCGACGTGCGACGGAATTTCCAAATCTCCCAGTCGGTGCCGCCATCAGACAAGGAATAGGCGACAAGACTACCATCAGGAGAAGGCTCGTACCGTGCGAGCGCCACCGTCGCATCACTGCTCGCAGCGTTGGGATCAAAGAGCACGCGCGGCTTGCCCTGTAGCGAGTCGGCGACGTAGAGAACGCTTTGGTTTTGACGGCCATCGTTGCGGACAAAGAAATACTTGCCGCCCTTCTTGCGTGGCACCCCGACTCGCTCGAAGTTCCAGAGCTCGGTCAGACGCTTCTGGATCCAGTCACGCTGGGGTAACGACTCGAGCCACGGCTTGGCGAGCGCACTCTGCGCAGTGACGAACTCACGGGTCGCAAGTACCTCGGGCTGCTCGAGCCAGCGGTAGGGGTCTGCAACCGACGTACCGTGATAAACATCGACCACCGAACCGCGCGTCACGGTCGGATAGGACAGCGAGGCGGAAGAGACTTTATTTTCAGGCATGGCAATCTGGGAGGTCATGGTGACGAGCAGAGCGGTGGCGAGCGCGAGGCGTCGCGAGTGGCAATGGGGCATATTCCT
>Ga0194132_10003274_pt1 | contig 29021 bp, 26 predicted proteins | sample TA2KigOf80mmetaG_FD_148612 | JGI IMG/M metagenome (GOLD analysis project Ga0194132, IMG submission 148612) | Freshwater microbial communities from Lake Tanganyika, Tanzania - TA2015054 Kigoma Offshore 80m | ecosystem: Environmental > Aquatic > Freshwater > Lake | place: Tanzania: Lake...
ACACGGCGACCTCGAGCGGGCGGCCGCCGACGCGCCGTCCACCGCGCGCCACGAGGATCCCCAGCACGATCACGATCCCGCCGATGACCTGCTCGACGCGGATCTGCTCCGAGAGGAAGACCCCGGCAAGTGCCACGGCCAGCGCGGGGACGAGGAACTGGAAATTGGCCGCGCGCGTCGGGCCGAGCACTTTGACCCCCCAGAACTGGGCCACGTTGCCGAACGCCACCGACACGAGGCCCGCGTACAGCACCGCGAGGGCGGTGGCGATGGTGGGGTGCGGATTCCCCGCCGCGTACTCCCACGCACCGAGCGGCAGGAGGAAGAGGGTGCCGAAGGTGACGGTCCACGTGGTGGTCCGCAGCGGCGAGTGGCGGCGCAGGACGGGCGCCCCGAATGAGACGTAGAGCGCCCAGCACGCGGCGGCGACGAGCGTGAGGATGTTGCCGATCGCGCGGCCGCCGAAGCCGCCGTCCGCGCCCGTCAGGACGACCAGCGCCACGCCAGCGAACGCGACCAGCGCGCCCAGGAGCATCTGCGGGGTCAACTCGTCGGCGCCGATGGCGGCCGCCACCAGGGCGGTGATGATCGGCGTGGCCGCAACGAGCAGCGCTGAGTCCGCAGCGGTCGTCTGCCCCAGGGCCGTGGTCCAGAGGGCCTGGTAGATCGCGAAGCCGATCGCGCCGAGCGCCGCCAGCTGCACGAGATCGCGGCGCGGCAGCGACACGGATCCCTCGCGCCAGCGGCAGATCACGAGCAGTACCGCCGCGCCGAGCAGGAAGCGGATGGTCGTGAAGGCGACGGGTGGCAGCTCGGCGAGCGCGCCCTTCACCACGACGAAGTTGCCGGCCCAGAAGACCATGACGGTCAGCATCGCGATCTCGGCGAGGCGGCGGTCGCGCGCCGATGCGGCGGGACGGACGACCGGGGGATGGGCGGCTCGCGACAGCGTGATCGGACGGGACCTCGCAGGTTTCGGGGCGGCGCGATGATATCCGCCGTGCGCCGGGGCGGCGGCGCGCGGCGGGGCGGCCGCGGCCGCGGCTCCTCCGGTCAGCCGCATCGCGTGCCGAAGGCCCGGGACGGGGTCCGGGTACGTCCAGCCCGGCGGCGCAGGCGCCATCGCATCGCATTCGCGCGCGGCCGGGCTCGACAGCCCCGGAAACGCGGATCGGCCGAGCCCGAAGGCCCGGCCGATCGATCCGGCGACGAGTTCAGGAGCGGGCGGTCAGGCCCCTTCCTGGTCGAGCTCGAGCGCTTCCTCGTCCGACTCCTCGGTCAGCTTGAGCCACACGAAGAGGCCGGCAAGCACGATGAGCGGGATCACGACGAGGGCCGCCAGGGTGATGCCCAGCGCCACGGCCACCGTCTTGAGTGCTTTCATCCTGGACCTCCCTGCGCCTACGCGCCTCGGCCGGGGCTGGCCCCCGATCTGGCTGCATCGCGGCCGCGCCGGTTGGGCGCCTCCGCGATCATCTTCTTGACGTCTTCGGCGGTGAACTCGAAGAGCACGTGCCGACTGCCGACCTGGCTGCTCCTCAGCATGCGGACGACGAAGTTGCCGTCCTGCTCGAAGAAGAACACGTCCCTGGGCTTCTGCTCGTCCATGTAGCGCCCGATCACCCGGAGCGCCAGCTCATAGTAGCCCGCCACGTGCGCGGAAGCCGTCAGGCGGCTGTTCCGACGGGCCACGCCTTCTTCCATGAAGCGCGAGATGTCGTCATCCAGGAAGGTCAGCGTCTCCTTCGACTGCTGGCCGATCGTGTCGGACCATGTTCCTCCGCCGACCAGCACAAGGCCCTGCACGATGAAGCCGTCGGGGGCCTCGGCGAGGAGCATTTCCTTCATGCCGCGACGATCGAGGTACGCACCGATCGAGCGGAACACTTCCTCGAAGTCCTGTCGCGGGCTGCCGTCGTAGATCCGCATCCACGGCGAGTCTAGCCGTGCGATTCGGGCGCCACAAGACGCACGACGTCGCCGGGGCACGCCCCGCGCCCCGGCCAATGCGTGAGTCCGCGGTCGTGGAGCCCATGCGCGAGCCGGTCACTCGCGGATCCGTGGCCGCGGCCGTCGCCCGTGCCGATGTCGTCCGGCCGTCGCCCGTGCCGATGTCGTCCGGCCGTCGCCCGTGCCGATGTCGTCCGGCCGTCGCCCGTCCCGGCGAAGATCACGCTGACGGCGCTTGATCTGGAGGTTCGCGCCACCGATCGCTGCGCGCGGCCACCGCGAGAACGCCATGGCCGGTGGAATCCCGCCCTGGGCGTGACGATGAACTCGATCGAGGGCTCAATCGGTCGGGCTGCTTTCGATGTGGCCCGCCATGCGCGCTCCGCAGCGCCCTCGGCGTGACGCGACGGCCCAACCCGCGCGCCGCTCGGGCGCGGGCCCGGACTGCATCCCGGGGATCGCGCCCGTCATTCCGCCTGGGCCAACAGCCCTGCAATCCTCGCCGCGACCGCGGCGTTGTTCGCAATCAGCGCCGTGTTCGCGCGCAGCGAGGCACCGCCGGTCAGCGCGGCGACCCGGGCGAGCAGCCAGGGCGTCAATTCCGGGCCGTGGACCCGCGCCATTGCCGCCTCTGCGATCGCGTGCTCCACCGCGTCGCGGGTCACGTCGTCGGGGAGCGCCTCGGCCGCCGGCACCGGAACGCACACGAGCACTGCGGACCCCAGCCCAAGGGCCAGGTGCGCTCGCGCCAGCCCGACTGCGGCTGCCTCGTCGTCGACGCGTTGGGGCGCCCGCACGCCGCTGCCCCGCGCGTAGAAGCCCGGGACCTGGTCCTGGCCGATCACTGCCACCGGCACGCCGCGGGTCTCCAGGTACTCCATGGTCGCCGGCACGTCCAGGATCGCCTTCGGGCCTGCGCAGACGACGACCATCGGGGTGCGGGCCAACTCCTCCAGGTCGGACGACACGTCGAACGGGGCTCCCCGATGAACGCCTCCGATCCCGCCCGTCGCGAAGACCCGGATCCCGGCGGCGGACGCCGCGATCATGGTGGCCGAGACGGTGGTCGCGGCCCACCCGTCCCGGACGAGCGCTGCCGCGAGCGTGGGACGCGCCGCCTTGAGGACACCCGCGGCCCGGGCGAGCTCGAGGAGCGAGGCGTCGTCGAGGCCGATCAGGATCCGCCCGTCGCGGATGGCCACCGTCGCGGGCACCGCACCCGCGGCCCGAACCTCCGCTTCCGAACGTCGCGCCACCTCGACGTTCTGCGGGTGCGGCAGGCCGTGACTGATCAGCGTGGACTCGAGAGCGACCACGGGCAGCCCCGCCGCGAGCGCCGAGCGCACCTCGGGTGCCACCATCAGACGCTCGGCAAGGCCGCTCATTCGAGGCTCAACTCCAGCCGCGGCCCCGACAGGTGGCGAGCCGCCGCGCGGTGGCCCGCGACGGCGCTCCGATGCAGCGCGATCGTGAGCGGCGCCGATTCGCGACGCGCCAGCAGCCACGTCACCAGGAACCCGGCATCGAACGCGTCCCCCGCGCTGGTCGTATCGGGGGCCTCGAGCGGTCGCGTGGCCACATCGAACCGATGGCGCTCGCCGCCGCCGTCGGTGCCACTGCTGGGTCGAGCGAGCAGGGTGGCGCCGTGCGCACCCCGTTTCACGACCACCACAGCGGCAAGGTCCAGCAGCCGCTCCGCAGGCCCGCCGGCCAGGAGGGCCCTCGCCTCGCCGACCGTGGTGAACAGCACGTCCGGCTTTACGGCCTCGATCCGGCCACTCACTTCTCGCCGCCCGGCGCCCACGATCGGCCCCGCGCTGGCCAGGTCGACGCTCACCGACGCCCCGGCCGCCCGCGCCAGTTCCGCGGCGCGTCGCGCAGCCGAGGCGAGCGGCTCCGGCAGCAGGGAGTAGAGCGGCAGGTGCAGGTGATCGAGGCGGGTAAACCACGCCGGCGCCAGGTCATCCGGGCGCAGCAGGTCGGCGGCGCCACGGTCGGCCACGAACGAGCGCTCGCCGCCGCGCGGCGCGGACCCGCACGCCGTCCGCCTCGAGCGCCCGGACCAGCATGCGCCCTGCCTGGTCGCGGCCCACCGATGTCAGCTATTGCGTGCGGGCGCCGAGACGCGCCGCCCAGATCGCCGTCGTCGCCGCTGAGCCGCCCTGCCGGAGGGAGACGTGGCCGGGCACGTCGGTGCCGGTCTCCAGCGGCCGATCCGGGGCCAGCGCGACATCGAGCACGAGGTCACCCAGGACCGCGATCCGCGCAGCGCGGTCGACAGCCTGCGCGCCACGGCGGCGACGGATCGGGCGATGGATGGCCAGGACCGGCATCGCCCCGAAGAATATGGGCGCCGGGACATCGCACCATCGTGCCGCGAGGGTCGAACGGGGCCACGCCACTACAATGGGTCCATCGTTCCGCGTGATGTCGGAGGGTCGCGGCCCTCCCAGTCCGGCACCCCGTGCCACCGAAGGGACGCGCATGACCCTCGCCCCCGAACGACTCGATCAGCTGGCGATCGACACGATCCGGGTCCTCTCGATCGACGGCGTACAGCAGGCGAACTCGGGCCACCCTGGCGCGCCGATGGGTGCCGCCCCGATGGCGTACGTCCTCTGGTCGCGCTTCCTGCGCCACGCCCCTCGCCAGCCGGACTGGGCTGATCGGGACCGTTTCGTCCTGTCCGCCGGACACGCCAGCATGCTGCTCTACTCGCTGCTGCACCTGACCGGGTACGACCTCACGCTCGACGACCTGCGCGCCTTCCGCCAGTGGGGCTCGCGGACGCCCGGCCACCCCGAGTACGGCGTCACGCCCGGCGTCGAAGCCACGACCGGGCCGCTGGGCCAGGGCTTCGCGAACGGCATCGGCATGGCGATCGCCGAGCGCCGGCTCGCCGCGGAGTTCAACCGCCCCGGCCACCAGGTCGTCAACCACGGGGTCTTCGGGATCGTCTCCGACGGCGATCTCCAGGAAGGCATCGCATCGGAAGCGGCCTCGCTGGCGGGCCATCTCCGTCTCGGCAGGGTGACCTACCTCTGGGATGACAACCACATCCAGTTGGACGGCCCGACCGCCATGGCGTGGAGCGAGGACGTGCTCCAGCGCTTCGACGCCTATCGGTGGCACACCCAGCGCGTCACCGACGGCAACGACGTCGGCGCGATCGAGGCTGCGCTGGAGCGCGCGCTGGCCGACGAGCGGCCGAGCCTCATCGCCGTCCGGACCCACATCGGCTACGGGTCGCCGAACCGCCAGGACAGCCAGAAGGCGCACGGGCAACCGCTCGGCGCGGACGAGGTCCGGCTGACCAAGCAGGCCTACGGGTGGGACGCGGACCTGAGCTTCCACGTGCCCGACGACGTGCGCGCCCAGATGGGCAGCGCCGCGGACCGCGGCGATCGGCTCGTCGCCGAGTGGCGCGCGGCGATGGAGCGCTACGCCGATGCCTTCCCCGCCGAGGGCGCGGAGCTGCGGCGCCGCCTTGCGGGCTCGCTGCCGGACAGCTGGCGTGACGCGCTGCCCCACTACGAGGCGGGCGCCGAGGAACTGGCCACTCGGCAGGCGAGCCAGAAGGCCATCAACGCGCTGGCGCCGGTCGTACCGGAGCTGTTCGGCGGCTCCGCCGACCTCTCGGAGTCGAACCTGACCGACGTCAAGGGCGGCGGGGACTTCACCGCCGACGAGGCCGGGCGCAATGTCCGCTTCGGCGTCCGGGAACACGCGATGGGCGGCATTGCCAACGGCATCGCCTACCACGGCGGCTTGATTCCGTACGCGGGCACCTTCCTCAACTTCAGCGACTACATGCGGGGATCCGTGCGGCTCGCCGCGCTGTCGGGGCTGCACGTCGTCTATGTCTGGACGCACGACTCCGTCGGCCTCGGCGAGGACGGCCCCACCCACCAGCCCGTCGAGCACTACGCCGCCCTGCGCGCGATGCCGAACCTGTGGTTCGTGCGACCGGCCGACGCCAACGAGACCAGCGAAGCGTGGGGTCTCGCCGTGGAGCGGCGTGACGGGCCGGTGGCGCTGTCGCTGACCCGCCAGAAGCTGCCCGTCCTCGAGGGGACCGCGGAACGTGCCCCGGACGGTGTCCGCCGCGGCGGCTACGTCCTGCGCGACCCGGCCGGCGGGCAGTCGCCTGCCCTGATCCTGATCGCCTCCGGCTCCGAGGTGCGCCTTGCCGTCGAGGCGGCGGCTGAACTCGCGCGGGACGGGATCGCTGCCCGGGTCGTGAGCCTCCCCTGCTGGGAGCTGTTCACCGCGCAGGACGCCGCCTACCGTGAGTCGGTGCTGCCGCGCTCGGTCGGCCCTCGCCTCTCGATCGAGGCCGGCGCCTCCCTGGGCTGGGAGCGCTGGGTCGGCGACGGCGGGGCAATCCTGGCGATCGATCGATTCGGCGCGTCGGCTCCTGCGGGCACGATCTTCAGGGAGCTTGGATTCACGGCGGAGAACGTGGTCGCGGCCGCGCGGCGCGTCGTCCGCGACGGGCTGCGCGGAGTCGTCGCCACCGCACCCGCCGGCCACCCTGGCCCGCCAGGCTCAGGGCGCCGCTCCTTGCCCATCCCGACCCCGACCGCGACCACGGAGCGATACCGGTGACGGACGCGATGCGCATCGCGCTGGCGGCTGACCACGGCGGCGCCGGACTCAAGGCCGAACTGCTCGACCGGCTGCCGCGCCTGGGCCTCGGCCACGAGTACCTCGATCTGGGCAATGACGGATCCGACAACGGCGACGACTACCCGGACCTCAGTCGCCGGCTCGGCCGGGCGATCCAGGCGGGCCAGGCCGACCGGGGCATCCTCATCTGCGGCAGCGGAGTCGGCGCCGCCATCGCGGCGTCCAAGATGCGCGGAGTGCGGGCGAGCGTCTGCCACGACACCTACTCGGCACGGCAGGGCGTCGAGCACGACGACATGAACGTGCTCTGTCTCGGCGCCCGGATCATCGCGATCGAACTGGCGCTGGAGTGCTCGCGGGCGTTCCTCGGCGCGACGTTCAGCGGCGAGGCGCGGCACGCGCGGCGCCTGGCGAAGGTGACGGCCCTCGAAGCCGAGGCAGCGTCAGAATCCGAAGGGGTGAGCAGCGCACCATGACCGACCGGATCGAGATGCGGGGCCCGACCCTGGAGCTGCGGCTGCCCGACGACGCCCTCGCCGCCTATCGCGACACGCTGGCGCGTGCAACGAACGAACGCTGGGTCGAGCGGCTGTACGCCCGTGATGCGAGCCTCTGGAGCACCGACGACCGCGTCCAGGCTGCGATCGACGAGCGCCTGGGCTGGCTGGACGCCCCCGAGCACTTCGCCGGCCACATCGCCGCGCTCGAGGGCTTCGGCGAGGGCGTCCGCGAGGCCGGCTTCACCGCCGTGGTCGTGGCGGGCATGGGCGGCAGCAGTCTGGCGCCGGACGTGCTGAACCGGACCTTCGGCTCCGCACCGGACTGGCTCACGCTGCGGATCCTCGATTCGACTGACCCGGCGGCCATCGCCGCCACGGTGGACGACCTGGATCCCCTGGCGACGCTGGTGATCGTGGCGTCCAAGTCCGGCACCACCGTGGAGGCGCTCGCGTTCCAGGCTGACGCGTGGGAGCGGATCGCGGGGGCCCTTGCCGCCAACGACGCCAGCGACCAGTCGCCCGGCCAATTCATGGTCGCCGTCACCGACCCCGGCCGGAGCCTCGAGGCGATCCCCCACCACGATGAACTGCGCGAGGTGTTCCTCAACCCGTCCGACATCGGCGGGCGCTACTCGGCGCTCACCGACGTCGGGCTGGTGCCGGCGTCGTTGATCGGCCTCGACCTCGACGCGCTGCTGGGTTCCGCCGCGGCGATGAGTGCCCGGTGCCGCTCGGACGCGGCCGAGGGCAACCCGGGCGTCGCCCTCGGGCTCGCGATCGGAGCGCTCGCTCGCATGGGCCGCGACAAGCTCACCTTCCTCGCCGACCCCGAGATCGCCTCCTTCGGCGCGTGGGTCGAGCAACTGGTCGCCGAGAGCACGGGCAAGCACGGCGTCGGCATCGTGCCCGTTGATGGCGAGCCGCTCGCCGCGGCCGACCGATACGGACCCGATCGGGTGTTCGTCCGGCTCGCCCTCGAGGGCTCGGCCACTGAGGACCCGGGGGCCGCGGGGCGTGCGCCCACCGCGGACGGCCTCGCTGCCGCCCTCGAGTCGCTCGGGCACCCCGTCCTCCGGATCAGCCTGCCCGACCCCATGGACCTCGGCGCGGAGTTCTACCGCTGGCAGGTTGCCACCGCGATCGCGGGCGCGGTCCTGGGCATCGACCCCTTCGACCAGCCCAACGTGGAGGAGGCCAAGGAGGAGACGCGCCGCCTGCTCGACGCCCGGTTCGGGGCGGGTGAGCCGGCCGCAGACCTGACGGCGGGCTCTATTGCCGCGACCGGCGCCGTCACCCTGTTCGGCGATGCGCCGCTGCGGCTCAGCTCCGGCGACGGTTCGGCGGAGGGCGAACTCCGCCGCCACCTCGCCCGGATCCGTCCGACGAGCTACCTCGGCCTCCAGGCGTTCATCGGTCCGACGGCCGAGCGCGACGAGGCGCTGGCGCGGGTCCGCACGCTGCTGCGCGATGCAACGAGCCGGCCAACGACGCTGGGCTACGGGCCGCGATTCCTGCACTCGACCGGCCAGCTGCACAAGGGCGGGCCGGCGATCGGGTGGTTCCTGCAGCTCACGGCGGACCATCCGAACGACCGGGCCATCCCGGGCTGGCCGTACACGTTCGGGGAGCTCATCGACGCCCAGGCGGCGGGCGACCTGCGGACGCTCGAGCACCACGACCTGCCGGTCCTGCGGATCCACCTCGGCGCCGACGTTGACGCGGGCCTCGGCGAGCTCGAGCGCCTGCTCGCGAGCGCGCTGCCGGAGGTCGTTCGATGAGGATCGGATTCATCGGGCTTGGGCGGATGGGGGCGAACATGGTCCGCCGCCTTCTGCGCGACGGGCACGAGATCGTGGCCTACAACCGCACCCCGGAGAAAACCCACGAGATCGCCGCCGAAGGCGCCGAGCCGGCCTTCTCGGTGGAGGAGCTGGTCGCGAGGCTCCAGAAGCCGCGCGCCGTCTGGATCATGGTCCCCGCGGGCGACGCGACCGAGGCCCAGATCCACGAGCTCATGGAGCACCTGGAGCCCGGTGACACCATCATCGACGGGGGCAACACCAACTTCCACGACGACCAGCGCCGCCAGCCACTGCTCAAGGCCCAGGGCGTCCACTACGTCGACGCGGGCGTGTCGGGCGGGATCTGGGGTCTCGCCAACGGGTACTGCCTGATGGTCGGCGGCGAGCCGGAGCCGGTGTCGCGGCTCGAGCCCGCGTTCCGTTCGCTGGCGCCCGAAGGAGGCTACCTCCACGTCGGCGGCCCTGGCTCCGGGCACTACGTGAAGATGGTTCACAACGGGATCGAATACGGAATGATGCAGGCCTACGCCGAGGGCTTCGAGGTCATGCACGCGAGCGACTACACGCTGGACCTCGCCGCGATTGCCGGCCTCTGGAACCACGGATCCGTGGTGCGCTCGTGGCTGCTGGAGCTTGCCCAACGCGCGCTCGCGCCGGACCAGGACCTGACCCACCTCAAGGGTTGGGTGGCCGATTCGGGCGAGGGTCGGTGGACGGTGCAGGAAGCAATCGATCGCGACGTGCCGGCCCCGGTGATCACGCTCTCGCTCCTGATGCGCCTGCGGTCCCGCCAGGACGACAGCTACGGCGCCAAGGTCCTCGCCGCGCTCCGCAACGAATTCGGTGGGCACGCGGTTCGCAGCGAGTAGCCGGGCGTGGCAGGCGGCGAGCGGTCCGATGGACGACCGAAGTCGACGCCGCAGCCCGCGCCCGACCCCGAGGTCACGGAGCCGGCCCTGCAGCCGGTGACCACTCCCGTGAAGCCCGCCCGCCGAGGCACCTCCCAGGGCGTCGCGCCCATTCGCCAGCTTCGGCTGGCAGGCGCCGTCCGGCGCCGTCGCACGCGGGCGGAGCCCGTCAACCCGCTCCGCGAGGGTTTGCGCCTCGAGCGGATGCCGGACCCGTCGCTCATGGTCCTGTTCGGGGCGACGGGCGACCTCTCCCACCGCAAGGTCATTCCCGCGCTGTACGAGCTCTGGCGCTCGAACCTGCTGCCGCACGAGTTCCGGCTCGTGGCTGCCGCGCGCCGCCCGTACGAGGACGTGACGTTTCGCGCGGAGATGCGCGCCTCGGCCGAGAAGCATTCCCGCGTGCAGCCGTTTGACGACGGCGTCTGGTCCGATTTCGCCGCGCGGATGTCCTACGAGCGGGTGGATTTCGAGTCCCCCGCGGATTTCGACCGTCTGGCGGTTCGTCTCAAGGAGGTCGACGCGGAAGCCGGCGCGCGAGGCAACATGCTCTTCTACCTCGCCACGCAGGCGTCGGCGTTCCCGGTCATCGTGGCCCAGCTGGGCCGCGTCGGCCTTGACCACGAGACCCACGACGGCGGCTGGCGTCGGGTGGTGATCGAAAAGCCATTCGGCCACGACGTCGACTCGGCGATCCGGCTCAACCGCGAGGTCGGCAGGGTCTTCCGCGAATCCCAGGTATTCCGCATCGACCACTACCTGGGCAAGGAGATTGTCCGCAACCTGCTGGTCTTCCGCTTCGGCAACGGCATCTTCGAGCCGATCTGGGATCGCCGCTACGTGGACCACGTGCAGATCACGGTCGCCGAGTCACTGGGCGTGGCCCAGCGTGGCGCGTTCTACGAGGAGACCGGGGCCTCGCGCGACGTCCTCCAGAACCACCTGCTGCAATTGCTCACGCTCGTCGCGATGGAGCCGCCCGCCATGCTCAGCGCGGAGGCGCTGCGCGACGAAAAGGTGAAGGTCCTGCGCGCGGTGGCACCGATGACACGCGACGAGGTGACCCGCAACGTGGTGCGCGGCCAATACGGGCCGGGCTGGATCGGCGAGGAGGAGGTGCCGGGCTATCGCTCCGAGCCGGAAGTCGACCCCGAGTCCGAGACGGAGACCTTCGTCGCAGCACGGCTCGAGATCGACCATTGGCGCTGGGCCGGCGTCCCGTTCTACCTGCGGACGGGCAAGCGCCTGGCCAAGCGGGCGACGGAGATTGCGATCCACTTCAAGCCGGTTCCCCATCGGCTGTTCGTCGGGTCGGCGACCGACCCGGAACCGAACCTGCTGGCGCTGCGGATCCAGCCCGACGAGGGCATCCTGCTGCGCTTCGTGGCCAAGGTGCCCGGCCTCGGGGTGGACATCCGGGCGGTGAACATGGACTTCACCTACGGGTCGTCATTCGCGGTCGACTCGCCCGACGCGTACGAGACGCTGCTGCTGGACGCGCTCCTGGGCGACGGGTCGCTGTTCACGCGCGCCGACGAAGTGGAGGAGGCGTGGCGCATCGTGACGCCCATCATCGACGCCTGGCTCGACGTGCCAGCACCCAGGTTCCCGGACTACGAGGCGGGATCCTGGGGACCGCGCGAGGCCGACGAGCTGATCGCTCGCGACGGCCGGCACTGGCGCCGGATCTGATGGGCACCCGAATGAACCAGGGCGGGAAGGCCATCACCGCGCCGGACCTCGCCAGCGGCGCGCCCAGCCCACCGGATTCGGGCCGAACTGCGCGGATTCGCTGGACATCGCGGGCGCGATCCATCGCGGACCTCGAGCGGGAGCTGGCGCGGATGTGGGCGGTGGATGCCGCACCCGCCGGACGGAGCGCGGGAGCGGTGAGCGCCGCGGGCGCCGTCGGCTTCCCCGACCACGAGGCGCATGTCCAGGCCCGCACGAGCGTGCTCAGCCTGGTGGTCGTGGCCCGGAGCCCCGAGACCGGCCAGCGAGCGGCGGCCACGATCTCCCGCCTAAGCGGCCGCCACCCGTCGCGCACGATCGTGCTGTCCCCGGCTGATCCCGATGGCCCGCGCTGGGTGGACGCGCAACTCCAGGCAGTCTGCCTGGTTCCCGACGATGGCGGCCACCAGACGTGCACCGAGGTCATCTACCTGACCGCCGGTGGCGACACGGGCCGCCATCTCGACTCGCTGGTTTCGCCGCTGTTGATCCACGATCTGCCCGTGGCGACCTGGTGGCCGGAGGACGTCCCGTTCACGGCGCGCCAGACCCGCGACCTGATCGAGATGTCGGACCGGTTCATCGTGGACGGCTCCACCTGGAGCGCCAGTGGCCGAGACCGCCTCGGTCACCTGGCTGACATCTGCGGCCCGAGGCTGGCGGTCTGCGACTTCGGGCTGATGCGCCAGTCGCGCTGGCGCGAGTCGATCGCGTCGACGTTCGACATGCCGGGTTACCTGCCGTACCTGCGATCGGTGCGGCGGATCGCCGTCACGTACGGGACGCACGACGAGACCGGCGACCCCGAGGGCACGAATATCGTGAAGCCGGTCTACCAGGTTGCCTGGCTTGCTTCGCGGCTCGGGATGCGTGTCGTGCGGCCGCTGCGCCCCGCCGAGCCGCGCACGGCGCAATCCACGGGCGCTGGACTGGCGAATTCGGCCGGCCGGCCGGGCCCCCAGCAGGCTCAGGGCGGCTTCGACGCCCGGCTTCGGCTGGGCCAGGGCGATGTGGATGTCGTCCTGCGACCGCGAACCTCGACGATGCCGGGCGGCACGACGCTGCGCGTGGAGCTGCTCTGCGTCCGGCGCGGCTCCGAATTGCGGGCCGATGTCACCGCCGAGGCCGAGACGGTCCACGTGCGCGTCTGGCAGGACGGCGTGGAGGCCATGGAACGCCGGTACCACGCGCCGCGTCGCACCGACATCGACCTGCTGGCCGAGACGATCGAACGTACCGGTCCTGATCCGGTTGCAACCGAGACGATCCGCATGGCCGCCGCCCTGGTCGCGAGTGGCAACGACCACGAGAACCCCCGATGAGCGATTCCGTGGCCGCCGGGACCTCCGGCACTGAACCCACGCTGATCGTCCTGCCGGACCCCGAATCAGTCGCGGCGGCGGCGGCCGGCCTCGTCGCGGAGACGCTCCATGCGGCGGGCATGGCGCACGGTCGGGTCGACTTCGCGACCACCGGCGGCTCGACCCCGGTGGCGATCTACCCGCACCTCGCACGCGATCCATTGCGGGCGCTCGTGCCGTGGGAGAGGCTCCGCCTCTGGTGGTCCGACGACCGGTTCGTGCCGCGGGATCACCCGCTTTCGAACGTCCAGCCCGCCGAGTCGGTCCTGTTGCGCGTCGCCGCGTGGTCCGGTGAGTCCGGCCAGGGAGTGCAGGGCGACGACATTGACGCCGGGCTGACCGAGGGCGTGTGGCTCTCGCCCGACACGATTCACCCGTTCCCCTGCACGGAGGCGATCGCGCGCGGCGTCGGGCCGCAGTGGTGTGCCGCCACGTACGACGCGCTGCTGCGCGCAGCCGGTCCCAGGCAAGCTGGCGACTGGCCGGTCTTCGACCTCATGCTGCTGGGCCTGGGGCCGGATGGCCACATCATGTCGGTCTTCCCGGGCAGCGACACGTTCGATTCGCCGGCGTGGGCCGCCGCCGTCCCCGCGCCGACGCACGTCGAGCCGCATCTGCCCCGCGTGACCCTGACGCCCGGGGTCCTGCGCGCGGCCGAGCGTGTGCTGGTGGTGACAACAGGGGCCGCCAAGGCCGACGTGGTCGCGCGGATCTTCGCCGACCGGGCGGACGAGCGGGCCCTGCCGGGACGGCTTGCGCGACGGCGCGGGGCGACATGGATCCTTGACGAGGCGGCAGCCGCGGGGCTGGCCCGGCGTCAATGACGCGTTCGCCGAACGATGCGCTCTGGCGCACGGATCGCCGCGATCCACGGCCCAGCTGACCTGGAACCGATCGCCCCCGACGAGCGCGCGACGCTCGCCAGCCGGGCTGCGGCGGACGGACAGGGGACGGCGCGGCGACTACCATCGGGCGCATGACCGACACCACGCATCCAGCGGGTTCGACCGGCGCCGCAGCCGGCTCCGGCGCCACCGCGACGGCTTCCATTTCGACCGCATTCCCACCGCCCGCCGATGAGCGCCCATATTCGCCCGGCCTCGAGGGCGTCGTCGCCGCGGAGAGCTCGATCGGGCTGGTCGACGGCAAGAACGGCCGCCTTCTCTACCGTGGCTACCCGATCGGCCAGCTGGTGGACCGCGGCACGTACGCCCAGGTCGCGGAGCTGCTCTGGACGGGCGAGTGGCGCACCGACGCCGAGCTCCACCCGAGCCCCATCTCGGCGGGCGTGGTGACGGCCCTGCGGCAGTTGCCACGGACAGCCAGCCCGATGGACGCGCTGCGGACCGCGGTGTCCGTCTGGGGTGCAGAGCAGAACCTGCCCTGGACGCCCACGGTCGACCAGGCGCGCGCGATCACGTCGTTCTCACCCTCGGCGCTTGCCGCATTCGGCCGGCTTCGCAAGGGCCTCGAGCCGGTCGCCCCGGACACATCCCTGGACCTTGCCGGGGGCTTCCTCCAGCAGCTCACGGGCCGCGATCCGGATCGGGCGGCCGCCCGCGCGCTCGACGCGTATTTCATCGTGGGCGCCGAGCATGGCCTGAACGCCTCGACATTCACGGCACGCGTCATCACCGGCACCCGCTCCGATCTCGCCAGTGCAGTCTGCGGTGCGATCGGCGCCCTCAAGGGACCGCTCCACGGCGGCGCCCCGTCGGAGGTCGTCAACCAGCTCCACCAGATCGGGTCCGCCGAGCGCGCCGAGTCGTGGGTGCGCGAGACCATCGGTCGCGGCGAGCGGATCATGGGTTTCGGCCACCGCGTGTACCGTGCCTACGACCCACGCGCCGCCGCCCTGCGCCAGGTCGCCGAGGGCATGGCCGGCACGGCCGACTGGCTCCGCCTCGCGGTCCAGGTGGAGGACGTGGTCCTGCGCGTGCTGGCCGAGCTCAAGCCCGGGCGGATCCTCAAGACCAACGTCGAGTACTACGCGGCCGCGGTCCTCCAGGGCGTTGGCCTGGCGCCGGAGCTGTTCCCGGCCACGTTCGCCCTGGCGCGCCACGCGGGCTGGACCGCCCATTGCATCGAGCAGGCAGCCGCAAACAAGCTGATCCGGCCCGACATGCGCTACGTCGGGGCGCGCGACCGGGACCTGCCGGCCGCCTGACCCGCGCCGGTTCCCGGGCCGTTGCCGGGACGCCGCAGGATCATCAGGACGCCGCCCGCCAGCAGGATGGCGCCGCCGGCGATGAACGGGGCCCCGAGCCCCAGCGACACGACGATCGCGCCCGCGGTGGGCCCCACGACGCCCGCCGCGTACAGGGGCAGGGACACCAGGTTCAGCGTCGTCGAGCGACGCTCGGCGGGGATCTCCAGCGCGAGCAGCCCGAACACCATCGCGCTCACGGCCGCCGAGAGCGCCGTGTAGAGCAGCGCGATCACCGCGAGCAGCGGGATGCTCGGGACCAAAGGCGTGATCACGAGTGCCATGCCGGCACCGAGCAGGGCGGCGGTCAGCACCGGCCGGAAGCCGATCCGGTCGCCCAACCAGCCTCCCAACGGGGAGACGAGTGCCCCCGCAAGGGCGGCCGTCCCCGCCACGAGTGCGATATCGCTCGTGAGCCGCTGCCCATCGGTGTTGAGCACCTCCACCACGACCGGCAGGTACGGCCGGGACATCTGCGACGCGAGATAAGCCACGCCGAAGATCGCAAAGACCCGACGCGTGGTCGGGTCGGATAGCACGCCCCGCACAGCGCCGTAGGCGAGGCGAAGGACGGTGCCCTGCGGCACGACTTCGGCCGGATCTCGCGGGTGGCGACTGCGAGCAGCAGTGCGGCCAGGACCGAGAGGAGCGCAGAGAAGGCGAAGACGGTCGAGAGGGACTGGCCCAACCCGTCCACGATGATGCCGCCGAGGACCGGGCCCACGGCGAAGCCGATCGGTCCGCTGGCGCCGAAGAAGGCGATGATCGTGCCGAGGCGCGCCCGCGGCACGACATCCCGGATGGCGGCGAGCATGACCCCCGTGTTGCCGAGTTGCAGCCCGATGAGGAGCAGGCTCAACGCGAGCTGCCACGGCTCGCGGCTGAGCGCGACCGCCGCGAACACGACTGCCTCCACCAGCGCACTGCGGATGATCACGGCCTTTCGGCTGTACTTGTCGGCCCAGACGCCCCACAGGGGAACGAACGGGGCGCCGACGATGAAGATCAGGGCGCTGAAGATGCCGATGAACTGCAGCCGGTCGGCCTCCGCGACGCCCATCCCGCGCAGGCAGGAAGGCAGGAACGCGAAGACCTGGCTGACTCCGAGGCCCTCGACGAGGGACGTCGGCCAGTAGACCGCGAGCAGGACGCGCCAGTCACCGACGGCCCGCGGGAGGCTCACGCGGGCAGACTGCCCAACTGGCCACGATGGGAGCCCCCGAGGCGGCCGACTGGCGCCACCGGCCGCGGATGTGCCATCGTCGCAGCCAGCGCGGACCCGACGCAGCCGGAGGAGCTCGAGTGGCCCGATTCCTGACCCGCCTGATCGACGCCCAGGCCGTCTGGGCGCGCCCGCTGGGCGATTTCGTCCATGGCATCGTTCACTGGCTGTTCCACCGCATGAAGCCGGTCCGCGATTTCCTCAACGGGACGTGGCTGGGACATCCACTGCACGCTGTCCTGACGGACGTGCCGATCGGGGCGTTCACGCTGGTGATCATCCTCGACATCGCCGACCAGCGACAGGCGGCGGACATCGCGCTGGGAGTCGGGCTGCTGGCCATGGTCGCCGCCGCCCTTGCCGGGTTCGCGGACTATGCCGACACCGACGGCACGGCCCGCGTCCGGGCCACGGTCCACTCGACGCTCATGGTGGTTGCGCTGGTCATCTACGGCATCTCGCTGGCCTCGCGCCTGGGAGCGCCGGCCGACCGGACGGTGCCGATCGTGGCGTCCCTGGTGGCGTATCTCTTCCTGGCCGCCGGCGCCTTCGTCGGCGGGGACGTCGTCTACGCCCTGGGCAACATGGTGGACCGTCACGCGTGGCGGAGCAGGAGTGCGAAATGGACGGCACTCGAAGCGCCCGCCGACCTGCCGGAGGGCGTTCCGACGAAGGCGAAGGCCGGCGCCCAGACGCTGGTGCTAATCCGGCGCGGCGAGACCATCCACGCCCTGCACGACACATGCGCCCACGCCGGCGGCCCGTTGTCGGACGGCAGGATCGTGGACGGCTGCATCGAGTGCCCATGGCATGGCTCGCGATACGACCTCGCCACGGGGCACCTTCGCCGAGGGCCGTCCGTGTACGACCAGCCGCGGTACGAGGTCCGTCGCACGGCCGAGGGCGGTTGGGAGGCCCGGCGCTGGACCGCCGCGGCCCACTGAACTCGCCCCGGACCGCCGGTGGCGATGTGCTGATCGTCCCCGGTCACGCCCTGATCCTGCTCATCGGGCCGCCGGGTTCCGGCAAGTCCACGTTCGCGGCGCGCCACTTCGGGCCCACGGAGATCCTCTCCTCGGACGCGTTCCGGGCGATGGTCGCCGACGACGAGGACGACCAGCGGGCGACCCCGGCGGCGTTCGACCTGCCTCATCGAGCCGCCGGGCACCGGCTCACCCGAGCGCGGCTCACCGTCATCGACGCCACGAACCTGCGGCCAGCCGATCGCCGGGCATTGCTGGGCCTCGCGCGGGCCTGGAACCGCCCGGCCGTGGCGCTAATCTTCGCGGTGCCCGAGGCCGTGGCGCAGGAGCGGAACCGGGGGCGACCGGAGCGCATGGTGGACGCGGCGGTCGTGGCCCGCGGCGCCTCGCTGGCCAGGGCCATCGGAGACCGTCCGGCTCCTCTGCTCGACGAGGGATTCGCGGCCGTCCACGTCCTGCGCGATCCGGTGGCGATCGACCGGCTGCGCATCGCACGTGTGGGCCGGGCGACGCGGGCTATCCGTTCGCCGAGCCGGGCAACTCGGACGGCCGGATCACCCGCCCGAACTTCCTGACCCGCAACTCAACCCAGACGCCGGCCTTCATGTAGACGTCCTCGCGGGCGAGCGCTGTGGCCTCGGCCTCGCTGGCCGCCCGAATGAGCAGCAGCGAGCCCGACATGTCCGCGTAGCCGCCGGCCTCGATGACGACGCCCCGGTCGCGCAGCGCCGCGAGCCGGGCAAGATGTTGGGGGCGGACCGGTTGGCGGGTCTCGGCAGCGTCCGGGGCGTAGGTGGCCTCGATGACGAAGATCGGCTCGAGGGTGACGTCCCCGACGGGATTGCTGGCCATGGTTCCTCCGACTGTCAACGGTCCGGTGGCGGACGCGATCCTACCCGGCCCCGATCAAGGCGATCGCGGTCATCGAGATCACGATGCCGAGGGCCTGGACCCGCCCGATGCGCTCGTGGAAGACCAGCGCCGCCAGCACGATCGTGACAACCGGGTACATGGAGGACAGGACGGCGGCCTCGTCGAGCCGGCCGACCTGGGTGGCGAGCACGTAGCCCGCCATGCCCGCCATATCCAGGGCCCCGACCAGCCCGGCCAGGGGCAGGATCGAACGAGGCGGGACCGGATGGACGCCCCCGGCTCGTCCCGCGAGCGCGATCGTGGCGGCGGCCACGAGACGCGCGATCAGCAGCGGGAAGAAGACAGCCTCACCCTCGAGCAGGCCGAGCAGCAGGAAGAACGACCCGAAGCCGATCCCCGCCACGACAGCGATCGCGAAGCCGGTGGGCCGGCCGGCGCCGTCGGCGCCCGGGGTACGGCTGACGAGCCCCACGGCGACCAACCCGAGCGCCATCCCGGCCAGCTGGAGCGCACCCGGTGGACCGATGAAGGCCACGCCGGCGACGACCGGGATCCCCGCGCCGAGCACGGCGGCAACCGGCGCAACGACGCCCACCCGAGCGGTCGCGAGGCCGTGGTAGAAGGCCACGAGCGCGAGGGACGTGGCAACGCCAGCACCCGCCGCCAGGGCGAGGTCGGACCCCGCCGGGAACGGCTCGCGACGAACCAGCGCCAGGCCCAGGGCGATGGCGGCACTGATCAGCTGAGAGGCGAACACGACGGCAACTGCGGGGACACGCCGGCTGGCCACGGCCCCCCCGAAATCGGCTGCGCCCCACCCCAGGGCGGCGAGCAGGCCGAAGCCGACGAGCTGGAGTTCGGCGGGGATCAGTCGTCCCGAGAGACCGGCCGCGCGGGCCGCCCCGGCTCCTCGGTGTCGATGACGTCCGGCTGCCGGCCGTCCTTGCGCAGCCAGGCCATCTGGGCCGGCCGCGACTCGCCGACTTCAGCGAGCGGCTCCTCGAATTCGCGATCGACCGGCCCACCCTCGAAGACCATGTCGGAATCTGCTGCGGTCTCCGCTTCGACCTCGGTCTCTCCCGTTGCCCGGGACTCGGCCGGCTCCTCGGAACGTTGGTCGCCGCCCACGTCATCCCCGGATTCGGTGGCGATCAGCGGCCTGCCCGGGTTGCGGGCGGCGCGCCGCGGGGCGAGCGAGCGCGCGGCCTGGTCCAAGTCCCACTCCTCTGCCTGGTCCGCGTCCTGGTCGCGGGCAGACGCCGGTGGCAGTTCGATGACCACGTCGGCCACCGAGTCATAGCGGTCCGACGTGGTCAGGTAGATGACCTGGAAGTCGTTCGCGAGCTCGCCCAGCAACTCAACGCTCCGCCGCGCGCGATCGTCGTCGAAGGTGACGAACGGGTCGTCGAAGATGAGCGGCGGCCGCCGGTCGCCCGTGACGAGGCGGACAAGGCCGAGTCGGGCAACCAGGTACACCTGGTCCGCGGTGCCTTGGCTGAGTTCGGACGTGGAGACCCAGTCGCCCTTTTCGGGCGCGAAGACGGAGATGTCCAGGTTCTGGTCGTCGACGCGGACGCGCCGGTACCGGCCGTCGGTGATGTGCGTGAGATCCGCGACCATGCGCCGCTCCAGGTAACGGGTGGCCGTGCGCATCGTGGCCTGCTCGGCTCGCTCGATGGACGTGAGGGTCTCCTCGTAGACGCGGGCCCGCCGCTGCAGGGCCGCCAGCTGCTCGCGCCGCGCGACGAGACGCTCCGCTTCGCGCGCGACCTCCTCCGCGTCCACCGTGTTGGCCTCGACCCGGGCCTTCGCGTTCGACTCCTCGTCGCGGGCATCCTCGAGGGCCGCCTCGGCGGCCCGAACGGCCACCTCGAGTCGCTCGCGGGCGCGCGGCTCGCGCCCGATGGGGCCCAGTGCTTCCAGTGCGGCGCCCTTCTGCTCGATCTCGAGCGCGGCCGCGTCGCGCAGCGCGGGCAGGCCATCGGGCGGCTGGCGCCCCACGGATCCCTCGAGCCGGGCCGCGAGCCGGTCGATGGCCTGGGTGTGCTCCTCCTCCGCGGTCAGCATGCTCTCGGCCGAGGGCAGGTCCGGGAGCTCGAGCAGGGCGAGCTGGCGCGCGGTGTCGGCCTCCTTCTCGCGCAGCTCGAGCTCGAGCTGGGTCCGGCGCCGCAGCCGCCGGGCGATCTGGTCGTCGCGGAGCTGCCGAGCACGCTTGAAGTCTCCCGCCGCCCGGCGCTGGCGGTTGGCATGAACCGCGCTGTACAGCCCGATCAGCATGGCGATCGCAAGGCCGGCGAGGACCGGCCACTGGAGCAGGCCGTTGACGACCGCGGCACCCGCAGCCGCCACTGAGCCCACCGAGATGAGGATGGCGAGGGCCGCCCAGCGCTTCCACGTTGGCTCCGGGACGCGGAGCTCGAAGTCCACTTCCAGCGGCGCGCCGAGAGTGGCCCGCAGCGCGGCGATGTCTCGATCCAGGACTCGCAGCCGCTCCACGAGCTGCCTGAGCACCGGCAACGGGTGGCGCGAGGGATGGCTGGCCGCCATCCGCTCGATCTCCTCGCTGGTTCGGACCGCTTCGCGGTAGCGCTCGAATCGCTCCGTGGCCGCATCTCGCTCCTGCGCGAACCGCTCCGCCTGACGCGCCTTCTCCAGCATGGCACGCCCTTCGGCCAGCTCGCCCTCGGCCTCCCGCCGGCTCTCCCGCGCCGCTGCGAGGGCGTCCCGATCGCGCTCGAGGAGCCCCAGCTCTTCCTCGCCCTGCTCAACCGTGGCGAGGGCGTGCGCGACCGCCTCCTCCCCGATCCGGAGCCGGCCCGGATTCCGGTCGCCCCGCATCCGCAGGTCGCGCAGCGCCCGTTCCAGGCGCTTCTTGGCGGTCGATGTGCCGCGGTCGGCCCCGCTGATGGAGGCCTGCAATCGGTCGCGCAGGGCGCCTTCGTCGCGGTCAAGGCCTTCGATCTCGTGATGGCGGACAGACGCGGTGGATCGGAAGAACGCCTCGGTCGGGATGCCCGTGAGGTCGGCCAGGACTTCTTCGGCGCGTGTGGGATCGGTGATCACCTCGCCGTCGAATTCCAGGCGGACCGACCCGCGCTGACCTCGGAACGACTTCTCCAGGCGGCCCCGGCGCGTGCCCTCCAGGTCGTCTTCGACGAACTCCAGGGTGATCTCCGGCCGCGCGTCGTCGTTGCCACCCCACGGGCGCAGCGCCTCCACGTCCGATCCGGCGGTGGTGGGCTTGCGGGTGAGTGCAAGCTCGATGGCCCGCTGGACGGTGGTCTTGCCTGCCTCGTTCGTGCCGCGGATCACGGCCAGGCCGCCGCCGGCGAGGTCCAGGTCCAATTCCCGATGCCGTCGGACGTTGCGGAGCTGCAGCCGCTGGATCCTCACAGCGCGACCTCGCGCCCGGCGAGAAGCAGCCGGCCCAGACGGAGCGCGTCGCGCAATTCGAGCGCCTCGGCCTCTCGACCTTCTGCCTCGAACTCGCGGATCCGGCCTTCGAGATCCCGGATGAACGCACCGGCGATCGTGTCCCGCGGCGGCATCGGGCCGTCCGAAAGCGCCGCGACCGAGAGGTCCCGGACGCGGACGTTCATGAAGTCCGGTAGGAGGAGTGCCTCCACCTCGTCCACGTCGATGTCCACGTCGTCGCGCCGGATGCCCCGCAGCTGGACGTCCAGGATCAGGTCTTGACTGGCCATGGCCGCGAGCCGGCTGACAAGCTCCGCCTGGCCACCGAGCTCTCCGATGTCGAATTGCAGACGTTCGAACGAGGTCCGCCCGACCCGGATCTCCGCGACATCCACTCGCCGGTCCTCACCGACGCCATCCAGGGTCACGATCAGCGCGTTTCCTGCGCGGTCCTGGTCGACGGCGACCGGCTCGGGCGCGCCGCTGTATGCGTATTGCGTCTGGCCGGCTCGGCCGGCGTACGTGGAGTGCCAGTGACCCAGCGCGAGGTAGTCCAAGCCCGAGTCCGCGATCTCCTCCTGGGTGAACACGACATCATCGGCGTCCGTGGAGCCCGGGATCGACAGTGCCCCGTGCACCAGACCGATCCTCCACCGGCCGCGCGTCTCGCTGTGGGCGTCGAGGCCGGCAAGCGGGCTCGACGGAGCGCGCTTGGTCGCAAAGCAGCGCCCGTACACCACGGCGTCCAGGGTCGCGATCACGACGTCGGGCCGTTCCGGTGTGAGCACGACGAGCATCTCGCTGTCGGGGTCAAGGCCGGCCAGCGCGTTGAGGTTATGTGCGCGGTACACGGACGCGCGGTCGTACACGTCGTGGGTGCCGGGCAGGATCACGGCTCGGATCGCGGCCTGCGCAAGCCGCCCCAGCTCCGCCGCGACGCGCTCCACGGTGCGCCGTGGCTGCGTGTTGGAGTCGAACAGGTCCCCGGCAACGAGGAACAGGTCCACGTGCTCGTCGAGGGCGACCTGAACGGTGCGCTGGAAGGCTGCGAACTGGCGTTCGCGATGGGCGGCCGCGCGCTCGCCGAGGTCCGTGTGGCGGACTCCAAGGTGCACGTCCGCGGTGTGGAGGAGGCGCAGCATCCGGTCGAGCAACCCCTTCGTCTGCCGTGCGCCAGATGGCGCCCCCGGCACTCCGAGGTGGTGCGAGCGAGGAGCCCCCATGGACCTCGCCCGCGTGATGGATCTTCGACGGGGAGTGTGACATCTACGGTGGCACGATTGCCAGTACGAGCGGAGGGTCAGGCCTGGTTGGGACCCGCGGGGCCGGCCGACGGCCGCGACCGGCTCCGCCGACGGGCGACCGGGCATGGGCATCTGGCCCGGTCGTACTCGCGGTCAGCGGGGACCGGCCCGCCCGGAGCCGTGAGCGCGCCCGCAGGCGCACACGCCTCGCTCGGATCGCTTCCGGGCATCCCACGAGATCCGGTGCTATCCTCCCGCCTCGAACACCACCGGCGCGCCCCGCAGGGACTCCGACCGACGTCCTGGGTTCAGCGACCGGGCTCCTCCCCTCGCCCGTCGCTCCTGCAGCCGTGTCGCTGGGGTTCGGTTCACGCGTCTCGGGAGGCAATGGTGAGCTACGTCGATCGGTCCATCCCATGCGTCGACTGCGGAGTCGAGTTCATCCACTCTGCCGCCGACCAGGAGTTCTACGCGCAGAAGGGTTTCGCCGCGGACCCCAAGCGCTGCCAGAGTTGCCGGGCCAGCCGGCGCGCCTCGCGGGAAGCGGGCTTCGATCTGCGGGAGATCGGCGGGCCGCGCGGCTACGAGCGTGGCGACGACCGCCCGGCCCGTGAGTACTTCGCCGTGATCTGCTCGCGTTGCGGCAACCAGGCGCAGGTGCCCTTCAGGCCCCGAATGGACCGACCGGTCTACTGCTCCGACTGTTTCCGTGCGGTCAACGCCGGCTGAGGCCTCCGGCGACGATCTGCGGGGCCACCCCGCGACTCCCGGTTGCGGCGGCGCTCACGGCGCATTCGGCTCGCGACCGGACGATCGCACGTCCGTGCCCGCGGCCGCCGCGGCCTTCGGCCGGACCGATCGCACCCTGCTGATTGATCGTCAGGTCCCGGCAGCGAGACCGGCCCTGCCCGGCCAGGCCTTCGGGGCCCCGACATCGCGCAACCGCCTGGATCGGCGCCCGGGCGCCCGGAGCCGCACGATCCGACCGGTCGTGACGGACCGTTCGGCCCGGCGACCCTGATCGGGGGGCCGGCCCGGCAACCGGACGACGTCCGCGTCACGCTGTCGCGCGATGAGCGATGCCGGCCGGCGCTGGACCCTGATCGCCGCGGTCCTCGGGTCCTCGATCGTCTTCCTCGATGCCACCGTGGTCAACGTCGCGCTGCCGGCGATCGGACGCGACCTTCCGTCGACGGTCGTCGGCGTCCTCGAGGGCCAGTCGTTCGTCTACAACGCCTACCTGCTGGCGCTGGCCTCGCTGCTCATCCTCGCCGGCGCCCTGAACGACTACTACGGCCGGCGGCGAATGTTCCTGCTGGGGCTGGCCGGGTTCGGGCTCACGTCGGCACTGTGCGGCCTGGCGCCCAGCATGGAGCTGCTGATCGTCTTCCGGGTCCTTCAGGGCGCGGCGGGCGCCCTGCTCGTGCCAGGCTCCCTGTCGCTGCTGACCGAAGCGTTCGAGGGCGAGGAACGCGGCCGGGCGATCGGGATCTGGGCCGCGGGCTCCTCGGCCACCACGTTGATCGGGCCGTTCGTGGGCGGCCTCCTCGTGGACACGGTGTCGTGGCGGGCAGCGTTCCTCATCAACGTGCCCCTGGTGGTGCCGGCCGTGTGGGCGACCCTGACCCACGTCCGCGAGAGCCGCGATGTGGACGCAGCCGGCCGCTTCTATTGGGTCGGCGCGGTCATCGTCGCGCTGGCAGTCGGCGGCCTCTCGCTGGGCGCGATCCGGGGCCAGGAGCAGAACTGGCGCGACCCGGCCGCGTTCGTCGCGCTGGGCGTCGGGGCCGCGGCGACCGTCCTCCTCCCGTTCATCATGGCCCGCGCTCGGAATCCGCTCGTACCGCTCGGCCTCTTCCGGTCGCGCAACTTCGCGGTCACGAACCTCTCGACCCTGCTCATCTACGGCGCGCTCTACGTGTCGACCTACTTCCTCGGCCTGTTCATGCAGGGCGTCCTCGGCTATTCGGCCGCAGCCGCCGGCCTCGCCGGACTCCCGACGAGCATCTTCCTAGTCCTGCTGTCCTCACGGTTCGGGGCGCTCGCCGCCCGCTACGGCCCGCGCGCCTTCATGACCGCCGGGCCCGTGCTGATGGCGGCCGGCCTGCTCTGGTTCGCCCGCATCCCGGCCGACTCGGCACCCTGGAACCTGACGCCGTCGGATCCGGGCAGCCTGCTGCCGCCGGCGGACTACCTCGTGGACCTGCTGCCCGGGTACATCGTCTACGGGCTGGGCGTCGCCGTGATGGTTGCGCCGCTCACCACCGCTCTGATGGCCTCGATCCCATCGCGTCACGCGGGCCTCGGGTCGGCCATCAACAACGCGGTGTCGCGGGTGGGTCCGCAGCTTGCCGGAGCCGTGATCTTCGTGGCGATCACCGCCACGTTCTACGCCGGATTGGCCACGCGGGTGCCGGGTCTGGACACCGGCGATCCCTCGCTTCGCCGCACCATCGCGCCGCTCAACCGACCGACACAGCCCGTGGCGCCGGCGGTCGCCGAAGCGGCCCGCGCCCAGTCCACCGACGCAATCCACCTGGCCATGCTGGTATCGGCCGGCCTTCTGCTCGCAGGTGCGGCCGTGAACTGGTTGGGCATCCAGAACTCGAGGGGAGCCCGCGGCGAGTCATGACGCGCGAGTGGGACGCAGCCACCTACGATCGCATCGGCGCGCCGATGACCCGCTGGGGCCTGGCCGTGCTGGAGCGTCTCGCGCTTCGCGGCGACGAGCGAGTGCTCGACGCGGGCTGCGGATCGGGCCGGGTGACCGCGCAACTGCTCGAGCGGCTGCCGCGCGGGTCGGTGGTGGCCCTGGATGCGTCAACCCAGATGATCGATCAGGCGCGGGAGCGTCTGGCGGCGGACGCAGACCGGGTGGAGTTCGTGGTGGCCGACCTCGGCCGCCCGCTGCCGATCGACGGCCTCGTTGACGCGGTCCTCTCCACGGCCACCTTCCACTGGGTCCTTGACCACGACGCCCTGTTCCGCAACCTCGCTGCGGTCATGCGGCCCGGCGCGCCGCTCGTCGCCCAATGCGGCGGCGGCGACAACCTCGCCCGGGTCCGCGCCGTGATGCGCGACCTCGGTGAGGCCTGGACGCCATGGAACTTCGCGTGGCCGGATGAAACGAAGCGCCGCCTCGCGGAGGCCGGCTTCGACGACATCCATGTCTGGCTCCACGACGAGCCCACCGAGATCCCGCCCGCGCAGGTGCCCGATTTCCTGCGGACGGTGATCCTGGGCACCAACCTGCTTCGCCGCGCGCCCGAGGAGCGCGAGCCCTTCGTCGGGGCCGTTGCGGAGCGATTGGCGGATGGCCGGCTCGACTACGTCCGGCTGAACATCATGGCTCGGCGCGCGGGTCGGGGCCCTCGCTGATCCGTCCGCCTCCGCGGGCGAGGTCGCCGGGGCGGTCGACGTCGATGAGCGACGCCCCTTCGGGGTCCAGGACACGCCAGACGTCCTCGGCGACGACGACGGCATCGAGTGATTCGAGAATCGCGTGCAGGCTCGAGCGGCCGGCCGCCCTGACCCGCCGGAGGGCTGCCCCAGCTCGGGCCCGATCGATCGCGCAGGGCAGGGGGCGCAGGTGGCCGCCCTCCTGCAATGCGGCTGCGCCGGCCCTGGCCGCGACCTCGTCCGCGAGCAGGCTGAGCAGCGAGGGGTCGAGCGACGGCATGTCGCCCCCGGCGACCAGGACGATCGCCTCGGCGGCTGCCTCCAGGCCGACGGCCAGGCCGACGAGCGGGCCGCCCCCGACCTCCGGGTCGCGCAGGACGCGAATCGCAGCGGTGCCCCGGTGGATCGGGTGGAGCACCGGGTCGGGGCCGTCTGCCGCCCCGATAACGAGCACCTCGGAGCAGCGGATCGCGAGCGCATCGACCGCCCGGTCCAGGAGCGTCCGCCCATCGAGGAGCTCGGCCAGCTTGTCGCGTCCGAACCGCGCGGAGCGGCCGCCGGCCAGCACGATGCCTGTCACCTCGACGACCCCCGGGTTGCCAGGGCCCGTCATGACCGAGGTGCGCCAGCGGATGGAGCGGCGGCACGGGGCGCGCGCGGGCCGGGCACATGGCCGCCCGGCGTCCGCTGGAGCAGTCCGCGACGGTCGAGGTCCTCGAGGATGGCCAGTGCGTACTTGCGGCTGGTCCCGGTTGCGTCCCGAAACGCAGCAGGGCTGAGTGGCGCGGCCGAGGCCAGGCGGATTGCCAGGGCGGCCAGCCGGCCATAGGTCTCGCGGGCATAGGCGATCTCCGGCTCGAGGCGGACGATCCGATCCGCGGCCTCCAGGGCGCGCAGGCCTTCCGGCGGGCATGCCGCTGCGCGCACCACCTCTGACAAGGGTGGCGGGGCCGCCACCGACAGGGCCGTCTCCACGCGCGCCATGGCGGAGAGGACTGGGTCTGGCAGCTCGGCTGATTGGCCCGGCAGCCGGACTCGGTCGCCGGCGATGACCAGTCTCCCGGACACCCCCAGGCGATCGATCAGCGCGGCCGCAGCGGCCGCAGCGTCGCTGCGATCCACGCTGACGCGCCGCCGGAGGTCGCGCACGACGCCCGCCCGGAGGGAGGCCAGCGGAAGACCGCCTGCGAGCGGCTCCGCCGAGGCATGGGACGCCACCGCTTCGATCGCCGCGGCGCCTTCCGTTTCAAGCACCGAGGGGTCCGCCAGGAGCGGGCCGAGCGCGACGACGTCATTCCCGGGTCGGGCCCCGCCCAGCGCCCGGATCCTGGAACCCGGCAGGGCGCCATGGAGGCGCACCAGTGCGGTCACGAACGCCTCCAGCTCCGGCGAGGGGCACACAGCCGGTGCTACGGCGGCCAGCGCCGCCAGCGCCGCAGGCGACGCATATCGCCGCGACGGTCCGAGGGGCGGCAGCGGGTCGACGACATGCCCGCCTGCGGCCGTCGCGCCGGGCGACGGCCGCCGGAGCACGAACCGGTCGCCGAACGCGGCGGCAACCGGGCGGTCGAGGCGCAGGAGCGCGGTGGTGCCGTCCCCCGGCAGGTCGGCCGCAGTTCGCCCATTGCGAACAACGATCGCCTCGGCGGCGTCGGTGCCCAGGTGCAGCCGCAGCCGCTCATCGTGAAGCGGCAGCCCGCGTGTCCCACTGCCGGCGAGATCCACGGCTGGTGCAAGCGCCACGAGCAGGCGGCGGGTCGCGACGACGACATCTCGCGCCGCCAGCACCTGGCCGCGCCGCAGATCGGAGGCATCGATGGCAGCGAGGTTGAGCGCGACCCGGCCGGCCGATGCACGGTCCACGCGCGCACCGTGGACCTGGACCTCGCGCACGCGGACCTCACGCCCATCCGGCTCGAGGCGGAGCGTTTCGTTGCGCTCCACGGCCCCGCCGCGCAGGCTGCCCGTGACCACGACACCCCGGCCGCGGACTGCGAAGGCCCGATCGACGGCAAGGCGGGTGCGGCCGCCGCGGACCACTTCGGCCACGGGCGCCGTCTCCGCGAGCGCGACCAGGCGGTTGCGCAGCGCGTCCAGCCCTCGCCGGGTGGTCGCCGAGACGGCGAGCACCGGTGCCCCGGCGAGCGACGTCCGTGCCAGCAGCCGGCCGGCCTCCGCAATGCGCGACGCGAGGGCTTCGTCGTCAACCAGGTCGGCCTTCGTGATCGCGGCGATTCCGGCGGCGATGCCGAGCGAGTCGAGCAGTTCGAGGTGCTCGAGCGTCTGGGGACGCGGGCCGTCGTCGGCTGCAACGACCAGCAGCGCCGCGTCGATCTCGCCGGCGCCCACCAGCATGTTGCCGATGAGCCGATCGTGGCCCGGCACGTCCACGAAGTCGATCGACCCGCCGTCGGGCAGATCGAGGTGCGCATAGCCCACGTCGATCGTCATGCCGCGCCGCTGCTCCTCGGGCAGCTGGTCGGCATCAATGCCCGTCAGTGCATGGAGCAGCGTCGTCTTCCCGTGGTCGATGTGGCCGGCCGTGCCGACGACGAGCGCCACAGCGATCAGCCGGCGGGGGTGCCGACAGTCGCGAGGACCGCCCGGACGGCACCGGCCAGCGCCGCGTCGTCGCGCGGATCGACCGTTCGCAGGTCGAGGAGCACGCGCCCGCCCGCAATGCGCCCGACGATCGGCGGGCGGCCGGCCCGGAGCTCGTCCAGGATCCGCTCGGGCCGGCCGGGCGCGAGTGCGATCGCCACCGACGGCAGCACCTCGCCCGGCAGCGCGCCGCCGCCC
>Ga0194132_10003275_pt1 | contig 29020 bp, 28 predicted proteins | sample TA2KigOf80mmetaG_FD_148612 | JGI IMG/M metagenome (GOLD analysis project Ga0194132, IMG submission 148612) | Freshwater microbial communities from Lake Tanganyika, Tanzania - TA2015054 Kigoma Offshore 80m | ecosystem: Environmental > Aquatic > Freshwater > Lake | place: Tanzania: Lake...
GAGGAAGGTTCGGGTTTGCGGAAAAAGTCTGAAGTAGTCTCCGATTCATAAGAGGAGAAGGGGGAATCAATAGTATCGTAGGAAGCTGGAAGATCGATAGGAAGTCCCGCGGATTTTTTTGATGTGTCTCGCGTGGTTTTGGTTGAGGATTTTTTAGTGGTTTTTTTCGCGGCAACTTTAGGCATGAACTTAGTACCTTTTTATTTTATAGGAAGAGGGAGAATTCGCAAAACGGGGAAAAATTTGCTAGTATTTTTCAAGAATTCTTTATAGAAAATAAGCTCACCGATGCGAGTACGCTATGGCGGGCAAGGGAAGGGTGGCCGAGTGGTTGAAGGCGGCAGTCTTGAAAACTGCTATATCGGAAACGGTATCGAGAGTTCGAATCTCTCCCCTTCCGCCAAAATTGGAATGTATTTAACTATGAAAAAGGTGGTGGTGACGGGAGGGGCGGGATTTATTGGGAGACACGTCACAAAAAAACTGATTGCGGAGGGGTATGAGACACATATCATCGATAGCCTTGTGGGGAGTGAGGAGAGTCAGGTGAATCCACAGGCAATTTTTCACAAGCTTGATATTAATGAGACCGAGGAGGTCGCACGGATTTGTACGGGGGCGGAGGGAATCTTTCACCTAGCGGCCCTGCCGTCTGTCCCCTTCTCAATCGAGGATCCAATAACCTCTGCGAAGACAAATTTACTAGGGACGATCTCCATCCTTCAAGCCGCGAAGGAGGCGGGGGTGAAGCGAGTGATTTTTTCTTCCTCGAGCGCGGTCTATGGAGAACAGGAAATCTTGCCGGTAGCGGAGAGCGCGGAGACTGGTCCGAGAAGTCCCTACGGACTACAGAAACTGCAGAGTGAAGAACAATGCCGGCTTTTTAGTGAGCTCTATAGGGTAGAGACGGTGTGTCTCAGGTACTTTAATGTATACGGAAAGGGACAAAATCCAGACGGACCCTATGCTTCGGTGATTCCAAAATTTATCCGATTACGGCAGGAGGGAAAACCACTCACCGTGACGGGAGATGGGAGTCAGACGAGAGATTTTGTTCACGTGAACGATGTGGCGGAGGCAAATTTTCTAGCTTTTACGAGCCCAGAAATATTTAAGGGAGAGATAATAAATGTGGGGAGTGGCAAGGAATGGACAGTGAAGGATATTGCGGAAATGATTGGCGGAGAGATAGAGTATATTGAAGCGAGAAAAGAGATAAAGAGAAGTGTGGCAGATGCAATAAAAGCGGAGAAGATGCTTAGGTGGAAAGTGAGGGTAGGATTCACAGAGGGGATAAAAGAGATACTGGAGAAATAATTAATTAGAAGGGGTAAATATTTTGATTACCCGCTTCGTGAGGCGAGCAAAATATTTGATGTTTCGTTTATAATTCAGGATTAACTTAAAAACTCCTCCTCTTTCTTTTGATCCCCTCTCTAGAAATGTCTTTTTGTTATACTAGTCCTACCGAGCATGAAGAAGATAGCCAAAATCAAAGTGACAAGAGAGTTGCTCGCGAAGGCAAGGTTTCTTGCGATTGCGGCGGATCCAACCCGGATGCGGATATTGATCCGCATGTTTCAGGTGAAAAAAGCTATGGTGAGCGAGGTCGCAGAAGCTCTTTCAATGTCGATAGCGGCGGTGTCACACCACCTGCAGATTATGAAAGAAAGTGGGTTTCTTGAGTCGGAAAAAAAAGGAACTTCAGTATACTATACCGTATTACTAAGCCCAGAACTTTTAGCGCTGAAGAAATTCATTTTATGATTCATACAAATACGGAGAATAGATAAAGATTTTTATGTTCCGCCATAATCGGCAAAATACTAAATCCCAGATCCTACCTTTAGGAATACATAATAGTCGAGGCCAAGTAAGGCCGGAATGACAGGCTATGAGCAAGAAAAAACATACAATAGTTATTTTAGGAGGAGGGTTTGCGGGGATGTATGCCTACCGGCGATTATATCGCTATTTTCATGGTAGTCGGGAAGTCTCGATTACAATTGTTTCAAAAAATAATTACTTTCTCTTTACTCCCCTTTTGCATGAAGTGGCGACGGGAAGCCTGGCTGAAGACCATATCATTGAGTCGATTTTTTCGGCGATTGAGTGTTGTGATAATCGGCTATTGGTTGATAATATCTTGGGAGTGGATTTGGCGAGGAGAGAGGTGATTTTGGAAAAAAATAGATTAAAATATGACTTCCTCGTAGTGGCGCTTGGGGCAAAGACGAATTTTTTTGGCGTGAAGGGAGCTGAGGAATACGCTATCGGCCTCAAGGATATTTCCGATGCGAAAAAGATCAAAACTTTTATGACGAAAAGTTTTAGTGAGGCGCAGATGATGAAAGGGAAAGAAGCTATTCGTAAGAAACTTACCTTTACAGTCGTAGGGGGCGGGCCGACGGGGGTGGAGCTCGTCGCTGAAATGCAGGAGCTAATCAATACCACTTATCGTGCATATTTTGGAGAAAAATTGGTGAATGAAGCTCAAGTGACACTTATCCATCGCGGAAAGGAGCTTCTTGAACGGTTTCACCCAGAGATCCGGAAAAAAGCGCTCCAGGTCCTCCGAAAAAAAGGGATAAAAGTGAACCTACAAAAAGAGGTGGTAGAAGTGAAGGCGGATGAAATAGTTTTTACCGATAAAGAATCAATACCATCAGCGCTCACTGTTTGGGCGGCGGGCGTGACTCCAGTATCAATTGCTTTTTCACCTGAGATAAAAAAAGAAAAAGATAATCGATTGATAGTGAGATCTACATTGGCAGCCTGGGATTATCCGGAAGTGTTTGTAGCGGGCGATATGATGAGCATGTGGGATGAGCGAGGTACATCACAACCTATTCCCCAAACAGCACAAGCGGCGGTCCTTGAGGGAGAGCTCGCTGGGGAAAATGTCTACCGAATAATTAAAGGAAGAGAATTACAAATCTTTCGCTATCAAAGCAAAGGAGCGCTCGTCTCTCTCGGGCAATGGATGGCGGCGGGTGAAATTCACTCCGTTCCTTTTTTTGGGCATTTTGCTTGGTGGCTCTGGCGAACAGTTTATCTCACTAAAATTATTTCGTTTAAGAAAAAAATATTGGTGGCTCTGGATTGGACGGCAAATCTATTTAGTCCTAGGGATATATCGGATATCACCACTCTTAATAAAAGAGGTTCTCTCAAAAAAAAGGTTAGGGGAAAATAATCTTGATTTTTATTCTTAAACATTAAAAACCCCAGAAAATAATAAAAAGCCCCACACTAGATAGTGCGGGGCGGAGAGAAGAATTTTTTGATCAGGCTTCAATGGTGCGATATGGTCATTAGAAGCTTGCACCAATTTGAAATGACAACATTCTGCTCATCCCGAGACTCGACTCTTAGGAAACTTGGCCAGGGAAGATGAATGTCTTCTTCATGAGTCCTGAAATGAACGCAACGAAGACCATACCGACCCTGGATAGGCAGCCGCGTCTCCCTTCCCAATCTTTCTGAAGTAAACCGCTTCCCATCGAAGGTATCGATGAGACGAGCAAGAACTGAAGAACGAGCTTGGCTATTTTCCAAGTTGCCAAAGCTCTCAAATTGAGGTGGTAAAAATTGCCACTCACCCCATGGGGTGAGGAGAGACTTGATCCCATGTCCGCCAATCTCCAAAACAAAGCCATTTGAGGTCTGGCCTCCAAGAGGTCTTGGGAAAGATCGGAAATCAATTTCTTCCGGAAGCCTAAAGAAACTCCCTCCCTCTGCTCTCAGAAAATTCAGACAGCGAAGGGCGATGATGTGAAGAAGATGAAAATCCTCCACTGAATCAAGGGAAATGATTCTGGATGAGACTAGCCGAATCACACTATCACGAGTGTCTTCATCTTCAGCGATGAATTGATCGAAGTTAAGGCCAGAAAAATGCACTTCATCGCCAACAGCCATGGTTTCGGTCATTCAATCCCTCCTTTTTCTTTGCGCAATATCAAGGTTCATTCCTATTTTGCCCTTATTGGACATTTTTACAAGATTGTTATTATATATGCAAAAAGACTTGGAGTCAAGAGTGTCTTCTGTGGAAAACAATATAACCTATGGAAAGAGTTTTTTGAACTCTTAGCAGATGCAATCCGCCAAAGCTCGACTCACGGAGCTATGTCCGCTTTACTAAATTCACTTTTCATGGTAACTCATAAATGCGGTTTTGCTATTTCTTCGGTTATTTCTTTAATTACTTTTTTCATTTCTTCTGTAAACATATAATGGAATTCATTTGGAATGATTTCTGATGGTCCAGCACTATCTTTAGTATTATCTTGCGGATGATTGATAGAATTTTTTTTATAACTACCAAGGGCAATCGTCCTTGTGCCTTCAGGTGCAAATGCTAATCTGTCGCACCCTCTTGAATGACCGATCCACAGATCAGTTTTTCTTGGAATAGAATGAGGCTCTCCTGCATCAAAACCAACTTCATAGCCGAGATTTTCTAAATAATTTTTTATTTCTTTATAAAAATTCTCAGCAAGCTGATTGCTCTCTATAAATTTTGGATTTCCTTTAATAATAATTGCTGTGAGTTTGTGCATAAAAAGAGAATATTTTTATTACTGATTTAAAATTTTTCCAGTTAGGTTTTACCAATCTCAACTTCGATAACTTGGGCATTAGCTGCTTTTGGAATATCTGCCGAGTAGGTTCCAGTATAGAGAGATAAAATTTGCTTGATCCAACCATAACCCTTTTTGAAAATTTGCGGAAAGGGCGAGATTCGAACTCGCGAGGGGTTGCCCCCAACCGCTTTTCGAGAGCGGCGCCTTAAACCTCTCGGCCACCTTTCCAAAACAAAATATCTTGAAAAGATTAGCAAAAAATAAGACTTTTATCAAAAGAAAAAGAAGTTTGCACTATAAAATTCGAAATACAATTTTTTTTTATCTCTTATGGATCAATGAATGACTTTTAACACAGAGAAAGAACCTAAGAAGTATATGGGCTTAGGATTTGGGAAGATAAAGAGGCGAAGGGACAAATTCCTGGGCTTAGCCGTAATTTTGTGTTATATTAATTAACTATATTTTACAGGGCTGGTAGCTCAGTGGCAGAGCACCTCATTTGCAATGAGGGGGTCGTGGGTTCAACTCCCATCCAGTCCACAAAATTAATAAAAAATCCCCGAGTATCCAACTCAGGGATTTTTTATTAATTTTGTGGGATATTCTGAAATTAGCGCGAACTTTATTTAAACAAAACTCCTGATGCGCCCTACCACTATTTTTCTGGGGAAATGGAGGCGGAGCGATGGACTCGCCCGTGCGGATTCCTCCCCAGACCCCTCCACCACGAAGCAGAAAAAAGCGGGGCTGTGTTCTCTTATAAGTCTCGGGGATATTTTTTATTTTATTTCCGTACCAAACATGAGATGAATCCTTGTGTCAGTATATTTCGGTCAAGGTTCTTGCCAATAAATATAATTGCGTTCTTATGCAATTCATCTTTCTGCCATGGCTTACTTGGTTGCATTTCAAAAAGCATATGTACACCCTGTAATACTATTTTCTCAGGTTCGCCCTTAATTGCAACGATGCCTTTGTATCGGTACAAATCGTTGCCAAATGTGCAAATTATGCCATTTATAAAATACATGAATGCTTGCGGGTCGAGTTCACCTTCTATTTCGACACCAACCGAGCTTACGCTCTCATCATGAGAATGAGCTGCGCGGAATTCTTTGGATATAATAGGTTCAACAAGATCACCATCCGCATGTTTAAGCACAAGAGAAAATTCATGCGGTAGATGCTCCGTGAAGAGTACGAAATTACCATCTTCTGGCACAGAGAGCAAAAAGGTAGTGTTTGGTTCCGTGATTGAAAGTTTTTGTGCTTCATTACCAAGAGATAATGCATCGCCCGAATTGCGTAATACAGGGGGACCGGAAAAAATAATGGCGGCGGGATTTGCAATAGTTTCCAGCAATTTTTCCGAAGTGGCCTCCAGAGCGTGTGTAAGTATCATCTTCATACTCCTTTCTTCGCCATTGGGCGAAGCAACGATCGCATAGTTGCCCCTCCGAAGCTGGTACAACGCACCATATTCGAATGGATATTCGATTTCCATGAATTTTGGATTGACGATGAGAGCTCTTTCAATATTGAATCCACCAATGTTGAACAGTTTTCGCAGGTCAACGTTTCCCTTTACTGCTCGATGGATCACTGCAAAACGATTAATTTCCCGGATGCGCTCTTCCAGCACTCCCAGCTCTTCCTTGTTCACTAAATCCACTTTGTTTAGGAGAATAATGTCGGCAAATGCGATCTGGTCTTTCGCCTCCGGAGTATTTTCAAGCTGGTTATATACATGTAGTGAATCTACGATTGTAATAATACCATCAAGTGATGTATGTTCGGCGATTAAGGGGTCCGTAAGGAATGTTTGTGCGACCGGGGAGGGATCTGCAAGGCCGGTGGTTTCAATAAGGATATGCTCGGGAGGTCGCTCGCTCTGAATCAGTTTCGTAATGATTCGGACGAGATCGCCGCGTACGGTGCAGCAGATACATCCATTGTTCATCTCAATAACCTCCTCTTTTTCGCGAATTACGAGATCTTGATCAATGCCAACCTCTCCAAATTCGTTTTCAATAACGGCAAACCGGATGCCATGATCTTCGCTTAAAATCCGATTAATGAGAGTAGTCTTTCCGCTTCCAAGGAAGCCAGTGATGACGGTGACTGGAATTTTCTTTTTTTTCATAGTTTTTTGTTACTTACTGTTAATAAAAATACTGATAACGAATATCGCGAGTGCGAGGCATACAATTGTTCCTCCACTTGAAAGTCCCCAGAAATAAGATATGAAAATCCCCCCAATGACCGATGTAAGCGAAAAGAACACCGCAAGAATTGTCGTCGAGAGAAACCCGCGACCATAACCAATTGCGGTGAGTACGGGAATTACCATCAAAGCACTAATAAGAAGTGCTCCTACAATCTTTAGCGATACGACGACAGTACACGCGGCAAGCACAAGAAGTAAAATCCCGAAGCTTCTGGGGCGAATACCACTCGCCTGCGCAAGGTCTTCATTAAACGAAATAAAAAATAATTCTTTATAGAATGCGATTATCACTCCAATCACAAAGACTGCGAGCACGAGAATCGTAATAATGTCTCCATGGGAGACTGTCGTGATGCTGCCAAAAAGGAAACTGAACAAGTTGAGATTGAATCCACGATGCATACTTATGAGGACCGTGGCAATCGCGAGGCTTCCCGATAAAAATAGCGAGAGTAATGAATCCGATGGCAGCTTCTGGACGGTACGCAAACGTTCAATGCCGAAGACCGCAGCAAGCGACGTTCCGAGCGCGGTCAACAGTGGTGGGAGACCACTCATAAAGCCAACAACAACACCAAAAAATGTGATGTGGGCGAGCGTATCTGCAATAAGTGCATATCTTCGCACAACCAAAAAAATACCCACTAGTGGTGCAATAATCGCGATTACGCTTCCCGCGATGAATGCTCGAATCATGAAGTCGAATTGAAATATCTCAAGCATGGGAGTTTTTTTCAGCGCGAGGGACGCGCCTCTCTTTTTTACTTCGCAGTTTCTCCAGGTATTTCTCTTTTACGAATGAATCAGCTCGCTCATAACAGACCAACGTATGATTGATGCACATCACCGAGTCGGCTTCTCGGACAACAGTATCAATGTCATGCGAAACAAGGACGACGGTAAGACCTAACTTCTTGTGCAGACGGCTCACAAAGTCATAGAAGGCCTCTTGGCTTATGAAGTCAACACCAGCATCAGGCTCATCAAGAATGAGTATCAAAGGTTCTGTCGCGAGTGCCCGGGCAATAAATACCTTTTGTCTCTCTCCCCCAGAGAGCTCATCCAATCGTCTTTTGAGAAGATGTTTAATTCCCGACACTTGCACAGCGTTTTCCACAGCACGCGCGTCGTCTACACTAAATCTTCCGAGTATTCCACGTATTGCAGTTCTGCCGGTCTGCACTATCTCTATCACCGTTGCGGGAAATTGCGAGATGGTTTCCGAAATATATTGTGGTACATAGCCAATACGGGATTTCAAATCGTCCATAACCTCAATAGAACCACTCTTAGGAGAAAGAAGTCCGAGAATTATTTTTATTAGCGTTGTCTTTCCGCTACCATTCGGTCCGACTATTCCAAGATATTCACCTCGCTTCACGCGGAAATTAATATCATGGAGGACGGAATGGCCATTGTAGTAAAAAGACAGATTTTTGGCACTAATGTGCGTATTATTTTCCGAATCTACGAGGTGGCGCATGAGAGTGCAGTACGGATGTTTTGTAAGTTTTGACGCATAATCGATAAGTAGTTTCCCCCGGCCTTTAATTCTTCCTGCGTCAAACCTTCCATGGGATTCATGACTAATGTCTTTGCGCCGATTTCGACTGCGAGCGTTTGCGCAAGCGCCGGAGATACAAGAGTCTCAAAGAATATGTACTTGATACCTTTTTCTTTCGCAAGGATGGCAATCTCTGCCATACGCTTCGGTGTCGGCTCTTCTTCAGGCGAAATTCCCGCTATGTTTATGACGTTGATATTGTACCTCTTCGCAAGGTATCCGAACGCACCATGCGAAGCCACAATATCTCGCGTTTTACACGTTTTGAGGCTAGATGCAAATAAGGCATCAAGAGAGCCAAGCTCCGCTAGATAGCGGCGTGCGTTCTCTTCATACACATTCGCGTTTTGAGGGTCAAAGCGCATCAATGTATCACGAATAAGCTCAACTTCTTTCATTGCAAGCGATGGGTCAAGCCAAATATGGGGGTCGAGTTCACCTTCATGGGAGTGCCCCTCTTCTTCATCATGTGCTTTTTCCTCATCTCCATGTTGGTCTTTCCCTTGAAGCAGTTCAAAATATTTTGTCATATGCACAACGGCCACACCTTTCTGCACAAGCTCTGGCTCGATTTTCTCTGCCCATGGATCAAGACCTGCACCGTTGAATATAAAAACCTGCCCCTTTTGTGCAGCAGAAATATCTTGTGGCGTAGGCTCGAAATCGTGGGGTGACGCGCCCGGCGGAGTCAACGTAATTACTTCGACGTAGTCGCCTCCAACCTGCCGTGCAAACTCAGCGAGCGGATAGAAGCTTGCCACTACCCTAATTTTTATATCCTGCTCCGCACTTCTTTCGCTTGTTCCACCCACAAACAAAAAGCCCATAACAACCAATGCCACAGCACCAATACCTATAATAACTTTGTTCATAAAAAAATATTTTTAATTACTTTCTAATGCATTCCAAACAATGCCCACGCACTAATACGTCCACTATTCCCCCGACATTTCTCGTTTGTATATTATTTCTAGTGACAACAATTGTCTCTATATTTCCACAATCAACACACAAGAAATGATCATGCAAATTGTGTTCGTCGCTCAACTCATACAGCACCATATCTTTGTTAACATGCACCGCTCTCACAAGGCCGCGAGTGCTTAGGCGATCGACGGTGCGAAATATAGTCGAGAAATCAGCTTCCGGTATCTTTTTGTGAATACTGGAAATCGATATCAGGTGCTCTTTTTTTAAGACCGAAAGAATTCTATTTTCATATATACCATGCCGCATATATTTATAGTTTATAATATCTGCAAACCATTTGCAAAATGTTAATCCCCCTCCTCCCGCACAGTCCGAGCCCGCGCCTTTGGCGCGCGTCAGTCATCAAATTCGTTATTGTGGACCTACGGAGAATCGAACTCCGGCCTCTTCCATGCCATGGAAGCGTAATACCATTTTACTATAGGCCCTTCACGTTTTCTCTTTGTCTTTTTTCTTTATTTTATTTTGTTGCCAGAAACTCCATTTGCTCGTCAACATACAGCGTACATACACTTCCTCGCAAGCCTTATTTCTTCCCAGAACTAAAGAAAAAATCCTAAAGCTTTTACGCAATGGATTATTTTTCGCTTTTATAAAATTGAAAAAAGCGAATATAACACATATAATGCACTATATTCTTAGCATTCTCAAGTCCTCGTAGTTCAATGGATAGAACAAATCCGTCCTAAGGATAAAATGTAGGTTCGATTCCTACCGAGGGCACCAAAAAGAAAAAATGTCTCTTGCTCTTTTGATTTTCGCGGGGGTGGATTTTTCTTAAAATGGAAAGGACATTTTTTCTGCGGAACTCTGCCCTCAATGAATCGGGCAGATGGTGGGGCTTCAATACGGACTCGGCAAAGCGAAAATCTTTTTTTCTGGGGATTTGGATTTTCGCAAAACCTCGGCTGATTTTCCGCCCGCAGGAGGGGTCTGGGGAGGAATCCACACGGGCTTCGGCTTTTTATTTTTGCGAAATCCAAATACCTATAATGCAACAACTGCTAAAATGTAGTTATCCACTATGAAAGAAATATCGCCAAAACTTGGACTAAATCTCAAGCGCATTAGAACAAAAAAAATGTCGCAAGGAGATATTGCACGTGCCTTGGAGGTGCATAGAGCGTATGTAAGCGGTATAGAAACTGGCAAGCGCAATCCTACCCTTGCGACAATAGAAAAATTGGCTACTGCACTTGGAGTATCTGCCAGCGAGCTTTTGAAATAAATTAAGTAAAAAAAAGACGCTCATCCTTATTGAGCGTCTAGTCCCTATCCTTCGGACATTGACATTCCGTTGCACAGATCTGTGCACTTTATATATGCACTGAGAAATGAAAGAAAGAAGATCTTTCATTTCTCAAAAGATGCTTGGGAGAGCCGGGAGGCTCGAGATTCCCAAGCACCGAGATCATAACTTTTTAAATGTAGGGGCCGTGGGCAGAAACATCTCTTCTGGGTAAGCATCATGCGTCGAGTAGACCCGCGCGGACACTGACTCGATTCTTCCCCAAAGGAGCATTCACATCCCACGGCTGGAGCGCCCTTCCCGAGATATTGAATCCCCTCAGAATCAATCTCTTAGGAGAGCGCTCACTTATTTCAACAACCGGCTTCATGCCAGAACGGGTGCTATTTATGTTTATAACAAACCTAAGAATCTCTGTCAATATGTGCATAAAAAAACCTTTATTTGATATATTGACATGTATGCCAAATTGGTGTATAATTTAAATAGGAAAAGAGGATATGGAGTGTATCCCCTGCTCTTCCAAGCTCATTTTAGTTAGGAGGGCATTATGCCCAAAAATCAAGGAACTGAATTAGTCAGACAGTCGTCGCCCCTCGCGATCATCCTCTTTAATGTGAGAGGACATTTAGAACGACAAGATGAGATCCGCTATCTCATGGCCGCCGGTCATGGGGTACGAATGGCAGTACTAGCTCACGCTATGCAGAGAAAAAGAAGCGGTGTATAATCTCACACCCCTTCATGAGCCGAGTCTTTTTCTCACCCTCTTTACCGCTGATCCCCTCAGGTCCGCGGTATTTTTATGCTTTTATTATTTTACTTCGGAGAGAATGGTTTCAACGGTCTTTATCTCACCATTCCTTAGAAAGGTAAGTTTTATTCTCTCCCCTACTTGGCGTTCTTCAAGATAGTCAGAAAGAGTTTTTTGGTAGGTGACGTCCGCTCCATTGAAACTTAGGATAATATCTCCTTTTTTGATGCCAGCTTTGTCGGCGGGAGAGCCCTTCACAACTACCGGGCCCATACCAGTGGCGGTCATGATGAGCGCACCGGAAGAAGTAGGGAGATGAAATTTTCTCATCACCGCGTCATTAATTGGGAGAAACTTCACGCCGAGCATAGGCCGGCGGATACGACCATGATGAAAGAGTTCAGTTAAGTCACGCTTGGCGTAATTAATAGGAATAGCAAAGGCAAGATTTTGAGCACCAGTGACGACTGCAGTATTGATAGCAATCACCTCCCCTTTTGTATTCACTAAAGGACCGCCGCTATTACCGGGATTAATCGCAACATCGGTCTGAATGAGGCCGCGAAGCTCTTTGGGTTTTTCAGTTGCACTCTCGCTTATGTCCCGGGTAGCAAAAATTGACCTAGAAAGACCGGCAATGATACCAGAGGCGACGCTGTTTTGAAACATGCCAAGAGCGTTTCCCACCGCAAGGACGGGCTCGCCGAGACGTACATTATCGGAATTTCCGAGACGGATAGAAGGGGTCTTTTCTTTTTCTATCTTTATCACCGCCACGTCATCTATCGGGTCGCGGGCAAGGATCCGGGCGGAGAAAGCCACATCATCCCCAGAAAGAAAGACAGAATATTCAGCTTCCGGATCAATCACTACATGCTTATTGGTCACGAGAAGTCCATGCGGGGAGACAAAAAAACCAGAGCCACTGCCAATCTTCACCCGACCTTGCTTATCAAGCAGAGTTTCAGGAACGGAAAATTTACCATTGCGATCAGTAACGATCGAAGCAAGGTCTTTTGGAACATTCTTTTTTAAATCGTCGATACTTTTTGATATGACGATAGTAGCGACGGAGGGCATCACTTCGTCCACTATCTCGCTCCAATCATTCATTGTCTTAAGTATAGCAAAGAGATTGTCTTAAAGAGCACTCATACTTTTAGCTCGCTTATTTCTTTTAGTTTTCTTATTTTTGCTTACGGGGCTTATAATCGGAAAGAAAATCAAAATAAAAACTCCGGACTAGGTCCGGAGTTTTTATTTTGATTCATTAAGGGCGGGGAAGATCAACAAAGTCATCGCTGGGCTGCTCTTTATCTTTCTTGAGCCGCTCGTAGTTACGCTCAATGCGATTCCATGCTTCTCGGCTCTCATATTTGCGGCGTTCGCTAAAGAGAAGGAAGAGAAGAATGAGACAGATTAAGAGAAGAAGCGGAGAGGCAAAGAGGGAGTTAAAGAAAACCACAAACGCATCACTAATGCTGGACTTAGCAGTGGAATTGGTAGCAGGGGCGACCGGAGTAGGAGTCTGAGACTGCTCACCAGAAGCATCCACAGTAACAGTCGTATTGCCTTCCGTGGTAGCGATAGTTACTGGAATACACACTTCTTTCTTTTCTACCTTCTTCGTCTCGCAAATAGGCGTCTTTTCTGTTTCTTTCTTGATGACAGTAGCGGGAGTAGTCGGAGAAATGAGAGGTATATCCTGGACGTAGATCACGTAGCTCAAGACATTTTCCATGCAGTTATTTTTTGCACCAATCTTCACCGCATAGCTCGTACCACCCTGGGCAAAAGTAGGGACCCAGACAATAGTTCCGGAGTAGTTATTAATGGAGAAACCCAGAGGGCCTTCAATTACTCGGAAGGTGATTTGGCTAGGATTAGTGTAAGGACTAAAGACGCTACCAGAAGCGGTAACAGTATGTGTATATAGCTTACCTTCCTGAGCACTCGACAAAGGAGTGCCAGTAAAAGTCACGGGAGTACAGACCGGAAATGTAGGATAGGTGGGGCAGGAAGGATATCCAAAGGTACCACAGGTCGTTGGAGGGTAATATGTCGGAGGATTTACTACAGGCTGTTCGATTGTGATTCTTACTTCGAGCTCCGAGTAGCAGGTGGCGCAATCAGAAGCGCGGAAGATAGCGGAATAAACACCAGCAGTCAAAGGAGTCCAGCTGAAAGTCCGGCTAGAGGTGTTGAAAGAAGCACCAGAAGGCAAAGAGACAGCAGAATATGTCACTGGCTGACTGCCGTCCGGATCATAAGCAGAGATGGTGAAGCTGAGATACTGATTCACTCGACCATTCTGACTGGCGATCGGCAAGAAAACGGGTGGTTGATTTACCGGCTGATAATAGCTGTTTTGGTAATTATATCCAAAATTGTAGCCATAATTATCATAAAAGTTGTTATACCCGTAGCTTCCCGGATAATAAAACGAGTCCCAGAAACTCTGAGCATTTGCTAAAGGCAAGGAGCTAATAAGCCCCAAAAAGAGGGCTACCGTAAATGTGATTATTTTTCCCAAAATATTGTTCATTTGTTATATTATACCGCATATTATACCAGCTTGTCAATTGTTCAGGATATGGGGAGAAAGAACCATGAAAATAAGGATAATTTTGATAATGGTCAGGGGGGAAAGAGGGCTGATAATAAGTAGGTTCTTGGGAGATAAAATAGGTAGGCTGAGAGGGGTAAATTTGGTTTATAGGAAAGTTTTTTTGAGAGGGAGTTTGGGCGGGAAATAATGAGGAATAGGAAGAGGCGGAGATCAAACTCGAAAGACTTTGGCTACCAATTGAGGCGACGGTATTAGTGAACGAACCGATAAGAGATGGGATAAGACGAAAAACACCATTTATGAGAAAGGAGGCAAGGAGGAGACTCAAAAAAATCCAGAAGACAGAGACTGCAAATTCTTTCATAAAAAGTTATGTTTTTGCCTATATTTTTCGCTATCTTTATATTTATTTCCTGCATTTTTACAGAAATAGCGAAAATAAATTGACTATTATTATACAATATTTTTTATATTTAGCAAATATTGAATAACAATATTTAAGGGAATATTTTTATAGGAAAAATGGTTTTTTGGGGTTTATATTGACATTTCTATAAATAATGATATAATTTATGTAGTTTGTAGATTAAAAACTTTTCTTCCCTCTCACCATAGATAAGGAAAACAGGCCATGGCCAACGAAGAGAATGAAACAATCCAGAAAGATGAATCACTCTTCAAGCGAGCGGCGGGTGTCGGAAAGGTCATACTCTTTAAAAACCAGGGCGTAGTCGGGATAACCACTATTCTCCTGCAGGAGATGGCCCAGCGGGAGCGAGAGATGATGCAGATGAGTCTCTATGATTCAAGCTTCAATTATAAAAATTTGGAGCAACTCATCGATCTCATAATTAGTCGCAAAGCGATCTTCACTCTTGGTGATGAAATGTTACTTGATCTCCGATCGCAGCAGGAAGAAACCGGCTTCAACGCTTGGGTACGTAACTGGTACCCGGCATTGCAGCGATTTCTTGCGCTCAAAACGGAACTTCGCGAATGGTATATCTCCTACTTTCCAGCCGATAGGCTGCCAGAGTGGATCCGTTTACCATGTGAGGAGGATACGGAAGATGAGCGGGATATGCCCAAAGTCGCGGTGTGACTCAGGGAAAATATCTTGAACTTTGCTCCCCTATTTGGGGAGCTTTTTTATTCCATAAAGAAAATATTTTTACATACTACTAAAACGGCAAAAAAATAAGTGCTGGATTCCGGGTCAAGCCCGGAATGATTCACCTTTGTGATTATACTTCGGCGAGGTAAGTAATTTAAATAATATAGTTTATTAATCGACCAGGGACGAAGATAATTTTTTTAATGGTAGTACCCAGGAGGTGGCGTTCAAGATTGGGGGCGAGGCCAATAAGGATCTCAACTTCGGCTTGGGTGGCGCCGCTCGGGATCATTAATTTGCCTTTCACCTTATTATTGATCTGCATGACAATCTCAACCTGCTCTTCCTTGATAAGCTTTTGAGAATATGTGGGCCATTTTTGGACTTCGATGAGACCTTTTTTACCTAAGAGCTCCCAGCACTCGGCGGCAAGATGCGGTGAGAAGGGCGAGAGAAGAATAAGAAAAGAAGTAAAAAGTTCTTTTGAGAGAACACTGCCCGCTTTCAGCGAGGCTTGCGCATCTTCGAGCGCGCGGAAGCAGATCATGAGCTCGGAGACGGCGGTGTTGAAACGCATCTCTTCAATATCCTCTGAGACTTTTTTGATGGTTTTATTGAGGAGAGAAATGAGAGTCGAATCAACGGGGATTTTTTTCACCGCTTTTTTACCACCTTTTTTATTTTTGAAGGTGGCGACGTAGAGGCGATGAATGCGATTCAAGAAGCGATGAGTGCCCACTATCCCCTGCGGATCCCAAGGCGTACTTTCGGAAAAGGGACCAATAAACATCTCATAGAGGCGGAGGGCGTCGGCACCAAAGGTTTTTACTAAGGTGTCGGGATTGACCACATTCCCCTTACTCTTACTCATCTTAATTCCACCCTCGCCAAGGATGAGGCCGTGCGCGGTGCGCTTTTTGTACGGCTCGGAGACAGAAACAAGACCTCGATCATGAAGGAAAATATTCCAAAAACGGGAGTAGAGGAGGTGGAGCGTGACGTGCTCCATACCGCCGTTGTACCAGTCGACAGGAAGGAATTTTTTTATAATACGCTTGTCGGCAAAAGCTTTTTTGTTTTTCGAGTCAAGATAGCGGAGGAAGTACCAGGAGGAACCAGCCCAGTTGGGCATAGTGTCGGTCTCACGCTGGGCTTTACCCTTGCACTTCGGACATTTCACACTTACAAACGAGGAGAGAGAGGCGAGGGGAGATTCGCCGTCTTCGCGCGGACGATAATCTTTCACCTTGGGGAGGAGAACGGGCAGATCTCTCTCTGGTACCGGTTGAAAGCCACAGGCATTGCAGATGATCATTGGGATCGGCTCACCCCAGTAACGTTGGCGGGAAAAAACCCAGTCGCGGAGTTTATAGGTGACCTTTTTCTTGCCGGGCCACTGCTTTTCGTCTGTTATGAGTGGAGCGTCTTTTACCGGGATATTAAATATGCCAGCAAAAGCTTGATCACGCAGATCGTGGGCAGGGACGCCCATCACGGCGCCAGTGCCATAGTGGCCGAGAACATAATCAGCGACGTAGATGGGAATAGAATCGCCATTAAAAGAATTGATTACAGAATAATCTTCGATCAAGACGCCGGTTTTTTCCTTAGCTTCTTCACGGACTCGATCAGTCTTGCTCATAGCCTCATCAACGTATTTTTTAACCACGTCTTTGTTGCCGATCCTTACTTCTCCGCTTAGCATCTTTTGGACGAGGGAATGTTCGGGAGCAAGACAGAGAAACGTGACACAGTCGATGGTATCCGGACGGGTGGTAAAGATGGAGATTCCGGAAAAATTAATCTCGCGGCCTTCGGAGCGGCCAATCCAATTTCTCTGCTGAGTTTTGATCTCAGGGAGAAAATCTACTTTTTCAAGACCTTTTAAAAGTTTGTCGGCATAGGCGGTGATCTTGAGCATCCACTGGCTCTTTTCTTTTTTCTCCACTTTACTACCGCAACGTTCACAGACGCCACCAGTTGCTTCTTCATTTGCTAAGCCAATACGACAACTAGGACACCAGTTGATGAGCGTCTTTGCTTTATAGGCGAGACCAGCTTTGTAAAACTGGAGGAAGAGCCACTGCGTCCAGCGATAATACTGCGGGTCACTAGTATCTACCTCGCGTGACCAGTCAAAAGAAAAGCCAAGGGATTCAAGCTGGCGGCGGAAGGTCTTGGTATTTTTTTTGGTCGCTACTTGGGGAGCAATGCCGGTCTTGATGGCATAATTTTCGGTAGGGAGTCCAAAGGAGTCATAACCAATAGGATAGATGACATTGTAGCCTTCAAAACGGCGCTTACGAGAGATGACATCGAGTGCAGTGTAGCTTCGCACATGACCGACATGGAGACCATCACCAGAGGGGTAGGGAAACTCGACGAGAGTGTAATATTTCTTTTTTGTGCTAGTATTTTTTGCTTCATAGAGCCGCTTTTTTTTCCAAAAAGCTTGCCACTTCTTTTCAATTTTTGTGTGCGGATAGTTCATAAGAAAATGTCTTTTTATGATGAATTAAAATCATTTATTGGGCAAATTGCATTATTTGAGAGAAAAAATTCTTTGAGCATTTGTGGTGGTGAGGGAGATAATATCTTCTTCTATTTTTCCCCGGAGGGCGGCGATGGTTTTGATAGTCTCCAGAATAAAGCTTGGTTCATTGCGCTTGCCACGAAAGGCTTTAGGGCTTACATACGGGGCATCAGTCTCAATGAGTATTGCTTCATCGGGGAGAAAACGAACGACATCATCAAAATCGCTCGTGAGCGTGAGAACGCCACCAAAGGTGAAGGCAAAGCTACGATCGAGAAACTCTCGAGCTACATCTTTATCACCCACGAAGAAGTGGACTACGCCACATGAAGCAAAGTCTTTGGGAAGAAGAGCAAGGAGATCAAAATATGCATCTTGTGAACCCTTACTCGGGCGACAATGGATCATGAGAGGCTTCTTTACTTCCTTGGCAATCGCAACTTGCTCGAGAAATACTTCGGCTTGTTTTTTCTTTGTTCCTTCCGAAGGGTTACGAAAATAATCGAGGCCACACTCGCCAATTGCGACTACTTCTTTTTCTCTGGCTAAAGCACGAAAGATATTTTCATTAAAGACTTCGGGGAGGGGACTTTTTTGCTCATTTTTGTCGTGATGCCAAGCATGAGCCTCGATCACATGGCCAGGGTGAAAGCCAATAGTTGCCCAGATTTTACCTGGATAGGCTTTTGCAAGAGCTATGGCGGATTCGCTGGTTTCTTTATTGGTGCCGACGGTGATAGCGGAGACGTCAGCTGCGAACATGCGGGCGAAAACTCCGTCGCGGTCATTATCAAAAACCGGAAAATTTAAGTGAGTGTGAGCGTCGATTATCATTTTATTTTTCTACTTAATTATACCGAGATTGTACTTTTGGCCGATTTTACTATTTTTTTCTTCTGATAAGTTCTCAGAAAAAATCGCAAACTCGATTCAAAATCACTTCACATGGCGACGGGCTATATTTTTTAAATACTTAATCGGGGAAAGAGGTGGGGGGTCTCTCCAGATTGGATCTTTTTGCTAGTTTCGGGGAGAAAAGGCAAGAGGAGGCGGGCAATATGAGAGAGGAGGAAGAGAGCATCTTTGACAGCGCTCGGGTCTTTAGTCTCCCAAGGCTTGTCTTCGGAGAGACGTTTGTCGGCGTAGCGGATGAGCTCGAGGACACTTCCTAGAGCCTCATGAAGCTCATAACGAGAGAAGGCGGCGTGATAAGCGGATTCTTTTTCTTCCAGTATTTTAATGGTTTCAGTGCTAGACTCAGTGACTGGGGTTGTAATAGAAAGAAGATCTTTCAGGCGATTCACTCGGGCAAAAAGATTACCAATACCAGAGACGAGATCAGCCTCATAACGAGTGAGGAATTTTCCCTCACTATAGTCGCCGTCCTCAAAAGGAGAATTTTCACGGAGGAAAAAATAACGGACCGGATCAGTGCCGAATTTTTGAACAAGTTCAAAAGGATCGACGGTGTTTCCGATTGATTTACTCATCTTTTCGCCATTGACCGTAATGTGGCCGTGGACAAAAAGCTCTTTCGGGAGAGCTAGCCCTGCGGATAGGAGTATCGCTGGCCAATAAACAGCATGGAAGCGGAGAATGTCTTTCCCAATCACATGTAAATCGGCGGGCCAAAAATCTTTTTTGTAGAGATAGTTTACAAGCGCGTCGCACCAGACATAAATGACTTGCGACGCATCGCCCGGCACCTCAATTCCCCAAGAAAGGGAAGTCTTAGGGCGGCTAAAGCTCACATCGGTCAAGCCATCGTAAAGGAAATTTAAGATTTCTTTTTTGCGGCCGACGGGATGAATTTTAATTATGTCCTTTTCAATCAAGGAGACCAGCTGATCTTGGTACTTGGTGAGGCGGAAAAACCAGTTTTCCTCTGAGAGCTTTTCCGGCGGGCGCTTGTGATCGCGGCAGTTGCCATTTTCATCGAGGTCTTTTTCTGTCACGAAAGCTTCATGACCGACGCAGTAGAGACCAGAATAGGTTTTTTTATACAGGTCATCGTTTGCAAGGAGCTTATTCCAGATTTCGAGAACGTTTGCCCGATGGATAGGGTCAGCGCTCGTGCGAATAAAATAATCGGTCGAAAGATTAAAAGCGTCATGAAGAGCGGCAAAGCGGGCGGCATTTTCGGCCACAAATGTATGAGTGGATTTGCCGACGGCGGTGGCCGCTCTTTCTATCTTACTACCATGCTCATCGGTGCCAGTAAGAAAAAAAACATCTTTATTCAAAAGATCCCGGTGGTAGCGGGCGATGGCGTCGGCTTGGACACACTCCAAAGCATAGCCAATATGGGGGGTGCTATTCACATAAGCGATACTGGTTGTTATGTAATATTTCTTCTCCATGGGATTATCTTTAGGCGCTTGTATTTTTGGCTCGCTAACTTTGCTCTTAGAAAGCTCCCTTGCGATCATTGTGAAATTGACACACTTACTTACTTCACAAAAGATAGACGAAAAATTTTTATTTATATTTGACAAAAAATATAAATTATTATTAATTGACAATATAAATTATAATATGCTATAATAAATAGGTTTAAAAACCTTGGTTGACAAGCATCTTTCCAATATATCAGATGGAAGAGGGTGAAACAATGCACTTTGATCCGGCGAATGACCGAATTTTCTACGTAAACCTTAAAGCCTTTGACGCAATGATTCAGGGGAGGACGCGGACAGTAGGTGCCATACTCAGGCCTACGAGAGGGTGCGTCCCTCGCTTCTTTCCCCCAGGATCATATTCCGTCACCCGAAGGAGCCATGGGGTGCAAACACTCCTTGTGACGGATGAGAAAAAGGATCTCGTCAAATTGGCTAATGCCCGATAGGAATTTTCTTAGCATAATACTAGTCATGCTAAGAAAAAAGCCTGATCGGGCTTTTTTTTTATTTTCAGGTCTAGGCAGAGAGGGCCTTGCGACGCTTTTTGGAACTAGTCCACCTATCAACGATTTCTTGAAGAAAAACCGAGGCGGGAACAGCGAGGATGAGCCCAACGAAGCCAAAAGCTTTACCGCCAATCAAGATAGAGATTATGATGACGGTGGGATTGAGATTGGTCGTATAGCGCATGACAATCGGGACAATGACATTATTCTCGAGCTGTTGAATAGCCACAAAAAGACCAAGGGTATAAAAGAAGAGGTCGAGAGATTGAGAGAGAGCCACAAGTACGGCGAGACCGCCAGCGATGATTGGCCCCACGAAGGGAACGATCTCAAAGATACCGGCAAGGACAGCTAAAAGGACGGAGTATTTTACGCCCAAAATCCAGAGACCAATGAAAACGAGAATACCAACAATGAGAGAGAGAAGAAATTGACCTTTGATCCAAGAACTAATCCGCTTGCGGGTCTTAAAATAGATATCGAGGGAAGATTCTTCAAAACTCGAGGGAAGGATGGAGACAATGAATTTTTCGACGCCATCCTGATCGACGGCGAGATAAAAGGAAAGGATGAGAACGGTGATGGCAAGAAAGATATTGCCAAAGAGAGAAGCAAATACTTGCATAATCGGGACAGAGCCGGAGATTAAGGAATCAGACCATTCTTTAATCTTCATAACAATGGCCTGGAAAGCATCGGAGGCCTGGAAAGTATCGATAAGGGGCCCGGAGAATTTTTTCACATTATCAAAAACATTAGCAAAATCAGAAAGGGCAAGCGGCACAATAGCATAGACAATAGCTGCGAGTACAAGAAAACCAAAGAAGAAGATACAAAGAGCTGAAAGGACACGAGGCACGCCTTTTTCCTTCAAATAAGAGATGGGAGCGTCGACGCCGGCGGCGATGACGAGAGCGACAAGGATGGCAAGAAGGACATCAAACGAAGAGATAAAAACCCAGGCAAAGCCGGCAACAATTAAGGCCCTCCAAAAAGTACTCCAGGTAATGTCGTGAATTGTCTTAGGCTCCATATTTGTGAAGAGTACTCATACTTTTGAGTCTTTTTTTATTTTTTTCTTGTACTGGGTATTCACATACTTCCTACAGTATGCTCTGCTCCGTGCTCAGAAAGAAAATCGAAAAATTCTCCAAAATTACTTCACTTACGTCTGTGCGTTGCGCGAATAATTTTAAAAAAATATTAGATACTCTTTGCCTATTGTAGGCTTTTTTATTAGTGTAGCAAATTTTTTAGAAAGGTGGTGTGGATGGTTTTAGAAGTAAAGGTGGGATAGGAGATCTTTTTCTTGGTCTTTTTTGAAGGGGCCAAGGAGGGCCAGATTGAGACGATTGTCGTGGGCAATTTCTTGCATGACACTTCGGATATCTTCAGCAGTGACGGCTTTTATCTTGCGGTAAAGCTCTTCGGGAGTGTCAATCGCTTTACCATAAAGGGCAGAGGTACCATAGAAGAGGGCGGAGTTATCGGAGGACTCAAGACCTAAAAGAAGCCGGGCGGCGAGAGAATCTTTGGCTCGATTTAACTCTTCCTCTAGAACGAGATTATCGCGGAGGTCGCGGAGGTCGTGCATGATAGCGTCTATGACTTGATACAATTTTTCTTTATCAATACCGCAACTGATACCCAAGAGCCCATGATCAGTCGAGAGGGAGACACCGGAGCGGACATAGTAGGCGGCGCCGAGCTCTTCGCGAATAGACTGAAAAAGACGGGAAGACATATTTCCACCAAGAATTGAAGAGATGACCTCGAGGATTTCTTTGCGGGGGTCCATTTCGGAGAAGGCACGGAGGCCAACGACGAGGTGAGTCTGATCGGTGGTTTTTTCTTCGATGACTACCTGGGAGCTTGATTGAATTTCGATAACTTTTTCCTTGTCACTCTTCGGGTGATCTTTGATATTTGCAAAACTATCGGCTATTTTTTGGATGACTTTTTCTTCATCAAATTCTCCAGAAACGACAACGGTGGTAGCACTTGTCACATAGTGAGCGGAGCGATATGCAATAAAATCTTCTTTCATGACTTTGCGGATAATATCTTTAAAGCCGATGATTGGCCAACCAGCGGGCGTGTCGCCATAGACAAGAGACTCAAAGACCTCTTCGACTTTCACTCGGGGAAGATCCTCATACATATTCATTTCTTCAATAATTACTCCCCGCTCTTTATTGATCTCTTTGTCGTCAAAGATTGGATTAGAGTAGAGGTCGGCGACAAGCTCGATCGCATGATCAAGCTTCTCAGTCAGGACCTTGGCATAGTAGCCAGTGTGCTCCTTGGAGGTGAAGGCATTATACTCGGCGCCGATTCCATCAAATTCGGAGGAGAGAGCCAAAGCAGTCGGGCGAGTGAGCGTGCCCTTGAAACACATATGCTCTAAGAAGTGACTGATGCCGGCATTGTCACGAGTCTCATACTTGGAGCCAGCTTCAACGAGAACGAGAATAGTGGAGGAAAGACCGCCACCATGCGGGACAGTGATAATCTTTAAGCCGTTAGGCAGGATGGTTCGCTTGAAACTTTTCATTGAGATAAGAAATAAGATTAGAAATTTGTATTCTTTGCTGGTCACCGGAGTCCCGGTCACGGACGGTCACAGAGTTATCTTCTAAGGAATCAAAGTCAATAGTGAGGCAGAAAGGAGTACCAATCTCATCTTGGCGTCGATATCGCTTCCCGACGGAGCCAGATTCGTCGTATTCGAGCGGGAAATGAGGACGGAGGAGAGTGGCGATTTCTTCCGCTTTCCTGGTGAGCTCCGGTTTTTTCATGAGAGGAAAGACGGCAACTTTGACTGGAGCGAGCCAGAAGGGAAGACGGAGGAGAACCCGATCGAGCTTCTCATCTTCTTCATAGCTACTTGTAAGGACAGCGAGGACTGTGCGCTCCACGCCCCAGGTCGGCTCAATGCAGTGTGGGATAAAGCGTTCATTTGTTTCGGGATCTAAGAAAGTCTGCTTATGATTTGTGAGGTCAAAATTGCCGCGATATGCAAGGCCATAGAGCTCTTCAAGACCAAAAGGAAATTGATATTTCACATCAATAGTCCGCTTTGAATAGTGAGCCCGTTCGCCATCCGGAATTTCTTCGTAGATGACGTCACTATCAGGAAGGCCAAGGGCTTTGATCCACTTTTTCATTTCAGAAAGCCAATGATTAAAGTATTTTTCCCACTCCCCTTCGCGGATAAAGTATTCAATTTCCATTTGTTCAAATTCTCGAGTCCGGAAGATGTAGTTGCCTGGAGTGATTTCATTACGGAAAGCCTTGCCAATCTGGGCGATGCCAAAAGGCAGGCGGCGGCGGGAGGTAGTGACTACATTTTCAAAATTAACAAACATACCCTGGGCGGTCTCGGGGCGGAAGTAAACAGTCGCGGCGGCCTCTTCCACTGGACCTAAGAAAGTCTTGAGCATCAGATTAAACTGACGAGCCGGGGTGAGAGCGCCACTACAGTCGGGGCACTTGTCCCCTTCTACTTTATCGGCGCGGAAACGGCTATGACAGTTTTTGCACTCAACGAGCGGATCGGAAAATTCTTTGAGGTGACCGGAAGCCTCCCAGACTTTGGGATTCATAAGGAGAGCAGACTCGATGCCAACCATATCGGCCCGAGTATCAACAAAGCGGCGCCACCATTCGTCTTTGATATTTTTCTTGAGCGCGACTCCGAGCGGACCGAAGTCCCAAGTATTAGATAGTCCGCCATATATCTCACTACCGGGATAGATAAAGCCACGGCGTTTGGCGAGGCTGATTATCATATCCATTTTGCTTTCGGTGGCCATTTTTTAATGAATTTAGTGGAGTAAATATAAAAGGAAAATTGAATTATCGCAAGACCTGGCCCTCCCTTTTTTTGACGGTAGAGTCAAGAGGAAGCTCGGTCGTAAGAAGCGGAAGAGAGCCCGAGATCGGGGCGCTGGTCCAGGTGTCTTCTGCGGTGTAGGAAAGACTATTTACCACTTTGGCATAGGAACCAATTTCGGCTTCTTCCGGAGTATGGCGGAGACGGAAAATGACATCAAAAGGAGTATTGAGGTAGCCGCGGCCAGCCGAGACGCGGTCAAGAGTGAGCTTGAGCATTCGGGAGGGAGCATCATAGATTACCGAGGCGGTTTCGGGGAGAGAACGATTTTCAATATATTCGGTGGATTCGGGAAGGGCAATAAGCACATTAATATTACCAAGATCGGAGATGGTATTTTTTATCCCGAGGTGAAGGGAATATTCAGTGGGAAGGCCACTTTTAGGCGGGAAGGGTCCTTTATTTATAATACCGGAAGAAGCATCGCGGTAGATAAGCGCGGGACTGAGTTCTAAAGCGCCGCCAACTTTGACTTCTTTTGTGAGTTCGCTAGAGTTTTTGTTGTCGGAATAATTAATAATGGCTTTTACGGAATAATTTTTGTCAGCGAAGCGGCGGATAATGATGGAGTTTTTCAGCTTTAGAGAAAAAGAGAGAGCAGTGCGAGTAACTCCGCTTGCTACATCAAAAGTGAGCTTGTTGCCAGAGCGACCGCGGAAATTCACTTCACCTTGCTGATTCGTCGTAAGCGTCGGAAGATCAAAAAGCTCTCCGTCGAGAGTGATTGTGAGGGTGCCTCGGGTTTCAGAATTATTTAAGCGGTCGAGATGAATGAGGTAGGTGAGCGTGTCGCCGAGACGGGCGGGGTAAAAATCGAGATTATTTACTGACGCGGTGAGAGAGATGGGAGAGATAGCGATCGTGGAGCTCGCCTTGCTCTTGCCGATCAAATAACGCTCGCCACCTACCACCGAATAGGCCTCGAGATTGATATCAAAGAATTGATTTTCTGGGCCGCTTACTTTGCCCATAACGGTAAAATTATCTTTTACTTTCGCGCTTAGAGCGCCAAGAGACCATTCATTACTATCTCCGGCTTCGTCAATAAGAGAATTTTTTTCCAAACGGAAAAAGGGAGACGGGAGAAGACGAAGGAGAATAGTGGGAAGCTGAGTATCGGAGATGTTTTCGTAGGCAATTTTGGTATCAAGGGAGTGACCGCTTGTGACACTTTCGGGGAAAGAGAGGGAAAGAGAGAGCGGAGAGCTCACAGCAGGAAGGGTGTAGTCAATATTTTTACTAAAGCGGGTACCCCCAGGCGAAGTAGAATAATCAAGAGCAATGCTGATTAAGCGGGGAACTGTATTATCTTCGCTAAAGAGAGCAATAAGTGGAATTACTTCTTCAATCTCAGAGCCAAGGCCGAGCGTGCCGATCTTTTTTGAAAAAAGAGAATCAGAAACGGGTTTGTCGCTGAAGGCAAGAGGACCTTTCAAGGTGATGCCCAGGCGAGCGTCGTCGAGAGCGGAGCCTTGAGTATTGCGGATTTTTATTTTGAAGTCGGTAGGAATGCCAATCTTGCCATCACTTGGGTATTCAAAAGAAATACGAGGGCCAGTTTCCTTAGGATAAAGAAAGGTGTAGGTGAAAAAAAGAAGGCCGAGGGCACCGATGAGGGTTATAAGGGTATAAAAGATTTTTGCCATACGGAGGTGTGAAGAAATTTTTTTGCGCAGTCTCTGCAGAGAAAAGCGTCGGGAGCGAGGAAGTAGCCAATGGGCGGTTTACCACACTCGGGACAGGCAGAGAAAGCGGGATCGAGGCCGAGATGCGAAAGAATGTCAGTGCCTCGGATGCGACCGGCTTTCAGGCCGGACTCGAGAAGAAGAAAAAGATCAGAGTCGGGAATCTCAGACTCGAGAAGACGCAGAAGAGACTCGATGATATTGAGATTATAGTCTCTATTGGCTTCGGACTTTGCTCCGGGAGTCGGGTCAGAGATCAGAGCATCGACAACGCGAAAATAGTTTTTCCGGACGATCCGGAGAAAGACCAGATTCAAGGGATCGAGGTGCGAGTTGAGTTTGCTTGTGATCTTTCTCGTACTACCACCTCGGACGCTTATGAGGCCCAGTTTATCAGTGTAAATGTTGTATAGGTTGTCGAGCTCGCCAATAGGATTTCTTGATAAGACTAGTCCTTTTACAGCGTATTCGAGCACTTTTGGAGTGTAGCATTAATTAACCAGTTTGTCTTTTTCTAGAACCCCTCCCTTCCCCTGGCGTGACACGGGAAAGTCTCCGGCGGACTTTCCCTTTATCTTCGAAAAAGATTTTTATGGTGTTGTTTTTGGGGAAGAAGAGGATAAAAAAAACCATAAAAAACCAATCTCTTTTTCTCAGAATAGTCACTATAGGGGAAGGGAGGGGTTCTTTAACTAATGGAAGATTAGTGGGGTGGTGGAATATACGGGGTGAGCAAAAGATTTTTAATCTTTTTATAAAAACAGAGAATGTACTCATTCTCTTTTTTTATTCTCCCTTAGGGGAGACTCACCCCTAGGTAAACTTTCGCTATCGCTCAAGTCTCTTATTTTAGAAAATATTTTTTTGAAAGGCGGCGGAAGAGTTCGCCGGTAATGACGAGGATGATGCCCCAGAAGATGACGAGGAGGGGCCAGGGGAGGAATTCGATATCGAAGTATTCGTGAGTGATCTTGATGATGTCGATCATGAGGAAGAGGGAGCTTGTGGCGAGAAGGACACGGCTCTGCCAGAGAGTCGAGAGATAGATACCCAGGAAGACGATGATTGGGTAGAGAAATTCCATCAGGATTTTAGCGGAGTAGTCGAAGCCAGTATAGGCAAGAAAGCTGGCGTAAAAAACTATGGAGCCGATGAGGACAAGGATGGTGCTTGAGGCGGAGTAGCCGACTTTTTTCAAGAAGCGGGAGAGGGCGAGAAAGCTTGCACCATTGACCATTGCAAGGAGGAGGGAGATGTCAGAAAGAAAGAGGGTGGGAAGAGAAGAAAGATTAAAGATTCGGTTGACGATACTCCAGTAAAGAAGCGTGCCATAGAGGATGGAGAAAATGAGCTGAAAGGCGCGGCCACCAAGGGTGAAAATAAGGTGAGAAAAGGCGAAGGAGAGGAGGAAGAGAAGCGGCATCAAGATGGAGCCTTGAGCAAAGAAATCAAATTGTAAGAAATCTCGGAAAAGAATCCAGAGACCAAAAGGAAAAAGTGCGGAAGAGATGAAAAGGAGCGCGTCAGAAAAAATAGAAAGTTTTTGCCGCATGAAGAGAACGCCAGAAACACCCAAGGTAACAGAGATACCCAGCGTGAGGAAGAGATGACCCACAGAAGAGATAGACCGCCAGAACATAAGAACGAGGATTACAAGGCCAAGAGTGATGACCGCGCCACCAAGGAGAGAAAAAATGCCCGGGAGAGAGTGGGGAGAGGCGGTGGGAAGTCTTTCTTCTTTTCTCAAAGCTTCGATGAGGGCAGTGTAGTCGGCCGAGGAAAGATCAGATCTTTTTGCAAGATCAAGGATGTGGTTAATTTTCTCTTTTTTGATCATAGAGATGTTTTTTATATAGATTCCCACGAAAAGGCGATTATGCCCACGTGACTAAAGCCCGCCATTTGGATATTATTGTTTTTCATGTTTTTACCGTTTTATCCAGCCCAAGAGGCGGAAATCCCATTGATCTTTGAGAGTGAGCTTTACAGGTGTGCTGGCGCGCTTTTCGCGATTGACGAGGAAACGACGGCTGCAATCCCCACCACCAAAAAAGAGCCCTTCAAAAAGGTCCATGCCGCGATTGCTATTGCCGCCACAGATGACTTCATAGCCACCAGGTGAGATATAGCCTTCAGTCAAGGTAAGCTTGGTCGCTTCTTCAAAGGTAAGTTTGCGGGATTCGTTTTTTACCACATCGTGATGGTAGATATCAGGTTTGGCAGTGGCTTTGCCATTTATAGGAATAGGACGATTGTTTTGATCTAATAAAGGTTGCTTTACAATGTGACCATTTTGCAACTCGATGAAGTAGCCAACATTGTAAGTATCGGATATGTAGACGAAATCATAGACAGAAGAGGTCCCGGAGGTCTTAGGGATCAAGATGATGACAGTTAGGATAATAGCGAATATAGGGAGGAAGATGGCAATATATAAAGAGAATTTCTCCGAATTTAAAATATTCATGGCTATAGTTTTAGATATACTCCTTTTAATTTAAAAAAACAAGCCATCATTTTAAATGATGACTTGAGGGATGGTCCTGCTTCATTTCTCTTTAATAGCTGGGGAAAGGACTCTAGGGAGAGATGAGGGGACTCAAGGAAGATATATCGTATGCTCAATACATGGGGGGTGTAAGTGGTTTAAGTACTTTATAGAGAGTAATAATAATTTTATAAATCTTGGTTTCTTGGTTTTTTTATGCTATATTTTTCCTACATTTCAAGCGCGGGTGGCGAAACGGCAGACGCACTACCTTGAGGTGGTAGCGCTCGTAAGGGCGTGGAGGTTCAAATCCTCTCCCGCGCACCAGAATAAATAAAAAATTCCCTTATAAGGGAATTTTTTATTTATTCTGGTGTCTTTATTTTACCAAGCTCGCACCTATTTCCAAAATCGCTGAATGAATCGCCCCGCCACTGCCTCGCTCCGCTCGGCAA
>Ga0194132_10003276_pt1 | contig 29012 bp, 21 predicted proteins | sample TA2KigOf80mmetaG_FD_148612 | JGI IMG/M metagenome (GOLD analysis project Ga0194132, IMG submission 148612) | Freshwater microbial communities from Lake Tanganyika, Tanzania - TA2015054 Kigoma Offshore 80m | ecosystem: Environmental > Aquatic > Freshwater > Lake | place: Tanzania: Lake...
TGTATGTGGCGCGGACGGTGTGCGGCATGAGCCTTCGAGAATTGAGCGAGCGGGCTGGCATCAAATATTCGAGCGCGGCAACGGCCGTGCGCCGCTTTGGAGCGAGAGCTCTTGAAGATCGTAAAATTTCGGATTTGCTCAATCGAATCAAAAGCCAATTGAAGAATGAACAGATACGACCCCAATTTCCCCATCGCTGAGTCACGTCAGCAAATGACGGGCACGGTCCTAGGGAATTGGCCTAACGGGCTTTTACGGCCACTGCCCGCCAACAATTTCTTGAAGAGCTAATTTGAAGGGGTCGAGGACGATGTGCTTAATTCGTTCGCGCTTCCAGGTATAAGTGGCGTGAACCATTCCATCGCTTGTTTGAATCACTGCGGGGTAGGAAAATTCACTGCCTGCCTGATTTTCCAAAACTGATGCTGCATGCCATTTTTTCCCATCGGGAGAAAGCGCCACGTTCAATACGCTTCGGTCAGCTTTGCTGTGGTTATAGACCAACAACGCCCGGCCATCGCGGAGCATGACAGCGTCAAAGCCGCTATTGGGATTGGGAAGTTCGGTGGCCATCATACGGCTCCAAGTGGATCCGTTATCGGCGGACCAGCTCTCGGCAATTTGACGCTGTTTGGTGCGGCAAAGAATCTGCAGCTTGCCCGATTGGTGCCAAAGAATCGTGGGTTGAATGGCGCCATACTCCATCGCGCTATTGACGGGACCGGTTCGCCACCATTGGGGACTGAGCGTCCGGGTCCGTTCCAAGTGCACGCGCCAGCCCGCATCTTCAGTGCTGGAACCGCAGAGCAGGATGTTATCCGCTAACTCGATAGGCTTGTTCTTAATTGGGCCGTAAATGCCGCTAGGCAGACGTTTGGCTGGCTGCCAAGTGCGGCCGTTGTTCTCGGAAATCCTCATCATTCCCCACCATGATCGTGGATTGCGGCCGACTTTGTAGAAGAGATACAGGGGACCAGTTTTCGGTTGAAACAAGACCGGGTTCCAGCATGGATAACGCACCCGATTTTCCTCGTTGTATCCATTCGCGACCTCAATTGGTTCCGACCAGGCTTTGCCTTCGTGGCGGGACAACCAGATGCCGACATCGAGCGCTCCTTCCCGTGTCCCGCCAAACCAGGCGCAGAGCAGTCCATCGCGAGTTTCAACAATCGTCGATGCGTGGCAGGAGCGGAAAGGCGCTTGCTCAAAGATGAACTCGGACTTGATCAAATCCGAAGACGTATTCACAGAACCCGATCGGCTTGCTTCGGCCGCGGCGACTTCGCGCACCGAGAGAATGGCGGCGATCAGGCAAATCACTATCAATTGATTTCTCATGGCAGCCCGGAAACTAACGCCCTGGCCCGCTTCGTCCAATCTTATTTCTTAGTCACCATCGGAAAATCATCGGTCCTGAATGGCGAGGCCGGCAAACCGTCCTTATTCCAAAGGTTCACGACGGGGTAATTCGCCCAACCGAAACGCACAGCCACCGGATTCTGCACCTCTGGACTGCTTACGGTGACTTTGTCTCCGTCGATCGTCGCTTTTGCCCAGACAAACTTTTTGTCCGCGCCAGCAATCGCAAATCCCTTCAGCTCACCGTCCCGCGCTTCCAGACCTTTGCCGACGTGATCGAATGTCAGCGTGATCTTATCTCCTTGAACTTGCATTCCTTTGTAAATTGGACCCGAGAACGTGATTTTCTCGCCGTATGCAATGCCACGAGCTGCGAGGGCGAGCCGCGCGCCAACCGGTTCCTTCTTCTGCGGATGAATATCGTTCTCTTCGCCAACATCCGTGATCACGGCTACCCCGACGTTCGGCAGAACTTTCGCCGCCAATACTTGCGCTTCGCGGAGCTCGGCCCAGTCGCTGTCACCTGGCTGCTCCTTAATCTTCGTGAAGGGCGCCAACTGAACAGCCAGAAATGTGAAGTCACCTTGATTCCAATCGCGACGCCAATTGCGGATCATGTCGGGAAACAACGTGCGATATTGATGGGCGCGGCCGGCATTGGATTCGCCTTGATACCAGATAGCGCCCTTGATCGCGCAAGGAATGAGGGGAGCAATCATTCCGTTGTAAAGCTCCGATGGCTTCCAGAACGGTTTCGCCGGCGCTTTCTTGTCAGAAGTTTTGCCCTGCTTCTTCAGTTCGGTTTGCTCGGCCTCAAACTGAGCCAAGGCGTCCTCGTATCGTTTCAGGCTCGCATCGTAACCGCCCAATATAGCGTCCTTATACGATGCGTTGCCTTCGAGCACGGGACGACTCATCCAGACTTCGGCGGGAGAACCGCCCCAAGAGGTGTGAATCAAACCGACTGGAACTCCGAGGGCTTTTTGCAAATTACGACCGAAATAATAGGCGACGGCCGAGAAGTTCGTCGTCGCGCCCGGATTACACTCAACCCACCGAGCCTTGACGTCGCTGACCGGCTCGTCCGATTTCAACTTGGGCACGGTAAAGAGACGGATCATCGAGTTAGCCGAATTTGCAATGGCCGCCTGCGGCTCAAACGTGAGGCGCAAGGGCCATTCCATGTTGGACTGCCCGCTGCAAACCCAAACTTCGCCCACCAAGACATTTTTCAATTCTATTTTGTTCTTCCCGGAGACCCCAAGAATATGCGGTCCGCCTTCCTTCAAGCTTGGCAATCGGACCAGCCATTTTCCATTTTGCGTGCGGGCACTGACTTTGTGGCCCTGAAATTCAACCGTGACCGCCTCGCCTTCATCGGCCCAACCCCAAATTGGAACGGCCATGCCACGTTGCAAAACCATGTTGTCCGTGAAAAGCGCAGGAAGCTTAACATCGGCTTGAACCGACAGGCTTAGCCAAACGGCCAAAAGCAACGCGGCGGACGCCGAACTGACACGATAAAGCCATGAGAGAAAATTCAGTAGATTCATGCTCGGTAATCCAACCCAATTGATGCAATCCGTCAACGCGAATCGCTCATAGCTCGACACATGTTTTGGCGAGCAATTGTGTCGAATAACTATTCAGAGGTCATGATTTTGCCCTCCATGATTTTGTCTCGCCCACCCGGCTCTCCAATGTTGCTCAGCTCTTGATCTTGATGCCCGCGGCTGCTCGATTTCGAAATGCCCGGAGGCAGCCGCGGGACAAAATCATCGAGGACAAAATCATCAAATCATGGCGATTGAGCAGGATTCCGCGATGCGGGTTAAAATCCGCCGATACGATCGGCGCGCCACAACAGCACTGCTCCGACGGCTTGAAAGAAGAAGTTAGGCGCCCAGAGAATCAGATGCGGCGCCAGATCAGGCCTGGTATCCAAGGACTGGCCCAGAATGAAAAAGCTATAATATATCAACACCAGAATGAGGGCGAGAGCCACGCCGACGGATGTTTCCCGCCGGTGCGCGCGGAGCCCCAGCGGAATGCCAATCAACGTGAAGGCGAAGCTCGCAAACGAAAACGCAACTTGCCGATGCAATTGGACCACAGCCGGTGTGGCATCCACTCCCTGCAGTTCCAGTTTTTCGATTTCACCTCGCAATTGTTCGAAGGTCATTTCACTGAGTTTGGGCTTGCGTTGAGTTCCCGTGGCACGGCTGAAATCCAAGGCATCGGACGTAAATTCGCCGCTGAAGGCAGAGCGCCACTCGACTTTTGCTGTCGCGGCATCAGATTTCTCGGACGCGTTCGTGGTCGAAGGTGCTGGCAATGGCAGATCGTTCGGAAGAGCGTCAAAGCCTGGGGGAAGTTCGGGACCGAAGAGCGGCATCACTTCGTCGATTTTCTGTTCGGTCTCCGGCGCATGACCCGGCCCCTCAGGATTCGGAGTTCCCTCTTGCTTCAAGTTTGCTTCTACGATTGCCTCGCTTAATTGCAAATGGCGATTGCCCGTTGCCGGATCTACGATCAGTTTGCCTCGCGCCGCGGTAATTTTTCTTACGATCTCATCTCCTTTGAGCTCATAAAAGCGAACGTCCCGCAGAACTTCACCTTCCCGTTTTCGCACATAAATCACGCAACCCGATATTTCGTCCACAAAACGGTCCTCCGGGATCAGGATGGTCGAATTCTGAATGCCGAGGCGGAAGAGCAATTGTTTGTAAGCGACGCGGCAGAGGGGGGCGATCTGTAAATTGATGATGGCACAGATCAGGCAGAGGCTAACGCTCAGCAAGAGAATGGGCGACAGGACAGAAATCAGACTGATTCCGCACGCTCGCACCGCCGTCAGCTCTTGGTCAGCGCTGAAACGCCCAAAGACCAGCAAGGCGGCCGTTAGCATTCCCATAGGCAATGCGAAAACCAAGACGTAAGGAATTAGCAATCCAACAGCTTCGAAGATAGTGCGGAATGTCGCCTGCCGATTGAGCAAGAGCGTGAAAATCTCCTTCAGAACATTCCCCAGCAGCAAGACAAACGTGAATACCGCCACCGTCAGCAGCAATGTCGCGAGAACGTTTCGTGTTAAGTACTGATGGAGCGTGTTCATAACCGGGACCGGAACGCCGCGAGCCCAGGCGCTCGCCCCATGAACCTGAAGGTAGGGCGGCGTTGCTGCGCCGCCTGCATCATCACGCGTTTAACAAGGCGGCGAAGCAACGCCGCCCTACCAGCGAAAGGGTTCATGGGTTCAATGCGCGCCCAAAAGGCGTCGAGGCTCTCGACGAATAGACCGCATACTTAAGAAGCACGCAATGACTGCCAGGGCTCTTGGTTGCTCACCTCGATGGTGATGGGTCCGTCACTTTTGGCCGGGGAAAGGATAGCTAGGAAATCGAGCAATTCAGATCCAACATTGTAAGTGCCGTGGATAATGCCGGCGGGGAGGTAAAGAGAATCTCCCGGCCCCATTCGGCGCTTGTCAGCTTCAACCCATTGTTCCGCAGTTCCCGATAACACGTAAAGAATCTCCTCCATTTGGGGATGGTAATGGAACTTATGAGCTTCGCCGGGCGGCAATTGGGCGCGGACGAAAAGCAGGTTAGTGTCCTTCACCATCCCCGGCCTGCAATGCCAATAATGGGTTTTGCCAGGCAGTTCTTCGATTTCTGATTCTTGGAAAGAGACAAACCGCCATGGTGCATTTGAATGATCCGGCATGAGAGCAGTCTTGAGCACAGGTCACCGGAGTCAAGTGGAAAGCTTTGTAAGCTTTGTTTGGCGTTCGCCGCTGTTCGCCACGGAGCGCCGCGGAGCGCGGACATTCCTGTCCGCAGCGATGCCAGTACGTCCAACTGTGTGGAAGATTCCGTTCCTTGTTTGAAGACCGAGAGTTGCTGCGGGCACGGATAATCCGCGCTCCGCGGCGAACGCCAAACAAAACGAAGTGGGCGAAAGCAACACGCGAGAGAGGAAACCAAACCTAAATCACTCACGCACCGCAGACCCACTTCGTAACTAACTCTCGTACAGAATCCGAAAATCTCAAGGGGAGCCACAGAAATTTTTTCAATGTCAAAGGCCGCCGCCTCTCAGTCGAGCAAATCCCTTTCTGGAGAAGAGGTTCCACCTGCTCCAAGGGCGCCATTTAGGCCATTTAGTTGTCGACTTCCATCGAAACAGTTTTCCATGCTACGGTAAACCGCATGAAACGATCCTTACATTTGAAGGAACTCAACTAAATGACCGATCCTGTCATCACACCAGAACTCGTCCAAAAGCACAACCTGACGCCAGACGAGTATCAACGCATCGAAGAAATCCTTGGGCGTCCGCCAAATTACACGGAGTTGGGGATTTTTTCGGTCATGTGGAGCGAGCATTGCTCGTACAAGAACACCCGCCCGTTGCTGAAAGGTTTCCCGACCAAATCTCCCAAGATTCTCGTCGGCGCCGGCGAAGAAAACGCCGGGATCGTTGACATCGGGGACGGCTTGGCTATCGCGTTCAAGATCGAATCGCACAACCACCCAAGCGCCGTCGAACCATTCCAGGGAGCTGCGACAGGCGTCGGCGGAATCATTCGCGACATTTTTACGATGGGAGCGCGGCCGATCTGTTCGATCAACTCATTGCGCTTCGGCCCGATAACTGAAGACCATACCCCAACGCCACGCGGCCTTTCGAATGGAAAGCCTGAAGCAGCGGATTCGTCGGCGGCCAATGCAACAAGCCTAACCGAGCGTGACCACGAGATGGCAAATGGCAAATCGCAAATCGCAAATAACCGCCGCCTTTTCAGTGGCGTCGTCTCGGGCATTGCTCACTACGGAAATTGTTTTGGGATCCCAACCGTCGCCGGTGAGGTCTATTTCGATCGGTGCTACGATGGGAATCCGCTGGTCAACGCCTTTTGCCTGGGGGTGCTGCGGCATGACCAAATTGCGCGAGGGGCCGCCAAAGGCAGCGGCAATCCGGTGTTCTACGTTGGCCCCGCGACGGGTCGCGATGGATTGGCCGGGGCGGCGTTTGCCTCCCAGGACTTGACCGACGAATCAGCCCAGCAACAGAGAGGCGCGGTTCAAGTAGGCGATCCCTTCATGGAAAAACTAGTCATGGAAGCTTGCCTCGAATTGCTCGCGACCGGCGCGGTCGCTGGCATTCAAGACATGGGCGCGGCCGGGTTGACCTGTTCGACGTGCGAGACAGCCGCCCGTGCCGGCACAGGGATCGAAATTGAACTGAGCAAGGTTCCCCAGCGAGCGCCGCACATGACTCCTTACGAGATCATGCTCAGCGAATCGCAAGAGCGCATGCTGATTATCGTTCAGCGCGGACGTGAGGCTGAGCTCCAACAGATCTTCGACAAATGGGATTTGCCTTGGGCCGAAATCGGAGTTGTCACTGATACGGGACGCATGGTGGTGAAACATCACGGCAAAGTGGTCGTCGATATCCCGGCGAAGAAATTGGCTGACGAAGCGCCGGTTTATCATCGGGACTCGCGCGAGCCGGCTTATTTGAAAACAGTTCGCGAATTTACACTGTCCGCAGTGAAAGATACGGACGATCCGGCCGGGAACCTGCGATCGCTGCTCAGCTGGCCGAGCATCGCATCCAAGAATTGGGTTTATCGCCAGTACGATCACATGGTGCGTGACGGAACAGTCGTTGCTCCAGGGTCTGATGCAGCCGTTCTACGGATCAAAGAAGATGCCTTGCCGCCGGATTCCGCTATTGCTTCCCACCTGATCGCCAACGCCGCGGCGGATCGAAAAGCCGATAGCCCCCTCGTGGCTGCGCGGTCTGCCGTCCCCGAAAAATTCATCGCGCTAGCGGTTGATTGCAACGCGACTTACGTTTACCTCGACCCTTATGAGGGCGGCAAGATTGCCGTGGCGGAGGCTGCGCGCAATCTTGCTTGTTCCGGCGCCGTTCCGCTGGGCACAACCGACAATCTTAATTTTGGCAATCCACACAACCCGGAAATCTTTTATCAACTGCGCGAAGCGGTCCGCGGTTTGGCTGAAGGTTGCCGCGCTTTCAACGCCCCCGTGACCGGCGGGAATGTCAGTTTGTACAACCAAAGTCCAAGCGGCCCGATCGATCCAACTCCCACGGTTGCCATGGTGGGCCTTATCGAAAAGCCAGAGCATGTCACGACGCAATGGTTCAAGGACGAAGGCGATGCCATCATTCTGCTGGGCAACGTCATCGATGCGAGCGATCCCTTGCTCGGGTTGGGCGGCTCCGCCTATCTCCAGCGCATTCACGGACTTAAAACGGGCACGCCACCGCGGTGCTGTCTTGAGAAGGAAAAAGAATTGCACCTGGCCCTGCGCGCGCTCATTTATTCGGGGGCGATCAAGAGCGCACACGATTGCAGTGAAGGCGGGCTAGCGCTGGCTTTGGCTGAGAGTTGCATTAGCCAGCAGATGGCCCGGGAAACACCGCGGCTGATCGGCGCACAAATTGATCTCGCCGCCATCGGCGCGGGACAGGACGCTGATTTGCCCAAACGCATCGACGCATTGTTGTTCGGTGAGACTCAGGGACGGATTTTGATCTCCGTGGCGCCAGACCGCGCCGGTCAAGTGCTGGAACGGGCCCGAATCTTGGGTATTACATCGACCTTGCTCGGCGCCGTTGGTGGGACGAGCTTAACCATTAAGCATTCGGCCGGAGATTTGACCTGGGATTTGCTGGAATTGCACGATCTTTGGTGGAATAGTATCGCCCGCGTGATGCAATAAGCCGTGAACCGTGAATACTGAGTTGAACGAACCCGTTTCCGTGAACCCGGCAGGACAGCGCGGCCCTGCCGTTGAATCAAGCAATCGCGATTTAAGGAGTCTTCTCCCTCTCCTCCATCTGAATGGAAGAGAGGGAGAAGACCCTGCCGAATTGCAGGCCGAATATCCCAAACATTATTGCGGCGTCTTCGGCATTTACGGACATCCAAACGCCGCCGAGTTAACCTACTACGGCCTTTACGCGTTGCAGCACCGGGGGCAGGAGAGTGCTGGCATTGTGGCTTGCGATGGACATCAGTTCCGCGCGCACCGCGGCATGGGATTGGTCCCGCAAGTGTTTGACGGCGAGATGCTGCATCGGTTGGTGGGGCAGATGGCCGTCGGGCACACGCGTTATTCCACGACCGGGTCTTCACATTTGCGCAATGCGCAACCGCTGACCGGAGATTGTCAGCGCGGGCAAATCGCGATTGCGCACAACGGCAATCTGACCAACGCCGTGCAACTCCGGGAGGAACTCGAAGCCAAAGGGGCGATGTTTCAAACGACCGTCGATAGCGAAGTGATCTTGCTCCTGCTCGCCCAGCCAACGCTCGGCGCAAATGAGAATAATCTCGTGCAAACCATGCGGCGGCTCGAAGGCGCTTACTCGCTGGTCATTATGACGGAGCAGGAGCTTATCGGCGTGCGCGATCCGCATGGCTTTCGACCGTTGTCGATTGGCAAGGTCAATGACGCCTATGTCTTGGCCAGCGAGACGTGCGCGTTCGATCTAATTCACGCCCAGTTCATCCGCGATGTCGAACCAGGAGAGATTGTGGTGATCAATAAAGATGGGCTTAAGAGCATCCAAGCTTTTCCAGAACAGGAACGACGCGCTTTTTGTATTTTCGAATATATCTATTTCGCGCGTCCCGACAGCACCATCGCCAATCGTAATGTCTATAAGGCCCGCGTCGAAATGGGCCGCCAACTCGCCCGCGAAAATCCGATCGAAGCCGATGTGGTCGTGCCTGTGCCCGATAGCGGCAATTGCGCCGCCCTCGGTTATTCGTTGGAATCCGGAATCGAATATCAAATGGCTTTCGTCCGAAACCATTATGTCGGACGCAGCTTTCTGCAGCCATCCCAGCTGATCCGCGATTTTAACGTTCGAGTGAAACTCAATCTAATTCCCGCCCTGGTCAAAGGTAAGCGCGTGGTGGTGATTGACGATTCCATCGTGCGCGGCACGACCTGCAAAGCCCGCGTCACTCAACTCAAGGAAGCTGGCGCGAAAGAAGTGCACGTGCTCGTGAGCTGTCCGCCTCATATGCACCCGTGTGTTTATGGGATCGATTTTCCAGATCGCAGCAAACTCATGGCCGCCAATTACAGCATCTCCGAAATCCGCCAATATCTGAATGCCGATTCGCTCGCTTACCTTTCGGGGAGAGGATTGGTGAAGGCGACAGGCTTGCCGAAAGAATCCTTCTGCATGGCTTGCTTTGATGGCGTTTATCCGGTGCCCTACGACCCGATGACGGACAAGGACATCATGGAACGCCGCCGCGCCCGCGTCGAAAGCCTCGGCGAAGCGCTGGCCAAGGAAGAATTGCAACCGAAGCTGCTATAGCCGTTGATTGCGCCAATCGGCGGTTGATTCCTAACCCCGCCCATCCCGATCAGCCGGTCACGAAGGTGAAATAAGAAGCCGCCTGAATCTGGCGTGCCGTCAGTCAAGGCGGGCGCGGTCTAAACTATTATGAAAAACCCGTTTCCAGGCATGAATCCTTACTTGGAGGGATATTGGCCGGACGTGCACACGGCACTCGTTGCTTCGATCCGCGAGCAATTGGGAGAACGCCTGCCAGAGGACTTGGTCCCGAGGGCCGAAGAACGGGTAACGATCGCCGAGGATGGGGAACACCGGAATTACCGTCCTGATATTGCTGTCACCGAGACCTGGCCCGATGAAGGCCTCCCGCCTCTGATGTTGCACGAAGGCAGTAGCGTTGTGGCGGAACCCACCATCATCCAACTGGAACTGGAGAGAGAGCGATGGGTCGAAATCCGGGATTCGAGCGGTCGGCTCATAACGGTCATCGAGGTTCTGAGTCCGACCAACAAGAGCGACGAAGGACAGGCACACTACGAACGCCGCCGTCGTGATTTCCTGGCGGGTGGCGCGAACGTCGTTGAGATTGATCTCTTGCGTCGCGGACGTCACACGCTGGCAGCCCCAAAGCGGCTTTTGCCAGTTTGTCAGGGAACTACGTATTGGATCTGCGTCAGTCGCGTTACCCGCCCGAACCAGCGTGAGGTTTATGCGTTGCCGCTACAAGAACCGCTGCCAGCCATTCGTGTTCCGCTCCGGCCAACGGACCATGATGTCCCGCTAGCTCTGCAGCCGCTGGTGAATCGCTGCTTCGAAACCGGACGCTACTGGAAACTTAACCATCGCCGCGATCCCGAACCGCCCTTTTCACCAGATGAAAGTCGATGGTTGGATGAACAACTCCGTCGCGCTGGCCTACGATGATACGTGCCACAGGCCGCACGACAGGATTGAGACAGAGTTTGCGCTAAATCTTCGAACTTAAAAGGCGGCGTCGGCATCAAACTGCTCTCGACAGCGTTCTTAATCTTTCGAATATTCCCCGCCATCCTGATTCACGCATGAAACAAAAAGCTTACGCCGCGGCGGGTGTTGATATCGACTTGGGAAACAAAGTTAAGGCAACCCTGCCGCAACTGCTGGCTTCTACACACCGCCGCGAAGTGCTCGGCAAGGTCGGTGGTTTTGGTGGCTTGTTCGCGCTGGAGACGACGAATTACAAGCAACCGGTTTTGGTTTCGAGCGTCGATGGCGTCGGAACGAAGCTAAAGATCGCTTTTGCCATGGGCAGACACGACACGATTGGCCAGGATTTGGTGAATCATTGTGTCAATGACATCGCTGTGCTTGGCGCTGAACCGCTGTTCTTTCTCGATTACATCGGCACCGGCAAGTTGGAGCCGGACGTCTTCAGGCAAATCATCCGAGGGTTTGCTCAGGCGTGCGCGGAGAACCGCTGCGCATTGATCGGCGGCGAGACCGCCCAGATGCCCGGGTTTTATCAAGATGGCGAATACGACGTCAGCGGCACGATTGTCGGCGTCGTTGAAAAGTCTTGCATGCTCGATGGCAAATCGATCCGGCCTGGCGATGCTGTCATTGGTCTGGCCTCGAGCGGACTGCACACGAACGGCTATTCCTTGGCCCGAAAGATTTTTTTCGACCAAATGAAACTCAAACCGACGAGCCGCGTGGCTGAATTGGGCAATACGATTGGCGACGAACTTCTCAAGGTCCATGTCAGTTATGGCCCGCTTGTGCAAAAGCTGCTCAAGAAATTCAACGCCGTCTCCGCAGCGAATCAGCGGCGGTCTTTCGACGCGCCGCTGCGAGTGATCAAAGGGTTGGCGCATATCACGGGTGGTGGATTCGTCGATAACATTCCGCGCGTCTTGCCCAAGAATTGTGATGTTGTCATTCGCAAGGGCTCGTGGGAAATGCCGCCGATCTTTCAAGTCATTCAAGCCCAGGGCGGCGTTCCCGAAGCTGAGCTCTATCAAGTCTTCAACATGGGAATAGGGATGACCATTATAGTCGCCGCGCAAAAGGCCGGCGCCGTTTTGAACTTCACCCACGGGCAGAAGCATAAGGCCTGGATTATCGGAGAAGTCGTAAAGGGCCAGGGCAAGGCCAGGGTAGCCTGAACGGCTTTGGGCTGCAAATTCGCTCAGACCTCAATTGTGAGCGCGCGCTCACAATTCAGAAAAAGCGCCGCAGGAAGGAGACGCTGCCTTTTTTGAACCTGTTTTAGAATGGTAGCAGCCGAGCACCTCCCGAGCGGCGCCAGAGCAGTTTCTCTTTCATAACCCGGCGTGACGGTAGTTTTGTCGCGATCGCCAGCAAGACAAAGTCCGGCGTCGACCTCAATCGGTTTGGTCGGTTAACGCAAAATCCGTTTCCGCTTCCTAGATTTCCTGCTTCAATCAAGCCGCGATGAGAGTTTTAGTCATTGGATCGGGTGGCCGCGAGCATGCGTTGGCATGGAAGCTCGCGCAGTCGCAGCACATCAAAGAAATGTGGTGCGCGCCGGGCAATGCGGGAATCGCCGAGGAACCTCTGACGGCGCGCCCCAGTCGAAAAGTCGAGTGTGTAAATATCGGCGCGGAGGACTTGCCCAAACTGCCCGGCTTCGCCCGCGAAAAGAAGATCGATCTCACCGTGGTCGGGCCAGACAATCCGCTGGCCCTTGGGATTGTCGATCTCTTCCAGCAAGAGGGTCTGCGCATCTGGGGACCCAATCGCCAAGCGGCACGATTCGAATCCTCCAAGGTTTTTGCCCAACAATTCATGGAAGCTCATGGCATTCCTACGGCGCGGGCTGGCACATTCTCGGACGCGCGCACGGCGAAGACGTTTGCGGCATCGCTGGAGGGACGTTGCGCAGTGAAGGCCGACGGATTGGCCCTAGGGAAAGGCGTTCTCATTGCCACCAACGTTGCGGAAGCAAACCAGGCCATAGACGAGATATTGGTGAATAAAACTTTCGGGCTGGCTGGAGCGAATATTGTTATTCAGGAATTTCTCGAAGGCATGGAGATTTCGCTTCATGCCTTGTGCGATGGCAAAACCGCGAAGCTATTTCCGACATCTCAAGATCACAAACGCGCGTTGGACGGCGATCAAGGCTTGAACACGGGCGGCATGGGATCGTACTCGCCCGTTCCTTTCCTGACGGAAACCACGCTCGATCAAATCCGCGACCGGATTCTGTTGCGTTGGCTCAATGGTTGTGCTGCGGAAGGGATCGATTTTCGCGGCATCCTTTATCCGGGCATCATGCTCACGAAAGACGGTCCGAAGGTGCTCGAATTCAACGCGCGATTTGGCGATCCGGAAACGCAAGTTTATCTGACTCGGCTCGAAAACGATTTGGTGGAATTGTTCGAAGCTTGTTTGGAGGGCACACTCGATCGCGTTGAACTCGAGTGGCGGGCCAGCAGTTCGGTCTGCGTCGTGATGGCGTCTGGCGGCTACCCGGGCAGCTACGCCAAAGCGAAGGCGATCGGCGGTCTCGAAGCTGCCGCGCAACTGCCTAACACGAAGGTCTTTCATGCCGGGACCGTGCGGGTGGCAAATCAGTTTCTGACCAGCGGCGGACGCGTGCTGGGCGTGACCGCGTGGGCGCCCAGTTTGGCTCAAGCCCGGAATAGCGCTTATGCAGCGGTGGAGAAAATTGAGTTCGACGGGGCACAGTTTCGTCGCGATATTGCTGGCAAGGCGCTCGCGTCTGCCTCGGAGTCCGTTTAGCAAGTCGTTTGTTGCATTTATGAAGAATTCTCTTAGTCGTAGCGCAGACGGCCCAGTCTGCTGTTTCGCCGATTGCCAATCGGCAGAGTTGGGCGCAATCGAGCAATCGCCGCACTGCCGGACAGGCATCCTTCCAAGCAGCAAGGGGAACGTCGCCTCTCCCCATGAACCTGAAGGCAGGGCTGCGGTGCTCCGCAGCGTGCGAACAGCAATCGCGGCGGCGCAGCAACGCCGCCCTACCAAGTTCAGGTTCATGGGCGCAATGTGCGAAAACGATGTTTCGGAGAAATCTCTCCCTGGCCCTCTCCCCATCCGATGGGGCGAGGGAAAAGACCTGTACGTTGGGCGCGTTGCTCTATCAGGCATCGACCGTTCGCAAGACTCTTTTCCCTCTCCCCATCGGATGGGGAGAGGGGCGCTGCAACTGTCAGCTAATGCATTCTTCCGCCGCCGAACGGCAGCTGATTGGCTGCGAAACGGCAGACTACTGGGCCGTCTGCGCTATGCCCTCACCGGTCTGATCTTGGGCAGCTTCGTCATTTCCTCGAATGGGCAACCGGCCCCGACGAAGGAGACCGTCGATTTCAAGCAGGTGTTTGATTTGCTCCGTTCGAATTTGACAGAGACGAGCGAAGCCGAGCTCAACCAAGCCGCCGTCTCGGGGTTAGTGGATCGATTTCGCAATCAAGTCATTCTGGTAACGAACGCCCCACCGTCGGGTTCACCGTTGTTGAGCAAAACGGCCGTCTTTGACGACGCGTTTGCTTATGTGCGGGTCGCGCAGGTGAGTTCTGGCCTGAATAAGGAAGTACGGTCGGCCTACGGCGAACTGAGTAACAAGCGGAAGTTAAGCGGGCTGATCGTGGACCTGCGTTTCGCGAACGGCCAAGATTATGGCGCGGCGACGGAAGCCGCGGACCTGTTCTTCTCTCAGGACCAGCCGCTCTTAAAGTGGTCGGATACGACAAGCAGATCCACAGTGAAGACAAACGCGATCACTTTGCCGGTCGCCCTTTTGGTAAATAAGCGGACAGCTGGTTCGGCTGAGGCGCTGGCAGCTGCGTTGCGTCAGGCTAAGCTCGGCTTGGTCATCGGCAGTCCGACGGCAGGTCAAGCTCGTGTTTTTCGGAATTTCACGTTGAGTAACGGATGGCAGCTCAAGATTGCGGCGGATTCGATCGAGACGGGTGACGGACAGGTAATTTCGGGAAAAGGACTAACGCCAGACATCGAGATCGCCGTGCCTCCCGAGGATGAGAAGGCATACTTTGACGATCCTTACAAAGCCGTGCCGAAGCTCTTTGCGCAATCGGTGAAACCATCGGGGACCAATGAAGTGCCTGGGCTATTGGGGACGAACCGTCCACCGCGCCGACGCATCAACGAATCCGAGCTTATCCGGATGCAAAGGGAGGGCATTGAGATTGACCAGGAATTGACGGAACGGGCTGAGGACAAAACAACTAAGCCGGTGGTTTATGACCCGGCATTGGCGCGTGCCATTGACTTCCTTAAGGGAGTGGCTTTAGTCCAGAGTCGCCGCTGATTTCGCCGTTGACGATTTATTCGGCGCGCCCCAAGTTGAAGCATTATCGGAACCATGAAGACGATTCTTTTCGTTTGTACAGGGAATGTGTGCCGCAGCCCCATGGCCGAAGGACTTCTTCGCCATGCCCTTCGGGACCGTGGTGATTATCGCGTCGTTTCGGCGGGGGTGGGCGCCGTGGAAGGGCAAGCTCCCAGCCCGCATGCTGTCCGAGCGTTGAAAGATTTGGGGGTCGATATCTCCCAACAACGCAGCCGTTCCTTGACGCCGGAGCTGGTGCAGGAAGCCGATTACATCTTTGGGATGACTCACGCTCACGTGGACACGATAACGCTGCTCTACTCTCAAGCAGCGGAAAAAACGTTCCTGCTGCGCGAGTTTGACGAAACGCTGGATGTTTTTGAAAAGGACATTTCCGATCCGATTGGCGGCTCGTACGAGGTCTATCTTTACTGTCGCGATCAGATCGAACAGGGAATTGCTTCGATGCTGAAGTTTATGGATCAGACTTCTCAAGTCTCTTCGGGCAGCCATGCCACGGCGCAAGCGCTGAGGCTGACAATTGCTTCCGATCACGCCGGTTATGCCCTGAAAGAAACGCTCAAGGAACATTTGCTCGCCCGCGGCGTGCGAGTGACCGATTTAGGGACCAATTCACCGGAATCGACCGACTATCCAGATTACGCCCACGCGGTCGCGCAAAGCGTGGCACGCCGGCAAAGCGAGCTTGGCTTGCTCGTCTGTTCGACCGGCGTCGGAATGAGCATCACATCCAATAAGGTTCCTGGCGTGCGTGCAGCGTTGGTCTTCGACGAGAAGATGGCTGCTCTGGCACGCCAGCACAACGATGCAAACGTCCTTTGCCTGGGCCAGAATTCCACTCCGCCGGATCAGGCGAAACGAATGATCGACGCGTTCTTGAGCGCGCACTTCGAAGGCGGCCGCCACGAGCGTCGCGTGCGAAAGATCGAACCCGGTTTTGGCGCAGGCGCGCCGAAGTTGAAACAGGTCGATCCGGAGATCGCGGAAGCCATCTTTCTCGAACGTCTGCGCCAGCAAGAGAATATTGAATTGATCGCCAGCGAAAACTTTGCCAGCCCCGCGGTGATGGAGGCGCAGGGATCGGTCCTGACGAATAAGTACGCCGAGGGTTATCCCGGCCGGCGTTGGTACGGCGGATGTGAAAATGTCGATGTGGTCGAGCAGCTGGCCATCGACCGCGCCAAGATGCTCTTTGGAGCGGAGCACGCCAATGTCCAGCCCCATTCAGGCAGCAGCGCGAATATGGCGGTTTATTTCGCGTTTTTGAAGCCGGGTGACAAAATGCTGACCATGGATTTGAGCCATGGCGGGCACCTCACGCACGGCAATAAGGCCAACTTTTCCGGAAAGTTCTTTCAAATCATCCACTACGGGGTGCGCAAAGAAGATGAACGGATTGATTATGAACAACTGGCCCGCATGGCTCAGGAACATCGGCCAAAGATGATTACGGTGGGCGCGAGCGCGTATCCCCGCATTATTGATTTTTCGAAAATGGGCGCGATTGCCCGCGAGGCCGGCGCGATGCTGTTGGCTGATATCGCGCACATAGCCGGGTTGGTCGCGGCAGGATTGCATCCCAGCCCGATCGAGCACGCGGATTTTGTCACGACGACGACCCATAAGACGCTGCGCGGGCCGCGAGGAGGCTTGATTCTCTGCAAGGAGAAGTACGCGAAGGAAATCGATTCGCAAGCGTTTCCTGGAATACAAGGCGGGCCGTTGATGCACGTGATCGCGGCTAAGGCCGTTTGTTTTTGCGAGGCGCTGCATCCCGGTTTCAAGATGTACCAACAGCAGATCATACGAAATGCGGGGGCGCTGGCTGCAAGTCTGGCTCGAAATGGATTCCGTTTGGTCAGCGGCGGGACAGACAATCACTTGATGTTGGTGGACGTGGGCATCAAAGGGTTAACGGGGAAAGAATGCCAGTCAGTTCTTGACGAAGCTGGCATTACGGTTAATAAGAACACCATTCCCTTTGAAACCCGGTCGCCCTTCCAAGCCAGCGGCGTTCGCTTGGGAACGCCAGCGGTGACTTCAAGGGGGATGAAAGAGATCGAAATGGCCGCTATCGGCGACATGATCAGCGAAGTGCTTCTGGACGTTAAAAGCCTTGACGCAGCCCGGAAGGTGCGCGAACGTGTCCACGAATTAACCGCAAGATTTCCCTTGCCGTATTAGAATTTGCCGTTACGGCCGATCCTCGAAATCAATCCCGGTTTGAACCGCTCAAGCTAGAATGAATTGAGCACTTACTTTGACGATTTAATGGGTTGCTTCCGACGTTCTTAGGCTAATCACCGCCTCGTTGGATGCACCGAATATGATTATTGGATATGCCAAGAGTAACCAAGAAACCTTCCAAACCAAGAGCTTCCGGCAAACCGAAACCTAAGCCGGACGCTCCCCTGAACGAGTCTGTGCTGAAAACAGAGGGCTCGACTGAGTCATCCGGAGGCGAATTGCAGGAAGCGCAAGCGCCTTACATAACTGCTGCGCCTTCGAGCGTCCCGGAAACGAAGCCAGCGCCCGGCGCTGAAGGTCAAAGCAAGGAAGGACAAGAAACCGCCGGAATGGCCTCCGCTCAGAGAGATGGCGGGGCCACGATTAACATCAGCCAGTTGCAGGCCATGTCGATGGCGGAGCTCAATCAGATCGCCAAAGAGATGGAGATCGAAAACTTCGGCACGATGAAGAAGCACGAAGTGATCTTCCAGATCCTCCAGAAAAATGCCGAACGCAGCGGCATCCTTTTCTCGGAGGGCGTCCTCGAAATTCTTCCGGAAGGGTTCGGCTTCCTGCGCTCACAGAGCTTCAATTATTTGCCCTGCCCGGAGGATATTTATGTCTCGCCTTCGCAGATCAGACGTTTTGACTTGCAGACTGGTGATCTCGTCGCCGGCCAAATCAGGCCGCCCAAGGAAAAGGAACGGTTCTTCGCTCTTCTGAAAGTCGAAGCCGTCGGCAAAGAAGATCCGGATAAAGCGAAGGACAAAACTCATTTTGACAATCTCACACCGCTCTTTCCCAACAAGCGGTTGCTCCTCGAAACTGCGTCGGATGAACTTTCCACGCGCGTCCTCGATCTGGTTTGCCCAATTGGCAAAGGAACACGCGGATTGATTGTGGCGCCACCACGCACCGGCAAAACCGTGCTTCTCCAAAAGCTGGCCAACGCCATTCTCAAGAACAATCCAGAAGCTTACCTGTTCATCCTTCTCATCGACGAGCGCCCGGAAGAAGTCACGGACATGGAACGGAGTTGCAAACCGGCTGAGGTAATCAGCTCGACGTTCGATGAACCACCCGAACGCCACGTCCAAGTCGCCGAAATGGTGATCGAAAAAGCCAAGCGCATGATCGAGCACAAAAAGGATGTGGTGATCCTGCTCGATTCCATTACTCGGCTCGCTCGCGCCTATAACACCGTCCAGCCGCACTCTGGAAAGATTCTTTCCGGCGGTGTCGATGCGAATGCTTTGCACAAACCGAAACGCTTCTTCGGGGCGGCACGTAACATCGAAGAAGGGGGTTCACTGACAATCATTGCCACCGCGTTGATCGATACTGGCTCGCGGATGGATGAAGTCATCTTCGAAGAGTTCAAAGGCACCGGCAACATGGAGGTGCATTTGGACCGCCACCTCGTTGATCGCCGCATCTTTCCTTCAATCAACATCGAACTTTCCGGAACGCGCAAGGAAGAGTTGCTCTATCACCCGGACGAATACAATCGCGTCGTCATCTTGCGTCGCGCGTTGACTGGCGTCCCGCCCGTCGAAGCCATGGAACTGATGTTGAACAAGCTCAAGAAAACGCGGAGCAACATCGAGTTCCTTCTATCGATGGGGATGGGCTAATTCAGCCTTTGGTTAGCTCGAACCCACCCCAAAAACCGTTGCACCGAGAAACTTCGTCGAGAGCTTAATCCATGACTCGCACGGAACGCGGACAGCCTCGTCCGCGCCTTTCTATTCTATCAGTTTGCTCAAGCCCGCGCGGACAAGGCTGTCCGCGCTCCATACGGTTCATGGGGCGGCATAGGTGAAGAAGACATTATTGATCGTCCTTGTTCTTGCGACCGTTTTCGCCGCGATCGCACTGCTGCGGACATCGGAAGGCCAGCGCGCAAGTGGGCCAATGCCGAATGATGTTTACGTCTGGCAACGGTCCTGGAGCGAATCGCTGAATACAGCGATTGGCGAACATGCGACGAATTTTACGGAGTTCGTCGTGCTCACGGCTGAAGTAAGCTGGCAAACCGGGCGGCCTCGCCTTGTCAAGGCGCCGGTTGATTATCCGACGCTTCTCGCTTCCGGCCGGCCTGTTGGCCTGGCCTTGCGCATCGGTCCTTACGGAGGTCCGCTTGGTTTAGCTGACGACCGGACCCAATGGCTGGCCAGTCTCGCTGCTTCACTCCTGGCTGAGGCATCCACAAACAAGCTGCAAGTGGCCGAGCTGCAAATCGATTTCGATTGCGCGGAATCGAAGCTTGATGGCTACCGCGATTTGGTGAAAGCCATTCGCCAGCGTGTAACACCCGCAACAGTCACGATTACTGCATTGCCCGCATGGCTGAAGCGGCCTGCTTTCAAACAACTCATCGCCGAAGCCGACGGTTACGTGTTGCAAGTGCATTCGTTGACGCGGCCCCAGGGAGCAAATATGCCATTCAGTTTGTGCGATCCAGCGGACGCGCGACGGGCTGTGGAACGAGCAGCGAGTTTCGGCAAACCCTTCAGAGTCGCATTGCCCACCTACGGCTACGTTGTCGCTTTTAACGCGCAGGGACAATTCGCCGGTCTCTCCGCAGAAGGTCCCGCCAAACTTTGGCCGGAAGGAACTCAGTTGCGCGAAGTCCGAGCTGATCCCAACGCAATGGCGGATTTGGTGGCGCTCTGGAACGCGAGCCGTCCGCAAGCGCTCACCGGCGTGATTTGGTATCGATTGCCTGTCCCCGCCGACACACTTAATTGGAGTTGGCCCACGCTCGCGGCGGTCCTGCGAGGCGAGACGCCGCGGGCCAACCTGCAGGTCCAAACTCGCCGTTCACAAACGGGTCTCATCGAAATTGATTTGGTGAACACAGGCGAGACAGATCATGTTACACCCGTTCAGATGAAACTGAACTGGCTGCAGGCGAGGCTCGTTGCCGCCGACGCGTTGCACGAATTTGAGTTGTTCGAGGACGATGCAGGCGTGCTTCAATTTCGAAGCGGCAAAAAATTTCCAAGGCTCGCCGCCGGGCAACACCGAACGATTGGTTGGGTCCGGCTCGATCGAGATGTGGAGGTGCAACTTGAAATTCAATCCGGAGAACCGCAGTAACGCGATGCATCGGGATGACCAAAACCGGAGCGCGGAATTTATTCCGCTTCCAAGCAGCAAGGTGACTGCTGTCCCTCCCCATCGGATGGGGAGAGGGGCATTCTTCCGTTGCCGAACGGTGGCTGATAGGCCGCGATGCAACAAATTGAAAATCTGCGCGACGGTCGCGTTTGCAATCAGCGCGTTTCTGTTCCGGACGTTCGCCTGCGGTCCATTCTTTCCAAACACACTTTTGGACCGCGGTGATGAGGCTGTGTTGACGGCGCCAGAGGCTCGCTTCCGCCTCGAACTTGACCGGATGCGATTGATCGCATCGAGCTTTCGCGCGCTGCCGGCCACGAATTATCCGCGCCAGACATTGGATGCTGAATTGACCGACCTGCGCGCAGCTCTGGAGAAATCCGGCGCGCCCTCCGCTCGGCGCCATGCCATCGTCGAGCAACACCGATTGGAACGGGAGAAGATTTTGGTCTTTGCTGCAGCGCAGAATAACGGTGATCAATCGGGGACGAGCCTTTCCGTCCGGGAAGGTTTCGTGCTCCGGCCTGATCCCACAAACGCGGTCAGGATTCCAAGCTCAATGCCAAAGGTTACGCCGGGATTGCCGAATGAATTTGCGGACTATTTTCGGGGCTCGGTCGCGTGGCATCTCGGGAAGATGGACGAAGCGCGCGCGGGCTGGAAGGCCTTGCTGGCGCGGCCGGCCGCAGAGCGGCATTTCAAATCCACGTGGGCCGCGTTCATGTTGGGCAAGAGCTGGGAAAATGAGCATCGTGATCGTGCGATTGGTTACTTTCGCGACGTGCGCGCTTTGGTCAAGGCGGGGTTTGCGGACACGCTGGGACTGGCGGCGTCAAGTCTGGGTTGGGAAGCTCGGCTGCATTTGCAGACAAAGGATTTCGCTTCCGCTGTCGACCTTTATCTCGAACAAGCAGCCAGCGGCGAACCGTCTGCAATCATCTCGCTGCGCTGGGCCGCAGCGGCCGCGTTGCGGAGTTCCGAACCAAAACTCCGCGATCTCGCTTTGCACACGCGCGCACAACGCGTCATTACCGCTTACGTCATTTCAGGAGGCTGGCGCGACGCTCCCATGGATGTGGATAACCCTATCCGCGAAGGTGTGATTCGCGCGTGGGAAGAAGCATCGGCCCGAATGCCTCTTGTGCCAAAGCCAAAGTCCGCCTTGCACGAGTTCAAAGAGCCGGCCTTGCGCTGGCTCGAAGCTGCGGAGGCGGCGGGAGTCGTCGAGGCGGAATCGGTCGAGCAACTGGCGTTGGCGGCGTATCAGGGTGGGCAAATGGATCGGGCTGCGCGCTGGTTAAAACTTGCGCGAACCACGCCCGTTGCGCAGTGGTTGCGAGCTAAGCTGTTCTTGCGGGACGGCAAAGTGGACGAAGCGGCCCGCTTAATGGCTCAACTGGTTCAACTGTTCCCGCTCGATTCAGCCGTGACCAATCGTCCGGCGTTGTCCGGTTTGGCCGGCAGCTTGTACGTTGCGAACGGTATTGAACTCGAGCCAATTTCCGTGACCGCGCAGTTGCATGGCGAGTGGGGCGTTTTCCGGCTCGCACGACGGCAGTACTCGGAGGCGCTCGAGGCGCTGCTGCGTTCCGGCTTCTGGGAGGACGCTGCTTACGTGGCCGAACGCGTGTTGACCTTGGACGAACTAAAAAGATATGTGGATCGTCACTGGCCCACCCCGACGCGTTCGGCGCCAACTGCCAACGAGCGAGAAAAATTAGAAGACGCGGATGTAGATCTCGCTCAGGAGCCTGGACCAGCGTTCGCCGAAAGGATTCGCGATCTGCTCGCCCGGCGCTTGGCGCGAGCTGAACGCCGGAATGAGGCACGCGGCTATTTCCGGCCGGAGGCATTGCCGCAATTTGACGCCCTTTGTGCCGCACTGGGCGCAGCGCGGAACGCAGGCGCAACGCAAACTTCCCGCGCTCGGGCCTTTTTCGAAGCCGCGAAGATTACGCGCGAGCATGGCTTGGACTTGATCGGCGCCGAAGTCGAGCCGGATTGGGGAGTGCACGGAGGGAATTATCAGACTGGAGTCAGCCTCACCAACCGCGTCAGCTTGCAATCTTCGAATGTATTAGCCGCCACGACAGATGAAATCACACGCGCCACGCAACAGAGCGTTCAGCCGAATGAACGCTTTCATTACCGTTACCAGGCGGCGGCTTTGGCTTGGGAAGCCGCCAAACTGATGCCGAACAATTCCGATGAAACCGCCCGCGTCCTGTGCGTTGCCGGTTCGTGGATCAAGGATCGAAATCCGAAGGCAGCGGACGTTTTCTACAAAGCGCTCGTGCGCCGTTGCCGCAAGACAGCGATCGGCGCCGAGGCCGATCGCATTCGATGGTTCCCTTCTTTGGACAGCGACGGCAATTTGCGTTCGCGCTCCAGACCGCAGGATTGACGGGAGCTGCCGCGGACAGGATTGTCCTGCAATGGTGCGTAGCGGCGTCTCGGCAGAGCGCCGCAGTTTTTTCTTTTGTCACGGAAAACAGCGACACTCAGCCGAGATGCCGCTACTGCCATTTGATTGGTTGATTGTCTTCGTTATGGCTGTATGGCAGCTTCTCAGCCGAAATGCGCCGACATCTTTCCCATACGCCCAAAGCCTACAAAGTCTGCGACGGCCTCACGGAAGCGCTGATTTACTTCCTCGCCGTCTTCACGCCATGGGCCTTCGGCACGACTCAGGATTGGTCTATTTGGACAGCCAACGCCGGTGGTTACCTGCTTGGCTGCCTATTGGTTGCGAAGTGGGTGATCCGTTGGAGGACAGGTTATGTGCCGAGTCGATGGGGTGAACGTGAAGGAGAAGACCAGGGACCAAAGACTAATGACCAAGGACGGGAAGGGAGGGACAGAGAACAGGAAGACGGGACGAGGGGAGAGGGGGATGGACCAGAAGGATTAGGAGAAGGACCAAAGACTCGGGACCAAAGACCAGGGACCGGAGGGCAGAGAACGGTGAAATGGACGACGTGGGCGTTGGCGGCCCTGACGGTCTTTATCTTACTTTATTCCCTGATCGGCGCGTTGAACCCGCGCGCTACCTATTACGAGGCCGACCGTCGATTTGACTATCACGACAATTACATCGTATGGTTGCCGCACAGCTACGATCCCGCCAGCACCTGGCAAGCATTTTGGAATTACTTGGCCTTAGCGTTTTTCTTTTGGGCGTCACGCGATTGGTTGCTCGGGAAAACGAGTCGCGAAAGAAAACACGACCATCGGTCGCATGAACCCACTAGCAGGACAGGCGTCTCGCCTGTCCCGGACCACCCGGCACCCCCGGACAGGCGAGATGCACTGTCCCACCACTTTCGCATCCCGAATCGCTTGCAGCGGCTACTGTGGGTGCTCTGCCTAAGTGGCGGGTTGCTGGCCATCGAAGGCATTTTGCAGCGCTTGAGCGGCACCGGAAAACTTCTTTGGTTGATTCGGCCACGTTTCAATCAAACAGCCGATGCGCAGTTCGGTCCTTACGCCTATCGCTCGAACGCAGCCACCTATTTCAATTTGGTTTGGCCGGTCTGCGTTGGATTTTGGTTGGTCCTGCGGAGATCGAGCATCGTGGCGCGACGCGCCGGAGCGCGAGTCGGGGGTGGCAGTTATGTTTTGCTCCTGCCGTGCGCCGTATTAATGGCGGCCGCTCCGATCATATCGACCGCTCGAGGTGGCGCGCTGGTGGCCTTGGGAAATATTCTGGCGGTCTCGGCAGTGCTTTTCGTTGCAACACGTCGCGAAGGCTCGATCATCCGCGCGAGCATGCTCTCGTTATTTATCATCATTCCGCTTTTTGCTGGCTATCTAGGATGGAAACAACTGGCCGAACGCCTCGAGAACATGTTCGTGGATGACCTCAGCAAACGAACCGAAATCTATGCGAACTCGCGTACGATTGCGGAAGAATTCCCGGCGTTAGGAACCGGGCCAGGATCCTTCGGCACAATTTATCGTCTTTACAAAGAAGCGGGCCAACAATGGGAAGCCTATCTCCACGATGATTGGCTCGAAACGCGGATTACATTTGGTTGGATCGGATTCGGAGTGATCTGTTTGATGCTGATCCTTGTGTTGGCGCGTTGGTTTGTGCCCGGAGGCGGCATTCCAATGCGTTGGGATTTCCTCTTATTCACTTGGCTGGCGCTGGCGGGATGTCTTGCCCATGCCAAGCTCGATTTTCCCTTCCAGATTTATTCGTTGCAGTTTCTCTTTCTATTGCTCTGTTCGATGTTGTTTTGTTTGTCGCGCAGGTGAGGTGGGTAAAGGCGAAGGACTAAAGACCAGAGACTTAAGACCGAAGACCCGGAAGATGAATTTTAACCACAGAGATACAGAGACACAGAGAGTGCCATTTTCTTTCACGTATCACCGTGGGGCGGCGCTGCTCCACCGATCGGGTTAACGGAAGCTTTTTGTGAACTCTGTGTCTTTGTGGTGAGTGCTTGCTGCTTAGACAGGCGGGACGCGCTGTCCTGCGAATGCCTTTGCGAACTTCGCGAGCTTGGTGTTCAAACGCGCTTACCAGGGGTAACCGTGTGACAAATTTAACTGTGTAACGCCTTTGGCACGGCAAAATGTCGCTAATAGACAACGAACAGTCGTTGCTTTGGCCGGTCATAAATCAGATACTCCAACGCGGAGGTGGGGTTGGGCCGCTGCGAGGCGTTTGGTTCTTCGTATCTTCACTAGCCAAGCAGCGGCCTACCCCGCGAGGGTGGAGGCAAAAAAATGAAGAGGGACGATTTAACCACAGAGGTCGCAGAGGACGCGAAGGCAAGGAAAGACCAAGGCCAGAGACAAATTCAAGATATCAGAAGTCAGAGGTCAGATACGGCGGAACATCTTTCTGACCTCATATTTCTGCCTAAAGGCAGGAGGCTGTCAGAAAAATGGGGGCAGAAAAATTGAGAGAACAGAAGATCGCGAAGGTGAGCAAAGACCGCGTTTTGCGTTTTGTCGCATTGCAAATTGAGGAGGCTAATTTGTAGAGTGCAGCAATGCGAGTAGAAGAGATACGTTCAATTCTGAGCGAGAATCCTCACCAGGCGTTTTCGATTCATTTAACCAATGGACGCTCTGTTCTGGCACAGGCACTCGACTACGTGTTTTTTCCACCTCGCAGCCAGACAATCGTTGTTGCGGTGCGTGACGGCGGTGTCGCCATTATCGACTGCGCAACAGTCTCTGAGATTCGCCCGCATTCGAGAGCCAAAAAGAGTTCGCGACCGTCACCTGCCTGAGAAAACGAAAGGCCACGGACCAAAGACCAGGGACTAAAGACTGGAGACCAGACGCCTGAGGGCCAAGGGCCAAGAGCGAAGGGCAAATTCAGGATATCATATCAGAGGTCAGAGGTCAGAACGAGAACGACGGAAGGTGACGGAAGGCATGAAGGCCAGCGACCAGAGACTAGAGACCAAAGACCAAGGACCGGCAGACTTCGTCGCTGGAGTCGTGCCACGAAACCCATTTCAAAGTGATTCGCGAAATTTTAGTGATTTGCGGGACGCTGACAATGATTCACGGCGAAGGAATCTCCAACTGCTTGCAAATTCGGCGAGCTAAATGGTCCTTAACCTCTCGATGTCTTGGAACTGCGCTCCATGCTCCATTGGTTGGATTTTCCCAAATCGTATGAGCGCCGCCTTCGCGCTTGAACAGACAGCCATGTAGTCGCATATGCTGTTCAAGATCTTTAAGCTTCACAAGGACGCCAATTCGAGCGGTTCACGTAACGAACGAGGTGAATGCTCTCGGCGGGCCTTCTCGCGTAAATACTCCATGGAGGCTTTAAAAGCATCCAACAAGTTTGCGCGGGCTTCTTCCATAGTTTCACCTTGGCTTTGCACGCCAGGCATTTCTTCCACCCAACAAACATAACCACCTTCTTCGGCTGGCTCGTAAACAGCGGTCAATTTCATAGCGACTCGATTATGGCATAGTTCCTAACTCGAAGCAACTCGACGTGGAAAATGGGAGGCAAAACGCACCCGAGCACCCGAATCGGGAGATTGACCGTCCGTTTTGTGGCGCGTATCATCTTCGTAGAAACATCATGAAAGCCACGATTCAGAAATGGGGAAACAGTTTGGCATTGCGGTTACCCAAGGCGCTCGCGGACGAGACACAGATTCGCGAAGGATCGAAAGTGGAATTGGTGCGCACGCCCGATGGCGTGTTGGTGAAGTCGCGGCGCAAACGCCGATACCGGCTCTCGGATCTGCTCGCCGACGTCACGCCAGAAACTCTTCACCCGGAAACGGCCTGGGGCGCATCTGGTGGCCGTGAGGTAGTTGAATGAAAGCCCCGGAGCGCGGGGACGTGGTGTGGATTGATTTCGATCCGTAATCCGGCCGCGAGCAGGCGGCACGGCGTCCGGCGCTGGTGCTGACGCCACTACGCTATAATCGGCTAGTGGGCCTGCTCATCGCTTGTCCGGTAACGAAGCAGGCGAAAGGCTATCCCTTCGAGTCGGCTTTGCTTGCGGGACTGCCGGTTCAAGGAGTTGTTGAATGGTTGAATGCCAAAGGGCAAAGAGGGAAGGGCGAAGGGCCAATTCAAGAGGTCAGAAGTCAGAGGTCAGAAGTCAGAGGTTGGCGGAATATCTTTCTGACTCCATGTTTCTGCCTTAAGGCAGGAGGCTGTCAGAAAAATGGGGGCAGAAAAATAATTAATCATTAACCACAGGGAACGCAGAGATCGCAGAGAAAGGAATGAGGATAGAACTATACCGTGTGGACTAAAGACCAAAGACTTGGCTTCTCATCCACGAGAGACCTTGTGCTGTTTGGTTCGGTTTGGAGCTCTTGACGCCTTGTAGGTCATAACCTACACTTTGAAGATGTGGAAACAACCGGAAAACTCGTCCGAATCTACCTGACTGCCCAAGGCGAAAGCCCGTTTGAACAATGGTTCTCTTCGTTGTCGGACAATCGAACCCGCCAAAGAATTCTGGCGCGGATCGCGCGTGTACGGGCCGGCAATTTGGGAGATTGGAAAAGTCTCGGAGCGGGAGCGTACGAGATGCGAATCGACTGCGGACCGGGTTATCGGCTGTACTTTGGTCTGGAGGGAAGCAAGATTGTAATTCTCTTAGTGGGCGGCGACAAAGGGACGCAGGAAAGAGATATCAAACACGCGAAGGAATATTGGTATGACTACCAGAAAAGAAAAGACGCGCGGAACCTCTGATTACAAAGAGTTCCTGATCGAGCAGCTCAAGGATCCTGAAATGGCAGCGGGATACCTTACTGCATGTTTTGAAGAAGGAGAGGAAGCGTTCCTCCTCGCAATCAAGGATGTAGCTGAAGCCCGGGGGGGGGTTGGTTCCTTAGCTAAATCAACATCTCTTAACCGGGAGGGGCTGTATGCAATGCTATCGGAAAAGGGAAACCCTCGACTCTCAAGCCTCTCGATGATTATTGACGCTCTTGGGATGACAATCGCATTCCGCGCAAAGCTTCAAAACAAGAAAACTGCCTGACGTCGGAAACTTGACCAGAGGTCAGGGTCTGGGGCTGCCACACCATGGCCGGGCACGTTCCGTTGTTCCGTTGTATGGATATAGCTGCGGGCAGGAATGACCGCGGTCCGAGATTCAGGGAATTGAATTGAACAGAAGATCGCGAAGGACGCGAAGACCATGGACCAAAGCGCCAAGGGCCAAGAGCGAAGGGCAAGGTCAAGATATCAGAAGTCAGAGGTCAGAAGTCGGCAGCACCCGCAGCGTGGAGCTTTGGCCTGAAGTTGAAAAGTCTTACCTTCAGGTGCATGGAAGCTTTTGTGATCTCTGTGTCTTTGTGGTGAATGCGTACTGCTCAGACAGGCGAGACGCGCTGTCCTACGAAAGGTACGGCTGATATTCGGGAACGGCTTGCTTCAAGAGAAGCTTCAATTGATTCGGCTCGGCTTCGTGCAACTGAGCCACGATCCGTTCCAAGTGCTTTTTGACGTCGTCGAGTGGAAGCGGCTCGCAAACAAAACGCATGATCTTGGGATGCTGCGTGGGCGTGATGTTCTCGCCTTTGTGACTGAGTTCCTCGAACAGCTTTTCGCCGGGTCGCAAACCGGTGAACACGATCTCGATATCTTCGTCGGGTTTAAGGCCGCTCAGTTCAATTAGTTGCCGCGCCAGATCGACGATTTTGACTGGCTTGCCCATGTCGAGCACGAAGATTTCACCGCCGCTCCCCTGGGCGGCACTCTGCAGAACTAATCCGGCCGCTTCAGGTATCGTCATGAAATAGCGCGTGACCTCGGGGTGTGTGACCTTGACAGGTCCCCCCGCAGCGATTTGTTTGTTGAAAATAGGAATGACACTGCCAGATGAGCCGAGCACATTGCCGAAACGGACGGCCATGAATTTGGTGCGAATGCTTTGAGGGCGAAGGGCGGAGGGCGAAGGGTCGTCTGAGGAGATGGGAGTTGGGAGTTGGGAGTTGGAAAGGGAGGGGTCAGAGGGTGTAGGGCGAAGGGCAGAGGGCAGAGGGCAGGGGTCGGAAGTCAGCGGCAGGATGCTCGCAGGCGGGACGTCTGGCGCTACGGTACTGGCATGCAAGGACTGAATGAACATTTCGGCCAGACGCTTCGTGGCACCCATCACGTT